>JGI24698J34947_10001333_pt1 | contig 12978 bp, 6 predicted proteins | sample TergutMp193P3_FD_34947 | JGI IMG/M metagenome (IMG submission 34947)
GCGGCCAGTTCTTCGCCTGCGGCGGTCACCGCTTCGCCGGCTTCCGATGAAGCGGCGGCGGCCAGTTCATCTTCGTCCAATTTTTTGAGCAGGCGCAATTTCAGATCGGCCAGAATATGGTCAACTATACTACGGCCGACTTCATCGTCCGGTATTCCGGTATTGTCGTGTATGAGGCGTTTGGCTTCGTTCAGACAGGCTATGTGGCCATCAATATCAAGACTCCGATCTTTGCTGATCGCTTCATAAATTGTTAGCATGAGCAATCGTTTACGTAACGTATTGCGAACCGCAGAAAAGCTTGAGGCGGCAATCTTCTGGAAAATGGTCATCACGAATCCCAAGGCCCGGCCTTGGTTTCCTTGGCGTTTAGCGAGGTTGAATCCGTCGAGTAGGTATTCTCGGAGATTATTGTAGAATATCCGTTCCTGTTCGGACATGGTAAAGGATTCGGTGTGAACTAAGCGCCGGGAAAATAGAGCTGTGCCATCTGGGGCGCAGGCGTCAGCCTTTGTGCGCCGGAAGACCACTGCATTGAGGCGGTGTCGCTCTTGAACCATTTCCTCAGGCCCAGAGAACAAGGACTGGTTAAGGATCTGGATGAGCATCCAGAACCTAAAATGATCACCCTGATGTGGCGTGGCCGACAGAAGAATCAGGTCTCGGCTATGGTATCGCAATGCTTCGGCTAACTTGTAGTTTTCGGTGCGCGTCACCTTGCGGCCATTTCGATACGCCGAAAGATGGTGTGCCTCGTCAAACACCACCAGATCCCAGGCTGGAGCTTCTTTCAACCGCCTAAGGCGGGCGGGCCGCTTTAAGGTATCAATGCTGGCGATCAGGCGGTCGTGTTTGGCAAAAGCGTTGCTACGTCGGTCCGTGACGTCACCTTCGCTACCGAAAACTTCAAAACCAAGGTTAAAGACCTCGTTCAGTTCTCGGTGCCAGTTGTTCAGCAGGCCGGCGGGAACCACCATCAGGGCTCGGCTTAATTCGCCCCGGCTGGCCAATTCCCGCAGAATCATCGCCGTCTCTATGGTTTTGCCAAGACCCACCTCATCTGCGACAAGGAAACGGCGTGGTCCCGCCGTAGCAATGCGATGCGTCAGTACTACTTGGTGCGGGAGCAAATCAATCCGTGCCGAAGTCAGGGCGGCGGCGTTATCCATCAGAGGCAAAGCGTGAGCCTCTACATAAAGCCAAGCATCCCGCAGGCGTTCAGGCGATCCCTCTACATTCCCGATAATCAGTTCTTCCCGGCTCTTGGCCGGGTGCAGGGACTCAATGAAGACACTGCGCTCACCGGAAGAAAAGAACACCCGGGCGTTACCATCCGGGAGCAGGGCGACCACGACACCTTCGCCGAATTGGGCGTGGATCACACGTTGACCGAAATTGAATCCGCACTCTATCATCAGCTGATCCTCGGATGGTATAACCCGATCCAGTGCTTGCTATCTACGTCGATACCGGGTTCATCTATATCCATGAGGCGTTCAACTTCGCTTTCCGCTCCTGAGAACAGTAGACGCCCAATAGGCAGGCCATCATTGCCGCTGTCACGATGGGTCCATAAATATTCCTCGGTCGCGGCTTTCATTTTAATGCGTTCTCTTCCAGAGGGCACCCAAAAGATTAGCCCCGCTTGGCCTTCATAAAAATCCTGGAAGGATAGTATAAGATCCCGGAAATCACCGGTCATCCACGACTGGGCATCAGTGGAAGAGAGGGCATCAAGAGAACCTTCTAGCCCGGCCACCACTAGCGCATTGCCATTGGCGGCGGGAAGATCGTCCGGCCAGTTATTCTTCAGGGAAAACAACTCCCGCAAGGTGCGAACTTGGGCTGAGTTAACTACTAGATCGTAAAGGGTTTTAGGATCCCAAAGGAGCGCGAAACCGCGCTTGGGCCAGTTATTATTGCAACGCAAGTGCATAATATTTCATCCCTCTAAATCAGATCATTGAAGAGTTTTAGTTGAACAGCCTTTGGCGTATTACGGGCTTCCCAGGCTTGGTAAAGCTGGGCGGCAATAGAAGCCGCATTGCGGGTGCGCGTGTCTCCGCCATGGGTACGAAACCATTCCAGAAGGGCGCCGAGGGCCGGATGCGGGGTAAAATGAGGGTTGTTCAAAGTTTCGCCGACATTGATGCCGCTACCTTCATGGCAGGCCCCAATGAAAAACATGGCTTGTTCATAATCGCTGGTCATGGTCTTGCGTTTTTTGCCGATCCAGGTACGGGCTATGTCGAGGGCGGAAACTAAGGTAAACACCTTGTTCTGCTCGGTGATCCACCCGCAGTCAAGGAAATCTGATGGGGCGCAGCTAGTCCCGCGCAGGAATTTTTGTACCTGGTCGCGGGGTAGCCCATTGGTCTTATCGAATAGCCGAAGCAGTATCCTGGTGAAATGCTCCGCGTTAGGTGGGGGCAATTCAGCGGTTCCACCATGTTCTTCCTCAAGGAGTTTGTTTACGTCGAGCAAGGCCTCGATCACTGTCATAGGCGAGTCAGGTTCTTTGAAAACTTGGCCATAGTGGCGGGAAAAGTATTCCAAAGCCTTGCCGCGTCGGATTATCTGCAAGTCGGCCTCAGGTAAACCTTCTTGACTATGGTATTCGAGGAGTTTCTGTATATCTCTAACATCACTTAGAATTTGGCGGCGAAGCCGTGCCCAGGATATCGGTATGGGCTCATTCATGCGCTTCCGGCAGACATGGATGATGTCATATTCGATCTTCTTAGACCCGAATGCATTCTCGCCCTTGGTCTCATCGCTACGGATCGGATAGGTTGCTTGTAGAAAGAACCCGGCATCGAAAAGGGATTCCAGCACTAAAACCCAGGCTTCATCTTCATTGTGATGGAATGTAAAAGCGAGTAAGCCCCCAGGTTTCAGGATTCGATTTGTCTCGCGCCAACAATCAGTGAGTATTCTTTTGTAGAATCCATCAGGATTTTCAGGATGACGTGCTTTATTAGAAACAGCCTCCAGTGCCTTAGGAGTTGAGTCCTGAGTAAAGTGAAGTGACTTGGAAACCATGTATAGGCGGAGCCAAACATAGAAAAAATCCGATAGCTCTGCATACTGTTCAAGCCCTACGAAAGGAGGATCGGTTACCACCAAGTCTATAGTTTTATCCATTATATGTGATAAGTCGGTCGATGAGGTACAGCTCAGCGTGCTATTACATATAAGTGGATCGCCAGGATATACCTTTTCGCTCTTGCCGGATAATCTTCCGTTTAGATATGGCCGCAGCGCTATTGCTTTCTCGCTGCAAACCAACTCCCATGGGTTGTGCTTCCAGTTGGACACCACTGGTAGGATTTCAGAACATGACGCCCAATTGCCACGGCCAAGTTTAGGAAAAACGCTGTTCTCAATCGTCGTTGACTTAGGATGAAAATGTCCATCTGAATAGAATGGTTCCATTTTATCGGCCTGTAGATTCCAGAAACAAAACATCATCTGGTTTCTGAGATATTGCTGGAAGCAACCAAGCACAAACATGCAAGTCTCCGGTAAGTATGTTTTACTATTCATTATCGAACATAAAATAAGTGAGTGTACCAGAAGTTGACGGCAATTGAACAGGTAATACCATTTGTGGAAATGGTGTCCCTCGGTATCGTGGGGACCTATTTCTGCACCTGGATGGATGGAAGTTTTTGGCCACATGGATTCTAAATCGCCTTCTCTTCGGTATGACCATTCTCTGGTTGCGGCATTTAAATGATGTGCATCTGAGAAAGGTGCAAAAAAGCGCCCTCCATATGGAATTCGAAGGCGGTCGCACTCTGGGCAATAGGCATGAATAGCATAGGCTGATATAGGTGCAGGTTTACCGAAGGCTTTTGTGCTTTCTTGCACGTCCTGCTTTGTTCCACATGTAGCGTTATGGCATATGAAACCACCTCTACCCGCCGAAGTGCCGCCACCTGTGTCGGTCCGAAAGGTAACTCCTGTATCCGGGCAAGTAATCTCGTCAGGTAGCTTGCCTCGGACTTCGACTAGGCGGCAGGTGGATGCACGCACATCGTTCCAGCGGATTGTAGCTTCAATATCGTCATCAGCACTCCCGCCGTATGGACGACCCTGACTGTCCTTCGACGATTCTCCGCGTAGCCAGAAGGGATGAACGAGTAGGCTCAACTCGATTTTTTTGATGATTCCTTGGCCAAATGCCTTTGGAAGTTTGCCTATAGTGTCGGTTTTCCTGCACAACGGGCAGACAGCTGATCCGATCTGTCCATATTGGTTGAATTTGGCCACGGCAAAAGGTCGCTCCGATTCCGCGATCACCAGCGGAACGCCAGGGGCCATCCTCACTCCATGCTCTTCAAGGTCGTATCCTTTGCCGCAATGTCCACAGCAGCGGCTCCAAGATTTGATACTGAGTGTCTTAGCTGCCATGAGCGGCGAGGCCATAATTGGAGTGCGATGGCCACAGCCGGTAACCTGGCAAGGGCCATGCTTGGCCCAGAAGACATAGATGACTTCCGGTCCCTCGTAGCTGTAATTATTGCGTTCTTTAGGAGCCAGTACTGTCGCATCAAAGTCAACGCCCATAACCTGGCCATCACTGAGACGTGTCCATTTGCCTTTATGTCCACGTGGGCAGTCGCAAGTATAAAATGGCATGATCTGGGGCTTAACTTCACTTTCGATCTCTGCCAGCAGGGCCTTGATCTCGGAGTTATTCACCTGGGCCACCGCATTCTTGACTATGAACCAAGCCACCGGATTGAGATCATTGCCGAACATCTGCATACCTAGGCGAGAACCTTCGACCACGGTGGTGCCGCCGCCCATGAAAATGTCCGCCACCTTAAGATGCTTGAAAGCGCCACGTGCCTGGTGGTTGCCGTAGTAAGCATTCCAGACCATCTTAGCCGCTTCGGCCGGATCTTCGGGTGCCTTGGTGGCGGCCGCGATCAGCATGGAACGAAAAATCGAGCTGCGTCTTCGCGCCCACCATTTTGACATATGGTAGATCGGCTTACCCGCGTTCCCCTCTATCGCGGCAATCTGGTTAATGGGAATAATCGGGAAATCCACCTCAAGGCAGGTCAAGGGACGATGCGGGTCGGCAAAATCAACCGTTTCCAAACTCCATTCTTTTCCGGCGTTGACGGCTAAGGAGATTTCGCGGGCCACCCATTCCGCCTTGGTCATTTTTTCATTTTTCCACGGTTGTTCTGCCATTTCTAACCAATCCTTATCGGTTGAATCAAAGCTTAGTGACAGTCCGTTTGCGGTATCTCGTCGTAAATCCGTCCGTCAAGCAGGCGGCCTGTCTTCTTCTTATTCACTCCGCCCCATTGCTTAAAGAAGAAGGGGATATCATTCTCTTGGCAGCATAGTTGGATAACACGTACCCAGTCTGTTTCCATAGATCTGGCGCCAGGTCCGGATTCACCTCCAACAATCACCCAATGAATACCCGACAGATCAAGATTCGGCAACGGGCCAAGCAGTGGTTCACAGGACAGGAACCGCTTATAGCTTCCTATTGACCGGAGGTGTTTAAGGCGCCCTAGGACGTCTTCATTTTCAAGACTAACACCCATCCAGATGTTTGGTGTCCAGTTCAGCTTTGCGGAGATATCAGCCGCCCGTTCCGGACGCTTGGTCAACACTTGGAAGGTGTGCATATTACAGGCGTTCATGACGTCAAATATTCCTTGGATGAATTCAAGCGGTACTTTCTCATGGAACAGATCGCTCATTGAGTTGACGAACACCATACGGGGCTGACGCCAAGCGTATGGCTCGCGCAATGTATCCTGATCCAGAAAGATACGGCCATTCCAGCGGCCTTGAGTTGTCAATACTTTAGAGTAGTTGGCTGCCTTTCCTGGTTCATCGCCACGGTCATGTGCGGCCTTGGCCATGGCAACCAGCCGCTTGGCCATACGCTCGGCGTAACAGTGATGGCAACCTAGGCTGACCTTAGAACAACCAATCACTGGATTCCAGACAGATTCCGTCCATTCGATCTTGGTATTAACCATAGTCAGTCGCCTTCACTGTAACGATTCGTGCGCGCGAACTACAGCAACTCTTGTAGCTGAAACCAATTTGTCCAGCGAAATCAATCTTCGCTTCCTTGCGCAATCGCGATATACATTCCTTCGCATGTGCTTTCGGGTGTCCCTTGCCTATCGTAAATTCATAAATTTGTCGGTTGGTAACCTCTCCAGAATCACGAATGAATGTTTCGAGGTCACGCTCGTAGCACTCGCGTTTCGTCAAGCGGCGCAGTTCCGGGAACAGACTACATCGCGCTTTGCCTATATCATCGTCAATGTCGAAATTGGCCTCACCGTTAAGCTGATTCTGATCCCAAGCAAGATCGAGGAATTTCTCCACCCCAAGGGTATGCCCAGACCCAAACACCAGACCATAAACATTACTGCCCTTGCGCAATGTGAAAGGATAAAGACGTATGGGATTGTCGGGAGGGATAATTCTTTTATAATAGTCCAACATCATTCTATGCACATCCTCGAGCCTGACGTTATCAAAATTGCCCGGCGTGAAATCGGAGAATATGGCGGCAAATTCCGGCGTTTTTGCAAATCGTTTCATAGAAGATGAAGAGATGAAAAATAGAAAGTCAGTCTTCGGCAATTCGATGAGCATTTTGAAAATTTTCTTAGTTATGTGCTTGATGCCGTATTGATCGATAAAGATCAGATTGGGTTGACGTTTTAATTCAATATATAGATTGGGAAATAGCACTTGAAAGTCTTCATTCCGGCAGTCAACAGTGACTAGGCCGTTAAGAGACCATTGGTCACGGGATAAATCGACAAGTTTAGTCAGATCAATAGATTTCCACTTCATCTCCTCGTTCAGGAGGATGCGAATTAGCATTTTTTTCTCGACGATCTGTTCCCGAAAATAATTAATTTGCCTTAATATGCGCAACGGACTACCAGGTACACCTCCAGAGTCCTGCCCTGAACCAGCGAAGAAGTCCCAAATGGCAGCACTGTCAACGTATGGTGTTTGAATGAACACGGGTAGCCAAGCCTGGATGTACCGCTCGAAGATTTCCAGTTTGGTCAGTGTTGATTCATCGTAAGGTTTTATGTTTATGTCTTTGCTCATTGTGTTAATTTATTTTGGAAATCTCGATCCATGGCACAGCAACTTCAAGAATAGTCAAGCCACCATGGGTCAGGGTTGGGTAACCACCGGTGATTTTCCACTTGCGTCGGCCATTGACAAAGAGATGTCGTCCATGACGTGTTTCAAGCAACAGGTCGAGAGGAGGGACACAAGCACCGGGTTTATCGGTGACATTATTCCATCGTCCACCCTTGAATATTTCACGGAGATATTCGGTTTGTTCTTTGTTGGCATCCGGAAAATTGCCACTTGAAGCATAGCCATGGTCGGCGGTGATGACTACGCGGCGTCCAGTAGCCAAGCGCTCGACGAAAAACCAGAAATCATCGCCAGTCAGATTAGCCTCAGCCTCATTAGCAAGGGAAAGGAGACCACTCCCCTGCTTGGCATAGATGTTGTGGATTTGTCTGTCAGGCCAATGGTGCCAAAAAAACCAAAAAGGCTCCGCTCCGACCAGATCTGCACAGTCGCGCCAAGGTATATCAGTACTTTCAGTGTGAGCATCGGACAGGCGGTGAGCGCTACCTGAGCCATTGTTGGAAAGATCTGATCGCTGGGTGAACCCAAGGGCTTTGGCAAAGAGCGTAGTATCAGCGGGCAACTCGGCTACTGTGGGGTTCGTATCATGAATCGTGAATCCACGGGCTTCTGCCTGGGAAATGAGCCAGGGGCACTCCCGCAAGGAAAGCGCATCTAGAATCAAAATTGCTTTGCCACCCAAGCAATCCCGCCACCAGGATACGAGTCGATCTGAAGTGAGAGGAACCGATTTTTCATATGCCTGCCAAAGATCCCAGCCAGAAGTCGCTAGAAAGTCATCTATGTCGGACACAGCACGGTCGCGTTTAAGTATCTCTTTTTCTGATGGACTGGAAGTCAGAGGCGCAGCGCACAATCTCCAAGCCTGATCCAAAATCGCGGACCAAGCGTCGGCCGGTGAGGATTTCTGGAGATATTCAAAGAATTGAAGTTCAAGTGTCATTGGGCTTCCTCCTTCTCAATATCCAACTCATATAGGACGCCATCTGGGAGTTTACGTATCATTTCATATAGTTGAGATCCTGTTAGATGTTCAGCTTTAAGCGATAAAGCCCGGACTTGAGTTCCGGGCCTGACCCCCCAGCTCTCCAGCTTTCCGAGCAGGTTAAGCGAAGAGGTCGCTGATGCGCTCAGAGGTTTGTATGTTCCAACCTTATCAAAGATGCTTGGCGTCCCTTCATCAGTGTCCGGGAAATGGACCGTATTGTCACCTTGCATAGATGTTAGCGGCGCGGCTTCATCATCAGGCGTTGGATCTGATTTTTGGCCGTCGTTCGTTGTAATAGACTTAGGCAGGCCCCCGATCGAAGGGGTATTTTGAGGCAATAGAAGATGAGTTTCATCAAGATGCTTGCCTGTACCGAGCTTCCCTTTCATACGCTGCCAAGCAGTTTCTTCGTCTTCACCATCCTGGCGTTGAATATATTCCATGCCGCGGAGATTGATGGCCACTTCGCCTTTGCAACAGAGCCTAATGAGTTTCTCCTTGACAATGGTCTCTCCAAGCCAAGGTATGCAGTCTTGGGCACCCGGTCGAGGCTCACGCAGCTCACGGATGAGCTTGCCAACGGAGTCGTTATTGGCGGCCGCAGCCAACGCAATTGCCTGAAAATCCTCAGGGACAAACAGGTTTTCTTTGATCAGGCGATCAACCGCTTCGAGTATCTGTAATCCTTCGGCACGATGAGATTCAATATAAAAACGACAATTATCTGGGTTTTGATAGTTCCAGGTGCGAATTACGGCGAAGCGCGGGAAACGGCCTTTGAGTATTGAGCGCAATTCACGTTGGTACTTCGTCAACAGCTTTCCAAATTCCGCATTCTGTGTTTTCCATTCCTCAGCGAGATGGATGCAGCGGGCCAGGATCAAGAGATCACGGTCCAGGAACATGTTCCCAGTGCCATCTGGTGGGAGAAGAAAGCGAACAGCATTACGGTTTCTTTGGAGGTGGTTACACAACCAAGCGCCCAATATGGTCTCCACTCCAGAGGAAGCTTCGGGAACTACCAATATTGGGATGCGATCATCCCATCGATGCGGTTGGTCAACTTCATTAAGCAGTGCCCAAGGATCACTTTTCCAGAGTTGGGGAAGGATGATAACACGAAATTTCGACGCTGTAGATGTGTCTCCACCAATGACGTAGCGGGCCTCAAGCGCCAAGCGGGCTTTGTCTTCGCCTTCCTGGAACATTTTATCATTCCTAGCGCTGGCGATAAGTTTAGCTTGAGGGTTCTCCGCCTCACGGAAAATATACCGCCCGGCACCAGCATGGATGTTAAAGCTGTTTTCGACAATAGTCGCCAACTCAACTTGGAAAGCGTTGTCATCGATGGGACTGTCGCGAGTGATATCAACATGTAATGTAAGATGGTCGGCTCCGGTCTGATTCATATCCGCCAGCGAGCGAAGCCACAGGGCGCTAAGAATCTCACTTAAATGAGGTAAAACCTGCCCAGTTGAGGCCACGGCCCCCTTAACAGCGTCTAGATTCCGGAGGGCCTTTTCTCTGAGTTTGGCGTGATGCTGGTTGGCAACCGAATCAAGGAGCGCGTTAATACCACTCTCTTCGTCATCGATCTTGAAGTCCGCTGCAGTTATGATTATCGTTTTGTCCCCTCTTCTTTTGTAGAGATCGGCAAGAATTCTAATCAAGTCCCGGGTTTCCTGGGCGTGCGTGGTTATCAGCACCTGATCCTCAAGAAGTTGAACCAAATGCGGGGCAAATGGCCAAGACTCACAGAATTCACGACGTACCCGTTCCGTCTCGGCTGGCGGGATATTGAGAAGACGGATGTACTCCATAACGTGGACATCAATCGCAGGCTCGATCTGCTGCGGAGATAAGCACATGCGGTTCTCGAACAGACGGTGCAACAACAGTTTTAGACGATCATGTTTAGCTTCTGGTCCTTTGAAATCTACAATGACCGGGTTGACACGTTGAATCTGTTGGAAAGCGTCCGTATTGCCGTTGCGGACGGAAACCACGAGAACGAGTTTGTCAGGATGATCCTTGGCGATCTCAGAGAGGATTTGGATGAAATTGAATGCCCATGTCCTCTTCGTATTGGTCAACCCGTCAAACCACGTCTGATATTCGTCTAGAACCAGGGCCGTCGGTGTGTGGCTGAACATATGCAACATAATTTTGTCGCTTGGAATGTCTGTCTTTTTGTCGCCTAACCCATCCCACATCCCCCGGCAATGTGGACCGTCTGGATGGCGCTCGAAAAGAATATCCCACAGATACTTATAATGTTGGCGATGCAAGCTTTCGCTGATCACATGCATGTCGCGCCGAACCGGAATCTCCTGCAATTTAGGATTGGCGAGAATCTGCGACCAATTCCCAAGCCATTTGGATGTCTCGCCATGGTTGTTAAGGGCATGGTATAGCACCGCCATGATGTGGGATTTGCCTTGACCACGCTCCCCAACGAGTATGACGGGGCGTCCATAATCTGGAGCAACTGCCTCCAGGGTCTTCAACACATCCATCGAAGGATATGTGATGCGGAGGAACTCCTCAGCCGTATTTTGGGTTGCGGTGGCCAGTTCAATGGCGGTTCCTTTGAGGCGATGCCCTTGAAATTCCTTACGCAACATCAATTCTAGCATTTTCATCTCCCGTAAGGTCAGTCAGTTTAATTTTTTCCGATACTCAGATGCCCAAGAAATGCCTCAACCAGTGACATTTTGACCTTGCCTCATACCCTCAACTCCCCCCTTCGTGTCATTATGGCGTTATTGTTAGCAAATTTGATTAAGATTAGAATATTATTAGATAATATACCTCAAAACTGGAGAAAAGACAAGATAAACTCCAAGCCCATATCTGTCAGCATTGTTTCTACCAACAGCTTGCTGCTTCGGCCTTGGCCAATTCTCTGAGTCCAACTCGACAGATTTACCGCGTTGTCGAGTAAAAAAGTAGTGGGATACTTTTTTTAACCTGCTAGAGGCAAGATGACCACCTTTTTTTGGCACCCTGTGCAGGCCGGCACGGCGCTGGCTCCACCCTTTGTGCCTAGCCGTGCCAGCCTGCATTGACCTATCATAAACTGTCGACTGTCACTGGATTTTTGGCTGATGTTTTCGGCTTTGACAAAGGCTCCTCAGTGACGCCGCTTCGAAAGAATACGAAGGCTTCGATGGGGATATGCTCTTTGCTGCCGTCGGGCAAATCGGCTTCCCAGTAGAAATCCCGCCAGTAAAAGCCGGATGTGTGGGTAATTTGTCCGGTCTCTGGTTTCCATGTAATTTCGCTATCTCTGGTTATTCGAAATTCGTACAATTTCTTCCCGGTTCCGGCATCCCACACTGTCAGATTACCGTTCTCATCCTTAGATAGCAGACGCGCACCATCCGGTGACCATTCGCAGGACTGCACACTTTCGCCTGCCTTCAGTTTTAGAAGTTTTTGCCCGGTTCCGGCATCCCGCACTATCAGATTACCACCCAAATCCAATGACAGCAGACGCGCGCCATCTGGCGACCATGTGCAGGACCACGGACCTTTGCCGGAATTAAGTTCCAGAAGTTTTTGCCCGGTTCCGGCACCCCACACTATCAGATTACCACCCAAATCCAATGACAGCAGACGCGCGCCATCTGGCGACCATGTGCAGGACCGCAGACCTTTGCCGGAATTAAGTTCCAGAAGTTTTTGCCCGGTTCCGGCATCCCACACTGTTAGATTGCCGCTCTCATATCTAGATAGCAGACGCGCGCTATCCGGCGACCATGTGCAGGACTGAAGACTTCTGCCAGAATTAAGTTCCAGAAGTTTTTGCCCGGTTCCGGCCTCACATACTGTCAGGTCGCCACCCTCATACCTAGATAGCAGACGCGCGCTATCCGGCGACCATGTGCAGGACTGAAGATTTCTGCCGGAATTAAGTTCCAGAAGTTTTTGCCCTGTTTCGGCATCCCACACTATATGATTACCACCCCAACCCAATGACAGCAGACGCGCGCTATCCGGCGACCATGCGCAGGACTGCGGGCCTTTTTCAGAATTAAGTTCCAGAAGTTTTTGTCCTGTTCCGGCATCCCACACTATAAGACGGCCGCCTCCTTCAGACAACAGACGCGCGCTATTCGGCGACCACGCGCAGGACTGCACAGCGTCACCAGAATTAAGTTCCATAAGTTTTTGCCCTGTTTCGGCATCCCACACTATAAGATCATTACCCCTTCCAGATAACAGACGTGTGCCGTCCGACGACCATGTACAGGAGTGCAGACTTCTGCCAGAATTAAGCTCCAGAAGTTTTTGCCCTGTTCTGGCCTCCCACACTATCATATTGCCGTCTCCTCCAGACAGTAGGCGCGCGCCATCCGGCGACCATGCGCAGGACCACACAGCATCGCCAGTATTTAGTTCCAGAAGTTTTTGTCCTGTTCCGGCATCCCACACTATAAGATTACAATTCCAATCCCCAGACAGTAGACGCGCGCCATCTGGTGACCATGCGCAGGATAGCACATAGCCGCTAGGGTTAAGTTCCAGAAGTTTTTGCCCTGTTCCGACATCACACGTTGTCAGATTATAGCTCCAATCCCCAGACAGCAGACGCGTGCCATCTGGTGACCATGCGCAGGATAGTACATCTCCGCCGCCAGAATTAAGTTCCAGAAGTTTCTGCCCTGTTCCGGCATCCCACACTATCATATTGCCGTCCCGTTCCCCAGACAGTATACGCGTGCCATCCGGCGACCATGCGCAGGATAGCACATCTCCGCCGCCATAATTAAGCTCCAGAAGTTTCTGCCCTGTTCCGGCATCCCACA
>JGI24698J34947_10001335_pt1 | contig 12973 bp, 9 predicted proteins | sample TergutMp193P3_FD_34947 | JGI IMG/M metagenome (IMG submission 34947)
GTCGCGGACGCGAAAATGGGAACGGCTACCGCGCCCGTCGTATCGTAGTGTTTGTTACAGCCGTGTACGCAGATAGTGCTTATGTCCATTCTTCATCCTTTTAAATTTCGTAATGCCAGAATTTCATTTGATCCAGTTCATGTGCGAAGAAACATTACTGCTGTTTTTGTACTGCAATTCAGGATTTTTTACGCTCACGCGGGTATTTTCGGGAACGGATTTCACCACAAAGGCATTTCCGCCGATGATAACGCCCTCGCCGATAATTGTGTCCCCGCCCAAAATTGAAGCGCCTGAGTACACGGTAACATTGTCGCTAATTGTCGGATGGCGCTTTTTCCCCTTAATGCTCTGTCCTCCCTTAGTTGACAATGCTCCGAGAGTGACTCCCTGATACAATTTCACGTTATCGCCTATCACGGTAGTCTCTCCTATCACAATGCCCGTTCCATGATCCATAAAAAAATATTTTCCGATAACTGCACCAGGGTGAATGTCGATGCCCGTAACGCTGTGCGCGTACTCGCTCATTATTCTGGGTATCAAAGGCACGGACAAAAGATAAAGTTCATGCGCTATTCTGTAAACCATTCCGGCGTAAATGCCCGGATAGGAAATTATGATCTCCGACTTGCTGTACGCGGAAGGATCGCCGTTGTAAGCGGCTTCAACATCAGTTTCAAGAAATTCCTTTATAAGCGGAATCTTCGAGAGAAAATGATGCGTTATTTTCAGGGCGGCTTCTTCAACTTCATCATGAGATTTGTCTTTGTACTGAAGGTCATAACGCAGGGCCATTCTTGTCTGGGCTGCGAGGTTATACGAAACTTCTTCCAGCAAGACGCTTATGCGGTTTTTCAGGGAACCGCTTAGAGCGTGCTGTACGTTTTCAAAAACCCCCGGAAACAGGATGTGCTGTAACCGCCCGATCATTTCGATTACCACCGATTTGACCGGCTGTTTGGGTACGTCGTCCTGTTTTTTGTCGATGTCGCCTAACAGAGCGTCGGCAACACGTTCTATCTCCGTGTCTATATGCTGCATAAATCCCTCACCGCGCAAGCTCCCAAACAGCTTTTACCAGTTTGTCAATTTCGCCCGCCGTGTTGTAAAACGCCAATGTCGGGCGCACCGTCGCTTCCAGCCCGAAATGGCGCAGAATCGGCTGTGCGCAGTGGTGTCCGGCGCGGACCGCGATGCCGTGGCTTGAAAGATGTTTTCCAACCTCTTCAACGCTTGCCCCGTCCAGCACAAAGGAAAGCACGCTCGCCTTTTCTTTCGCCGTCCCGATAAGACGCAGTCCGTTAATGCGGGAAAGTTCGCGTGTGGCGTAGTCAAGCAGTTCATGTTCGTACGCGCTGATAGCCGGAAGCCCTATGGCGCTGACGTAATCAAGAGCCGCGCCCAGTCCTACCGCGTCGGCAATGTTTCCCGTTCCCGCTTCAAACTTGCTGGGAGGGGGATTGTAAACAGTGCGCTCAAAAGTTACGTCCCTTATCATATTGCCGCCGCCCTGATACGGTTTTCCCTCTTCCAGAACGTCCGTCTTTCCGTACACAGCGCCAATGCCTGTAGGCGCGAATATTTTGTGCCCCGAAAAAACGAAAAAATCCGCGTCCAGTTCGCTGACATTCAACGGCGTGTGCGCAACAGACTGCGCTCCGTCCACGAGTATCCGCACTCCGTAGCGGTGCGCGATTTGCACCATCTCGCGGACAGGGGTAATTGTTCCAAGGGCATTTGAAACGTGCGTTATCGAAACAAATTTTGTCCGTGGAGTAAAAAGATTTTCGTACTCGGACAAAATAATCTGGCCCGTCCTGTCTACAGGAGCCGCTTTTATAAGAGCGCCCGTTTCCTGCGCTATCAACTGCCACGGCACTATGTTCGCGTGATGTTCCAAAAGTGTGAGTATTATTTCGTCTCCCGGGGAGAGCATGGGTTTCACGTAACTGTTCGCCACGAGGTTAATGCCTTCGGTTGTCCCGCGCACAAAGACGATATTATCTTTTGAAGGCGCGCCCAAAAAGTTCGCCGTAGTCTGACGCGCCGCTTCGTAAGCGTCGGTAGAACGCGCCGCAAGTTCGTGCGCCCCCCGGTGAACGTTTGAGTTTTCGCGCTCGTAGTAATGCGATATGCGCTTTATTACCGCGTTCGGTTTCTGCGTAGTCGCTCCGTTGTCAAGCCAGATGAGTTGTTTACCGCCTGATACCCTTTCGTTCAGGATTGGAAAATCAGCGCGTATGCGGTTTACATCGAAACTGCCGGGAGAAACTTTTGAAGCCTCAACAACGGGAGAATACGCCGTACGCGATTCGTTAAACTCAGGAAAGTAAGAGAGGTTATGAAACTTAGGTTCATATTCGATTATGTTTTCAAGGTTAGCCCACTTTTCAAGTTCTTTCGGATCGGGTAATCCGTACCCGTTAGCTCCGCCGGCACTGCCAACGACGTTAGGTGTAATCATAGTAGTTGCCCACTTCCACATCTTCAAGGACCGCTATGGCATCATCGGCAAGAATCGCCGCCGAGCAGTACAGCGACAGAAGGTAGGACGCAAGCCCCTTGTTATCAACTCCCCTGAAACGCACGGAAAGCCCCCTTGACTGCTCGTTCTGCAAACCTGTCTGGTGCAAACCGATTACGCCGCGTTTGGATTCTCCCGTGCGTACAAGCAGAATGTTTGTCTTTCCGCTCTGGCTTTTTGGTTTTTTAAGGCCGTCTACAAAAAGTTTGTCGGTGGGGATTATGGGTATGCCCCGCCACAGAATGAACGTGCCGCCGAAAATACTGACGGTGTTGGGCGGAACACCCCTGCGGGTGCATTCGCGCTGAAAAGCGGCAACGGCTCTTGGGTGCGCCAAAAAGAAAGACGGGTCTTTCCACACTTTGGAAAGGAGTTCGTCCAAATCGTCGGGCATTGGGGAACCGCCCTTGTTTCTGGGCGTTACGCGCTGGTTGTCGGCAATGTTTTTAAGAAGGCCGTAATCGTCGTTATTGATGAGCTGGCTTTCCTGCCGTTCGCGCAGGCTTTCGATAGCCAATTGAAGCTGTTCCTTTGTCTGATCGAAAGGGGAAGAAAAAACATCCGTAACGGCGGTATCGACATTTATTATTGTGGAGATTGAATTGAGAACATACTCTCTGGGTTTCTGCTGGTACTCGATATATCCTTCGGGGATTTCCGCGCTCTTTTTTTCAGATGAGCACAAAACATCGAGGGGAGTTTCACCCTCGACAACTTTGTTTACTCGGTATATGCCCGCCTCAAGCCCTTTGAATTCGAGGAAACGGGTAAGCCAGCGCGGGGTAATCGCGCCGAATTGAGGCGGGGTTTTGGTTATATCCGCCAGTTGATAGGCTTGCGCTTTATTCAGCGCGTTAAGTTCTGTAGACATGGTTTTTATCCTTCCAAAATTTAAGTTTGTGTAAACATATATGTTTACTATGTGATAACTTGGCAAATTTATCAAAATTTGTCAATATGAATTCTCAATTTTTATACTTTTTTTGAAAAAAAAGCAAGGGGCAGAAATGCAGTTTAACCGCAGAGTCACGCACAGCGAACCATGTTACAAAACACTCGTGTAACTGTGCGCCCCCTGCGGTTAAATTTCTTTAGATTAAAATTCCCAAAGCCATGTTGACAGATAACGCTCGCCTGTGTCGGGCAGGACGGCGACTATGGTCTTGCCGTTGCTCTGGGGGCGTTTGGATATTGTCAGCGCGGCTTCCAGTGCGGAGCCCGACGAAATACCGGCAAATATCCCTTCCTCTTTCGCGAGACGGCGGGCCGCTTCTCCGGCTTTTATTTCATCTGTCTGGTAAATTTCGTCAATCACGGACGGATCGTAAATCGCGGGCTGGAATCCCGCGCCGATCCCCTGAATCTTGTGGGGCCCTCCCTGTCCGCCTGAAAGTACCGGAGACGCTGAAGGCTCTATCGCGACAACTTTAACGCCTGGTTTTTTTGACTTCAGGTATTTTCCCGCGCCTGTCAATGTCCCGCCTGTTCCAACTCCGCCGACCAGAATATCAATCTGCCCGTCGGTGTCGTTCCAGATTTCAGGGCCGGTGGTTTGTTCATGCACCAGGGGGTTTGCCGGGTTGTTGAACTGCTGGGGGATGAACGAATTGGGAATGGAAGCTGCAAGATCCTCGGCTTTCGCTATCGCGCCCTTCATGCCCTTTGCCCCTTCCGTCAGTTCCAATTCCGCGCCGAGCGCTTTCAACAGCTTGCGCCGTTCAATGCTCATCGTCTCCGGCATGGTAAGGATTATCCTGTAACCCTTGACCGCCGCGACATACGCCAGCCCGATGCCGGTGTTCCCGCTTGTAGGCTCGATAATTACCGTGTCCTTTTTCAGCTTGCCGTCCTTTTCGGCGGCTTCGATCATCGCCAACGCGATTCGATCCTTGACGCTGTGCAGCGGGTTAAAAAATTCCAGTTTTACATAAACCGTTGCCCCGCCCTCGTTGATTTTGTTGATCCTTACCAATGGTGTGTTTCCGATAAGGTCTGTGATTTTGTCTACTCGTGCCATATCTTCCTCCTAATATATTTGACTTGTTAGGGAACCCGGTTGTTCCCTTTACTTAACCGCATCAAAGCCCTGTTTCAGGTCGTCAAGAATATCGTCGATATGCTCGACTCCTATTGAAAGGCGGATCATGTTGGGCTTTATTCCGCCTTCAAGCAGTTCGCTTTCGCTCATCTGGGAGTGGGTGGTGGAAGCCGGATGAATGACAAGCGATTTCACGTCAGCCACGTTTGCAAGGAGCGAAAACAGTTCCAGTTTTTCAGTGAAGCGTTTTGCCTTTTCCGCGTTCCCCTTGATTTCAAAACTGAAAATGGAGCCCGCTCCGTTGGGGAAGTAACGTTTGTAAAGTTTGTGATCTCTATGTTCGCTCAGGGCAGGGTGGTTCACCTTTTCAACCTGCGGATGGTTTTTCAGGAAATCAACTACCTTCAGCGCGTTTTGGACATGACGCTCGACGCGCAAGGAGAGAGTTTCAAGCCCCTGCAAAAACATGAACGCGTTAAAGGGCGAAAGGGCGGAACCGGTGTCGCGTAACAGAGTGGTACGCGCCTTGATGATGTAGGCGAGGTTTTTCACCGCGTCCGTAAAAACTACGCCGTGGTAGCTTGGGTTCGGCTTTGAAAGGCCGGGGAACTTGTCGTTCTTCGCCCAGTCGAATTTGCCCCCGTCAACAATCACGCCTCCTATTGAAGTGCCGTGTCCGCCGATGAATTTTGTCGCAGAGTGTACAACAATGTCCACGCCGTATTCGATTGGCTTCATCAAATAGGGAGTGGCGAAGGTGTTGTCTACAATGACTGGAATGCCGTGGCGGTGGGCTATTTCAACGACTGCCTCAACATCAACAACGCTTGAATTGGGGTTGCCCAGGCTTTCAAAGAAAAGCGCCTTTGTGTTGGGTTTGATCGCCTTTTCAAAATTGGCGGGGTCACTGCCGTCAACGAATGTCGTCTCAATACCCATGTCCCTGAAAGTGTTGGCAAAAAGGTTGTAACTGCCGCCGTAAATTTGGTTGTCGGAGACAAAATGATCGCCGCAGCGGGCAATGTTCTGAATCGCGTAGGTGCAGGCGGCGGCTCCAGATGAAAGCGCGAGGGCGGCGACTCCGCCTTCAAGGGCGGCAATTCGCTTTTCGAACACGTCCCAGGTTGGGTTCATGATCCTCGTGTAGATGTTGCCGGCCTCGGTCAGCGCGAAACGGTCAGCCGCCGATTTGGAACTTGGAAACACGTAGGACGTGGTTTGGTAGATTGGCACTGCCCGCGCATCGGTAGCCGGGTCCGGCTTTTCCTGCCCGGCGTGGACCTGAATGGTCTCAAACCGGTAATTTTTACTTGACATAAAAATACTCCTTATATTTAAAATCTAATACATATATGTTTACTATGTATAAAGCTATCCTATATTTCAAAGTTTGTCAATGCCGTTTCAGAAATATTTTGAGAACTTTCTTTGAAAAATTCTCCGGCATAGCGGACAGCGCCCATCGCGTCTTTTGAGTAAAAATCCGCGCCTATTTTATCGGCGTACTCCTGCGTTAAAACCGCCCCTCCCACCATAACTTTGCAGTCCGGCGCTTTTTCATTCAACAGCTTGATCGTCTCTTCCATGTAGACAACGGTCGTGGTCATCAACGCACTGAGGCCGGCGAGGCGGACATTTTCTTTCAGGACGGTCTGTGCAACAAGGGAGGGCTCGACATTTTTCCCAAGATCGATAACCTCAAAATTGTAGTTTTCCAAAAGTATCTTTACGATATTTTTCCCGATGTCGTGAATGTCGCCCTTGACGGTCGCAAGCACGATCTTTCCGCGTTTTTCCTGCGCCCTCCCGTGTTTTGCCATGTACAGTTTGATTGCCTCAAAAGCGGCCTTTGCCGCCTCGGCGCTCATTAAAAGCTGGGGCAGGAAGATTTTTTCACTTTCATAATCCTTGCCGACTTTATCAAGAGCGGGAATCAAATAGTGATTGATAATTTCCAGCGGTTGGGTATCTGCAATCATCGCGTGCGCGACTTTTTCGGCCCTGTCGCGCAGTCCGTTTAAAACCGCGTCGAAAAGACTCATCTGTTCGGCGGTGTTATGCGCAACCGCCGGAACCTGATTTGAAAACTGTTTGATGTACTCCCCGCAGTTTGGGTCTTCGCCGTTTAACGCCCTGTACGCGTGAGGCGATTCGGTTGTTACGCTGTCATGCGGGTTGATGATGGCGGCGCTAAGCCCCCGCTTTACGGCAAGCGTAAAAAAGGCGGCGTTTATGATCTGCCTCTGCGGAAGCCCGAACGAAATATTTGACACTCCAAGGACTGTGTGAACTCCCATTGTACGGCGGATATATTCTACCGCTTCAAGGGTGATTTTAGCGTTGTCGCTGTTTGTGCTTACCGTCATTGTCAGCGCGTCAACGATGATGTCTTTTTTTTGGATGCCGTGTTTTTCGGCCTCTGCGATAATTTTTTCGGCAACTCGGATTCTGCCCTGCGCGGTTTCGGGGATTCCGTCATCGTCAAGGGCAAGCGCGACAACAGCCGCGCCGTATTTTTTTACAATGGGAAGGATTTTTTCAAGCGACTCCTTCTTGCCGTTTACCGAGTTCAGTAACGGTTTGCCGTTGTAAAGGCGCAAAGAGCGTTCGGCGGCATCCGCGCTTGATGTGTCTATTTGAAGGGGGGCGTTTGTTACGCTCTGCAATTTTGTAACCGCCTGAGAAAGAACCGCCGCCTCGTCAATACCGGGAAGCCCTACGTTCACGTCCAGTATTTGTGCGCCGCATTCGCACTGCGCAAGCCCTTCACGGCAGACATAGTCCATGTCGTTTTCCTGTAACGCCTTCTTCATGCGCGGTTTGCCCGTGGGGTTCAGCCTTTCTCCGATAACGACGGTTTTTTCGCCGAACAGAACGGTTTTTCCGTAAGAACAGACGGCGGTAAAATTTTTAGGCGTTACAGGCATGAGAGGAATATCACGGCAGGCGCCGGCCATCGCTTTTATATGATCGGGGGTTGCGCCGCAGCAGCCGCCTGTTATCTGCGCATGGACTGCAATCTCCGCCATTTCAACGGCAAATTCATCAGGCGTTATGTGATATTCTGTCTTTCCGTTTACCTGTTCGGGAAGCCCGGCATTGGGGTTTACAATAACGGGAATGCCAGTACAGCGGACAAGTTCCGGCAAGAGCGATTTCATCTGCGCGGGGCCAAGCCCGCAGTTAAAACCGAGAGCATCCGCGCCAAGGGCTTCGATAAGGCAGACTGATGTCATAATGTCCGCGCCTGTTAAAAGCCTTCCAGAAGAATCGGGGGTAAATGTTACCAGCACCGGAAGGGAAGAGTTTTCCTTTGCGGCTAACATAGCCGCCTTTATTTCGTAAGTGTCGCTCATTGTTTCGATGAGGATTACGTCCGCTCCCGCTTTCGCTCCGGCTCTGATCATTTCGGCGAAGATGGAAACCGCTTCCTCAAGCTCCAAATCCCCGAAGGGGCAGAGCAGTTTCCCGGTCGGGCCTATGTCAAGGGCGGTAAAAACATCCCCCCCTTGCGCGGCTTTTTTCGCGTTTATAACGGCGGCGCAAACCACCTGTTCCACCGTGAATCCGGTATCGGCTAACTTTAACCTATTCGCGCCGAAAGTGTTTGTCTTCAGTATGTGACAGCCGGCTTTTATATAAGATGAGTGAATGTCAACCACAGCATTTGGGGCGATTATATTTTTAAGTTCAGGCAATTCTCCCGCCTCAAGCCCCCTTTCCTGAAGCATGGTTCCCATCGCGCCGTCAAAAAAAAGCCTCTGTTTTCCAAGCAGTTCCAAAAAATCCATTAAACTGCCTCTCTCGCCTTGCAGTTTTTTTCGGCGCAGTACTCGCATTTTCCTACAGCGGGTTTTTCTTCCCGTGAAAAGCCGATAACGGCTGTGACAGATTTTGCGGGAGTAAGCATATACCCGTCTGTCATGGACACTCCGATGCGGGAGCAGTTTAACACGCGTAAAATATCTTTTTGATGGGTGATATTAAAATCGCCGTATCCTGGACTGAACCGGGAGGTAAAATAAAGACCGTCAAATTCCGGTTTTTGTAAAATTTCACTTTCAACAGAATCGCAGTACGCTTCGATCATGGCGGCGCATACAGCTTGCGCTATCACGGCTTTTTCCATGTCCTGAACAGTGAGCCTGCGGATCAACGTATCGGCCTGTGTTCCCAGAGTTGCAGCTAACAGCACGGCGCGGTTACAGTCTGTTAAATGTTTAGCGAGGTTTTTGCTTTCTACGCTCATTTCTCCAAGAGAGACCGTAGATGAATCAATCTGACAGTCCCATAAGCCGTATATGTTTTTGGGAATCACGTTTGCCGAAAAAAGGGCAATTAACTCATCTGTCAGGGAAGAAACTCGTTCGTTAGCTGTAACTCCTCCGTATCCAAGGTAACGTAAAACTTCTTTGCCTGATATTTCCATTTATTGATTGTCTCTATTTAAAAATTTCCGACAGATTGTTCATGATCCTTCCTGCAATATCAGGCTTGTTCATTGTGTAGATGTGGATATGGCGGACATCGTTCGCTATCAGATCGATGATCTGTTCCGTAGCGTAAGCCACGCCTGCCTGATTCATGGCGGCGGGATTCTTTGAAAATTTATCAACAATGGCGCGGAATCTGGCGGGGAGGGCAGTGCCGGACAATTTGCAGATACGGGCAATCTGCCGTCCGTCTGTTACAGGCATAATACCCGCGATAACAGGCACGTCAATTCCGTTATGCAGCATTCTGTACAAAAAATTGTAAAGGATGTTGTTGTCAAAAAACATCTGCGTTGTAAGAAACTGGCATCCGCAGTCCGCCTTGATTTTCAGGCTCTCCATATCTTTGTGCAAACTCTCAGCTTCGGGATGCCCCTCGGGATAACACGCCCCCCCGATACAAAAACCGCCGTAATCGCGGATCTCTTTCATCAAATCGCAGGCATAGTGAAAATCGGCGTTTTCAGGAAACGGAGAACCGTCGGGAATATCGCCCCTCAAAGCCAAAATATTTTCAATTTTGTGAGAAGCCAGTTCCGCCAAAACGCCCCTGACTTTTTCCCGCCCGGAAGATACGCAGGTAAGATGAGCAAGAGCGGGAACCCCGCAGGAATTCTGCGCCTCGTCCGCAAGGCTTACGGTATTCTCGCTTGTCCCTCCCCCCGCGCCGTAAGTGATGCTGATAAACGAGGGTTTTAGCTCCGCCACCCGGCGGACAACAGCTTTAGCCCCCGCCAACCCCGACCCATGCTTAGGCGGAAAAAGCTCGCACGACACGGAGACCTTATCGCTTTTCAATATATCGCTAATTTTCATGGCAATCCGTTTATATTACCCAATTATCAGCGCTTTCCTGATACTGTTCCATCATATCCTGCAATGTAATATTGCCAAGATAGTCATTTATAACCTTTTGAAGCCCCATCCACATGGGAAGCGTCTTGCAGGAATCCGCCTTGTCGCACATATTAATTTCTTCCTCAAGACATGAAATAGGCGCAAGGCTCCCCTCGGTAATACGCAGAATCTCCCTGACCGTACAAGCCGAAGGCCGTTTTGCCAGCATGTACCCGCCCTGCTTCCCCCGGTTTGTACGCAGGATGTTCGACGTGTTTAACAGCGAAACAATCTGCTCAAGGTACTGCTTTGAAATATTCTGCCTTTCGGCGATTTCCTTCAGGGAAATAAACCCGCCGCCATTGTGCTCCGCCAAATCAATCAGCATTCGAAGGGCGTATCTGCCCTTTGTCGATACTTTCAAGTAATTACCTCTCAACCTGTTTTACACATAGTATAATATGTTTACTATGTTTTCAATAGGAGAAACCGTCTTTTTACAGGATGAAACTGTTCCAGAGCTAACTCGAACAAAAATTCGCGGTTTTGGGGCAAGATCAAGTCCCTTAACTCACTTTGAAATAAAGGGTACAATAAGCAGATGAATACGAACAATACAGATCCTATACCGCTTAAAAGAGACGGGATTGTAACGGCTTTAAACAAAGCGATTGAGACATTTATCGTCTTTAAGGGGGATTCTTTTGCCGAAGTTATGGCAAACGGAATCCTGCCCATAGCGGATGCTGTCGGCGTGGATCGCGTCGCCATTTACAGCTACAGGGACAAAGAAGGCAACCGGCATTTGGGGCAAATTTACCGTTGGGACAGGAAAGAGGGCAGTGATGTTTCCCTTAACGATATTCTTATGGATCTTCCAAAGAACGAAGTAACCGATAACTGGACGGAAATTTTAAGAAATAACGAATGTGTATCCAAATGCCGCAGTGATATGACGGAGAGCGAACGGAGCTTTACGGGGACATTCGGAGTCAAGTCCATTTTACTGGTTCCGATTTTTTCATACGGCAAATTTTGGGGAACGGTCAGCTTTCAGAATCATACGGCGGAAGAGAATATCGGAGAGGGCTGTATGGACCTGCTGTACTCGACGGCGAATCTGTGCGCCAACGCGCTGATCAGGGAAAGCGTATACAAAAACTCTGTTGACTCTTTTAAGGCAATGGAACGCAGTAAAAAAATGGCGGACATCGTCAACAATACGGCTGTCATTTTTCTTTCAAACAGCGGAGAAACTTTTGAGGATATGATGAATATAGGCGCGGGCCCGATTGCCGATATAGCGGGGCTGGATCGGATATCCGTTTGGCGCAATACGATGCGGGATGATGGTTTGCATACGTCGCAAATCTACCGCTGGGACAGAATATCGGGGGGAACTACCAAACCTACGCAGATGCTGACGGATGTCAGTTACGACAACCTTGCCCCGCGCTGGCAGGATGTGCTGGCGCACGGCGACACGATAAACAGCCCGGTAAAACTTCTGCCTGAATGGAAAATGCTTAAATCCTTCGGAGTTGTGTCGGCGTATATCTCGCCGATTTTTATCAGCGGGGATTTCTGGGGTTTTGTGCTTTTTGAGGATCGTCATAACGAACGTTACTTTGAAAGCGACTCTACCGAAATGATGCGCTCGGCGGCGTTTTTGTTCGCGAATACTGTTATGCGCAACGAAATGGAACTGAAAATAAACAAGGCGAACAAGTTAAATCAGACCATAATAAGCTGTGCGTCATTTGGAATTACAATCTTTGATCAAAATATGCGCGTTTTAGACTGCAACGACAAAGTTTTAAAAGATTTTAAAACCACAAAGCAGTACTATCTTGATCATTTCAACGCGTTTTATCCTGAATATCAGCCGGACGGACAGAAGACATCCGGTATAATCGACGACATGATAAAGCGCGTAATGGCGGGCGAAACGATGACTTTTGAATTCATGCACAAAGCCAGCGACGGCGAACTTGTACCGTGCGAGGTTACGACAACGCGTGTCAAAACAGAGGATGAGTTCATCGGGCTGGGTTTTTCATACGATCTGCGCAATATAAAAAAAATGACGGAGAACCTGCGCGAGCAGGACGAATTGCTCAAAGTCCGTCTCCAACAGCAGGAATTGATAAGCGACATTTCAAAGAGCTTTGTTACATCAGGCGAATCGGACGCGCTTATAAACGATTCGATTGCCAGGCTTGGAAAACATCTCGGCGTGTCAAGGGTAGTCATTCTCGGTATAGATTATGAAAGGAACGAAACTTATTCGCCGTACAACTGGTATATAGGAAATTTACCCCCTCCCGCAATTCCAGGCAGTCTTCAACTTATAAACGCCGGGTTCCCGGAATTTCTTCAGGAGGATGCCGTTACCGTGGCAATCTCCTGCGACGATATTTCCCAGGATCCGTTTTACGGCAGGCTTGAGTCGGCGGGTATGTCCGCGTTTGTCTGCGCCCCTCTGTATGTCGAAGGCCGTCTGTGGGGTATGTTAAGCGTCGAACAATGCGGCAGGGCGCGTAAATGGCAGGAAAATGAAAAGTCGTTCATCGCTACAATCGCCAGCGTAATAGCCGGAGCCATCATGAGAGCGGTTTACAACGACAGGCTGAAAAACGCCCTTGACCGCGCCACAGCCGCTTCCGAAGCGAAAGGGCTTTTCCTGTCGAATATGTCGCATGAAATGCGCACTCCCATGAACACAATCATGGGCATGGCGTCAATCGGGAAAAACTCCCCCGACATAGATCGCAAGGATTACGCGTTAGGTAAAATTGAGGAAGCCTCTTCTCATCTTCTGGGCGTTATCAACGACGTTCTTGATATGTCAAAAATAGAGGCGGGAAAACTTGAACTTGTCCTTGTCGATTTTTCATTTGAAAGAATGCTGAAAAAAGCCGTAAACGCGATTTGCATCCGCATGGAGCAGAAACGGCAGAATTTTCACGTAACGGTAGACGGGAAAATCCCCCACATTTTAACAGGCGACGATCAGAGGCTTGCGCAGGTTATCATCAATTTGCTCAGTAACGCCGTCAAGTTCACTCCCGAAGGCGG
>JGI24698J34947_10001336_pt1 | contig 12966 bp, 13 predicted proteins | sample TergutMp193P3_FD_34947 | JGI IMG/M metagenome (IMG submission 34947)
GCGCGCCAGGATATGCTGCTTAAGGCTCTTGATGAGGTGTCAGCCAATTACATTAGGGCGAAAGCCGAAGAACTTCACACAATCCCGACAAAGATTGTTGCTGAGATGATACGGGAAAAAATGGCCAGCGCCAACTTGCTTGGCGACGCCAACGCAGTTGGCGAAGTTGGCAAAGTTAGCGTCGCTAAAGTGTAATCCCGCCGAAAAAGGAGTAAGACATGGAAATGACAATTATTTTATTGGGCGGATCGCTTGCGATTGGCGTTATTTTCACGGCTTGGGCTCTTATAGCGGACTGGCGCGAACGCCACTGAATCAGTCTCCGTGAAACTCCGTTTGAAATCTTCTGTTCGTGTGGTTCGTGTCGTATCGAAGATACGAGGTTCGTGGTAAAAAATCTTAATTTAGAACCCCTCAAAAAAACGTTCCCTGACCCTGTTAATCGTCGCCCTCTGATCCCTTGAGGGCGGGGGATTGGGATTTATAAGCTGAAAGATCCTTTCAAGCTGGGAAGCGAAAAGCGATCTGTCGATAGTCACGAGGATGAGGAATTCCCAGTTTTCCACAGGAACGCCTTCCTCGCCTGTGGGAAACTGCCTCTGTGTCCAGAAGTCGTCTACCCTGACCGCCCCCATCCAGTAAAAATCCGAAGCGGCGCGGATCAGGGTTTCATAAAAAGCGCCGTAGCTGTTGTCGGGGTCGCCAACGGCGGAAGCCAGGCGCTTTTCAATGCGGGCGGCGGCGAGGCGGGGAAAATCCAGTTCGGCGGAAAAACCGTCTTTCCAGAGGCTCAAGGCGTTGAAATTGTTCGCTTCGTTTCGCGCGACAAACACATAACGATCCCTATAGGTATCCAGGTTTTCCACCGTGTACACGCCAGAGTCAAGCCAGAGGGATACCCATACGGGAATTGTCCCGCCCTGGGTTTTATTCTTGTAATCGGTAATTACATGGGGCGCGGGATTTCGCTCAGGCTCAGGCGCCCTCGGCGGTTCCACGACAAGCCTCTCCGCTTCGCCCCTGCACGAGCCAAACAACAGAGCTGCAAAAATCGCGGCCAGAAATAATTTACGCATTCTCCCGTTTATTTTTTCTTTCCCGGAGACGCGTCTCCGAGGGCCTTGTCAATAATCGCCCTGAGCTGCTCCCGCTGTGCGTCCGTACAATCCGAGAGGGGGTTACGGACATGGCCACCAGAATAGCCGAGGTAATCGCAGGCGTATTTCAGACCCGCGATACCGAAAGTTCCGGTCACCGCCGCGTTCACCGGAAACATGCGTTGATAGAGATCAAACGATTCCTTCAGTTTTCCCACCTCATACAGCTCCTGGGTTTCCGCTATTTCGTTGGGGCAGCAGTTCGCCATGGCGGAAATTGTCGCGTCGATCCCCATCGTAAGCGCCGGATACCAAGCGCTATAGGTCCCGGTCATAACCTGAAAATCAGGGGCCGCCATTCGTAGAAAAGTGGCGAGCTGCGGCACGTCGCCGTTGGAGTCCTTCATCCCGACGATGTTTTTATGGCGGCTGAGTTCCGCCACCGCGTCCGCGCCGATATTGACGTGGGTAAATTTCGACACGTTGTAAATGAGAACCGGGATATCAGCGTTATCCGCAACTTCGGTAAAGAAGCGGATCATGGCTTTGGAATCCATCGAGGAGCCGTAGTAAAAGGGAGTCAGAACGAGGGCGCAATGCGCCCCAAGTGACGCGCACTTGTTGGTCAGTTTGATCGTTTCACGGGCGGACTCAAGGCCGGAGCCAACCATGATGAGCCTGCCTTTTCTCGCATGCTCCACGGTCAGCTTCACCAGCTCAAGTTTTTCGTCCTCGCTTAAATACACGGTTTCGCTGTTGGAACCGATTACAAGATAACCCGCGAGGCGGGCTTCGTTCCATTTCTTGATGTTGGAAACAAACGAGAGCGAATCCAGATCGCCGTTCGCCTTGAAGGGTGTTACCATTGGGGGAATCACCCCATGAATCTTTTCCATCGAAACTCCTCCGCCGTACCGTTTTAACGCCGCGTCTTGTCAGTGATCTTTAGTATATCGTATTATTGATTGAGGAGTAAGCGGTATGCAGGCGGCTAGGGCGATTATTCACCTTGACAATCTTCGCCGGAATATTCTTGCGGCGCGGAATAAAATCGGGCCGCACCCGAAAATATGCTTTCCGGTCAAGGCTGACGCCTACGGCCACGGCGTGGTTCCGGTTTCCCGCTGCGCCCTGGAAGCGGGGGTGGAGTACCTTGCGGTGGCGACCCTTTCGGAAGGGGTGGAACTTCGCGCCGCCGGAATCAACGCACCCATAATGCTCCTTTCCCAGACCCTGCCTGAGGACCTTCCCGATATTGCTTCACAGGAATTTATCATTTTCGTTTCCGACGATGAGTTTATGGAAGAAGCCGCGAGGGCCGCCATGAAAGCGGGGAAGAAACTGACGATCCACCTCAAGGTTGACACCGGCATGGGACGCTTGGGCTGCCGTCCCGAAGACGCGGCGAACCTGGCGCGGAAAATCGCATCGAGTCCCGGTCTTTCCCTCGGCGGCATGGCGACCCACCTATCGGTCGCCGATTCCCCGGAGCCTCATCACATCGCGTATACCAAAGGACAGCTTCGCCGTTTCCGCGAGGCCGTTGACTCCGTAAAAAAAGCCGGTATCGATCCCGGCATAGTACACGCCGCCAATTCCGGCGCGCTTGTTTTCCATGAGGACTCGTACCTCGACATGATCCGGCCTGGGATCTTCCTCTACGGCTACCTGCCTTCCGGCGCGCCGGCAGGACTGTCCGCCGAACCCTTGATGGAATTCCGCAGCAAGGTGGCGCTTGTTAAAAAGCTAAAGAAAGGAGAGTCCGCGTCCTACGGCAACATCTGGACGGCGAATGAGGACACGTTCATCGGCGTCATCCCCGGCGGCTATGCCGACGGTATTCGCCGCGGCCTTTCCAACAACCATTCGGTGCTGATACGCGGCAAGGCCTGCCCGTTAGTCGGCAGGATCTGCATGGATCAGTTCATGGTGAACCTGGGCCCCGAAACAGAAGTCAGGCGCTGGGACGAAGCGGTGATCTTCGGACCGGGTTTCATCACCGCCGGCGACATCGCGGAAAAGCTTGCCACGATTCCCTACGAGATCACCTGCGGCATCAACAAGAGGGTGCCGAGGGAGTATATTGAGTGAAAAATGAAAAGGGAAGAATGAAAAGATGTTTATATAGATAATTTTTTAATGTATATGGTTATGGTGTAAATCAGGTGTATGTAAATGATTATGTTCCTGTTTTTCATGCGTATGCAAATGGCTATGCTCCCCTTCCATGGTTTCATGTTGATGATTGTGATGCCCGTCTCTATGATTATGCCTGTGTTCGTGTTCCATCGTTTCGTGAACATGGACATGAATATGCCGCTCGCTTACTGCAAGATATGTCCCCGCCGCCATTACAACTAACGCCGCAGTAAAAGACAGGGTCAGCGCTTCCCGAAAAAAGACAAACGACAGGATGACGCCTATAAACGGGGCCGCCGCGTAATAGGCGCTTGTCCTTGAAGCGCCGAGGTTCCTTTGTGCCAGTATATAAAAGTATACGCTCAACCCGTATGCAAAAAAACCAAGCAACAACGCGAATAGAATATACGCGATGTTTATTGAATATGCCTTTGCAACTAACGCGATAATCAGGGAACCGGTTCCCGAACCAAAACCTTTCAGCACAACGATCTCAAGCGGGTTTTTCAGTGACAGCATTCTTGTGCAGTTATTCTCAAAGCCCCACGAAACGCAGGCGCACAATACCAATAGTGATCCAAATGAGAAAGAAAAATCCTTTATGTCATCGAATGACAATAGTATTGTCGCAATTGTAATCAAGATTATTGCTAACCACATTCTTTTCCCAACCATTTCCCTAAATACAATTAAGGCGATGACCGAGGTTGCCACGATTTCAAGATTATTCAGCAATGAAACACTTGCCGGTGAGCTTAGTACAAGGCCTGACATAAGCAAAATTGGAGCTGCAATATCCAGGGCTATCATTCCAATAATGTAGGGCAGATCATCCCTGCTTAATTTCGCCTCTGCCTGCTGTTTGTCTTTTGCGTTATTTACCAAAACAACAAAGCCCATACCAAAACCGGCTCCCAGGTATAAAAGGGAAGCCATGAATATCGGCTGGATATTACCCAGCAGTATTTTTGATACGGGCGAGCTTATCCCATAACACACAGCCGCCATGATCGCATAGATGATTGGTTTGGCGGGATACGCTATTTTGTCATCTCTTTGGGGCATTATCCCTGATGACCGCTACCAGCGGCATCCGTACCCAATACTTTGATAACCCCCGCCACGGCTGCTGACCGTGCGTGAATTTCCCCACCCACTGCCGCAGCACGCAAAACCCTGTTGGGCGCTTGCCGAAAAATCGTAGGATCTTCCGCCTATTGTAACTTTGGTCGGCTGGAGATAATTTCCTGAGGCATAGCCTTCAATGCTAACCTGTGCGCCTTCCCGCAGCCCTTCGATAAAGCCGATGTACTGTGTCAGTGACGGAACGTAATAACCCGTATTCCCGCTTACCACGGCAATTACGCCGTTCTGCAACTGAAGCGTCCCGGTAACCGAAATTGTTTGCGGGGTTGTCCCCCATCCGTTATTCCAATTCTGGGCGGAAGCCATACCGGCCGCCAAACAGGCAATGACAATGATAAAAACAAATTTTTTCATAATAGAACCTCCGGAATATTACACCTGCGGGATTTCCCCGTTATTATAGTATACGAAGTTCAAGAAAATAAAACAGGGGGTCAAAATAGACTTTCGTCATAAATTGGCGTTTCACCGGCGCTGTTCCATCATGCGCCTGTGCATCGGCATGTTCTGCCAGGGATCATTTTGAGGCGTCCCGGCGCTCCAAAACCTTGCGCCTATAAAAATGCCCAGCGCTATCAAAAGAACCGCCGCAACGGTAATTATTGCTATTTTCAGCCAGATGCTGTATTTAACCGTAACAACCATTCCCTCATGGCAGTTAACAGGACTTGGTATGGCGGTGATTTTTCCGTTGTTAAGGAGAACGATGCTTTTCGGTTCCCCTGCTTTCACAATTACCCCTTTCATGTGTTTTCCTCCTCGTAGAAAGGGTGAGGCACAAAGGAATATAGATAAGGATAATCCCCCTGTGAGATTATAATAAGGGCGGCGATGTATTGCCGGTACTTCTCCAGCGCCTTGCGGGGAAAGACCTCCGCGAGGCGGGAAACCGGCAGTTGGCGGGTTTTGAGCGTATCCGCCAACAGTGCGGCGTCTTGCAGCACGGTTTTCGCGATACGCAGGGCGACGCGGCGGGAACGTTCCTGTTTGGGGCATTTTTTGAGCAGCGTTTCCCACGAAAAGCCCCATTGGGCAAATTCCCCGTTTACAGCTTCAATTTCAAGGCGCATATTCCGTTCCTCTTCCTCCCGGTCATAAGCCTGTAGTGACACGGCGTTTTCCCACGCGATTTCTTCGTCCGTCCCGGCGTATAACGGGATAAAACGTTTTTGCGCGGACAGTTCCTTGCGGACATTGTCGATGAGGCGGTTGCGGATTACCGTCGCGGCATATTGGATAAACGCCCCCTGTTCAGGGTTGTAGGTTTGAACACTGTGGGCAAACGCGAGCATTGCGTCCGTAAGGTTATCTTCTTTCGTCTGTCCTTTGAAGACAATGTTCGCGGCGCATTTTTTAATAAACGGCATATAGTTATGGAGCAGCGTGTTCAGGGTATGCTTTTCGGTTTTGGCGGCCTGGACCTGTGCGGTCAATTCCGCCTGCGAGATAATATGCCCATCAAAAACAGGTTCAGTATTCATTAACACCGGCGCCATAATCAATAGTATCATACTTTCATTATGGGGTAAAATAAAAAATCAATTGATGGCTTTTCATTTTAAACGGCATTTTTCCCAAAAGTTTTTTTTTATTGAATGAATTATCATTCAATAATCCCACATCGTCAAGCTTTAACAGAACGATGTTTTTTCAATCGATAATTCTCCTTTTATTTCAATTTGCCAAACAGCAAGTCCCCGTTTTTTACATTGGTTCCCTCTATGAGGTTCATCACGATATTCGCGGGCGTGTATTGAATCAGGTTTGTTATCAACGTTGGTTTTTCTTCTATTTCTTTCAATAAAACATCGTTTTTTATGCCGGAAACAATTTGCTTTGTTTTTGGGGTTGTATTGAACAGTTGATCAAGAAACGAATGCTTTATTTTTTGGACTGTCTTTGTTTTACTGTCAAATTCCCTTTTAACGACATTCTTTTTGTTTCTTGAGAGAACTTTGATCCCTTTCAATCCGTAAAAAATTTCAATTGCTTCCATCGTTTGAATCCTGCAAAGGAACTGCACCTCGCTTTTTGGCGTTCCATCGACTATCACAAGGGTGGGCAGGAAATACGTCTGGCATTCATTGCAGAATACCCTCGTGTCTTCCCGGTATTGCCACATCTTGTTTTTAAACGAGGGATCGGGCCTGGGGTTCAAATAATATTCAGAAATATCCTTGAATGAAAAAACATGGCCGCATTTCGGGCAAATCGAATAGTTGATGAGCTGAATGTTTGTGTGTGGAATAGTGATATTACCCATGTTTTCGGCTTCGTTTTTTTGCCGTATATCCTCCAGGAGTTTATCGCCGTCTTTTGAGTCAAAGAACCTGCATATACTTACATCCTTGTCAAAATGACCATAAGGCAATTCAGGCTGATGACGGTCAAGCAAATACTTTTCAAATTCCCCGATGTCGTCAAAACCGTTCTGAAAACGCGTGTCCTTATATTCAGGGACTTCTGCGACGATTTTGAGTATCTTCTTCTGGGCCATCCGTTTGTCATACGCCGTGAAGGAGTCAACGGTCTTTAGTTTATGGTCCAATTCCTTAAGATCCCTTAAGGACATATTTTTATAGAAGAGTTTCCTTAATTTTTCATCCTCGCGAATCAGCGCCTTCGTCAGATCATCGGTGTTTACCTTTCCTAATATCTCATTCACCACGCGATCCTCAACCCCAATCACATCGTCAAAAACAAACACGCCTTCCATATTAAACTCCTTTAGGTTTTTTCCCCCACTTCTTTGGTTCCTCGGTGGCCTTATAATTATAAACAGGTTTTACTGTCTTCAATATTTTCGCGGTGGGGCCAATATTAGCGACAATGTCGTCCATGTTTTTATACGCCATGGGGCTTTCGTCAAGGGTTTTTTCGTTCACCGAAGTTGAATAAATACCCCGCATTGATTTTTCGTACTCGTCCATCTTTAAGGTCGCGAAAGCTTTCGCCCTGCTCATGACCCTGCCGGCGCCATGGGGGGCGGAATAATTCCAGTCGGGATTGCCCAGCCCTTCGCAGATGAGGCTGCCGTCGCGCATATTGATGGGGATGATGAGCTTTTCCCCGGTCTTCGCGGAGACCGCGCCTTTGCGTAAAATCATCGAGTCCGTATCAATGTAATTGTGAATCGTCGAAAACTGCTCAAATACGGCGTCTTCCGGTATTTTCAATTCCCGCAGAATTATTGAAACCATCGCCTTTCGGTTGATTAGCGCAAAATGCTGGGTGATTTTCATGTCGTTAATGTAGTCGTCAAAGAGCTCGCCGCTTACGTAAGCCAGCTCTTTCGGCACATCCGTAATGATCTGTTCCCTGACCCTGGCAATTTCTTTCTGAATTTCTTTTTCACGCCCCTCCGCCTTTAACTGCGCTATGTATTCGGCAACGTCCCATTTTCGGTTTTTATTCAACTGACGCCATGCCTCTTCCTGATAGTACTCGGCAATTTCGGTGCCAAAATGGCGACTGCCCGAATGAACGACAAAATAGAGGTTATTCTCGTCGTCCCGGTTTGCCTCTATAAAATGGTTGCCCCCGCCAAGCGTCCCAATACTTTTCCTCGCCCGCGCAAGGTTTATCGCCGGACAGCGGATATCCCTTAAAGAAACCATGCGCGTAAAATCATGCTCAGTTTCCCTAATGTCCATGCCGCTGGGGATGTGGCTGTGGATTATTTCATCAAGGCGGGCGGGATCAAAGTCCCTGGCGTATAACTCACCCGCTTTGATGATCACCGTTTCCATGCCGCACCCGATATCAACCCCCACCAGATTGGGAACAATCTTGTTGCCGATGGTCATGGTTGTCCCGATAGTACAGCCCGCGCCGGCATGCACATCGGGCATCAGGCGTATGACGCTGCCTTCCACAAAAGACTGGTTACAGAGGTTTTCAACCTGGCTTCTGGAATATTCATCCAGCGTATTTGTGAAAACCCTCGCGGTATTGTAAATCCCTGAGATTTCTATCATATTGGCTCTCCCTGCTCACTTTTCCAAAATATAGCATCTTCACAGTGTCATATAATGACATTGTGAAAAATCATTTTAAAGTTTTCTGAGCATCGTGAGAAAATCCGAACCCCTTACCCGTTCATTGGGCATGAAATTCCTCCCGTCAGGCAGGGACATGAATTCCGATTCCACGCAGCCCAGGACGGAATCGATGAAGGGCGAAAGGAGGCCGATGTCGGGGATGGGGCTTTGGGCGTTTGGGATGTTAGCAAGGCGCGCGGAATAACGGGTGAGGAGGCCGCGGTTGGCGCGGTTTTCCGCGTTCAGGTGCCAGAGGAACCATGCCGCGCCGGATCGCAGTACCACTTCGGAAGAAAGCGGCCTTGAAGAAGGCCATTCGGTGAGGGCGGCATTCTGGGTATAGGGAATAAAGGCGCGATCCAGGAGCTGGGTAAATACCGTTTCCGCAGGCCAATCCCTGCCCGCCGTGATAAACCTGAAAAGGTCCGTTTCCCTTGCGGTAATTTCGATCAGGTCCTTCCAGGTGATTTCCCCCTGACCGGCTATTTCCACGGTTCGGCTGTCCGTACCCTGCCGGATGTCGCGTAACTCCCAGGCTTTGTCCCTGAATACCCTGTAGACTTTTTCGTAGTATGGCTTTTCGCCCAGGCGTGCAAACGCCGTGTCAAAGGCCGCAACTGATTCGGCAAAACGGGAGAGGTCGAAGAGAACCCTGCCGCGCTCAATCAAAAGCTCGCCGCTTGATCTTTCTGTTTGCAGGCTGCTGTCGATCATGGAAAGCCTCCGGTTGAGGTCCCCTTCCAATCTGAAAGAAAGCACCTGTGAGGGAATGTTGAGGGGCGAAAGCGTTTGGGATCTCCGGTACTCCCTCTGGGCGTCGGAAACCTTTCCTTCCATAAGGTAAAGCCGTCCCGACCACGCCGCAAGCAGGGCATCAAAGGCATTGTCGGCGACAGTCCCCTCAAGGGCCGTCACCTGCCGCCTCGCCCCGGCGAGCCCGTCGCTGTCCGCGCCCGCCCCATCGAGCATAACCACCGTTGCCTCCAGTTCCGCAAGGCTCCGGTACGCCCCCTCGTCCGCCCTTGAAAGGTTGATGTCCTGCCTCGCCCCGGTGCTTGTGCAGCCAGTAAACGCTATAAAAGCCACAATTAAGAATGAAAGAAAACTTTTCATTTTGACCCTCACCTGAATTGCCACAGATAGAGCTTATTATCCATGCCCATTCCCGCGACTTCAATCTTCCCGCTGCCCTGTAGGTCGCCGATAAGCGGCCTGCCCCACACCGGCAGGGGGAAGCCGCCCAGGGCATCGAAGTTCCGGGAATAGCCGTAAAGGGCGTTTCCCTCGCCTGTAAAGAAGACCGCTTCCTTCGGGGCATTCGAGCTGCGCCTACCCCCGCTTATGTCCGCGACGGTGATATAACCCCCTTCCCTGACCGAAACGCGCGGGATCGTGTGGCTCAATGTCTCCCCGTCAAGGCCAACCCTGTAGAGGGTTCCCTCAGACTCGATGATCCAGAGGCTCTCCCCGTCGAAAACCGGCTGAAGGTAAAACACCCCTTCCAGGTCCAGAGGGAAGGGCGGAAGGGTCTCGGCGGTCTCCGTATAGACCGTAAGCTGCCCCGCCTGGGTGATAAACGCCAGGAGGAGGCGTTCGGAAAAGACGCCCTGCCGGGTGCTGAAAACCAGCGGCGACCCAAAGGCTATATCCGAGACCGGAACCGGCCAGTTTTGCAGGGGTTTGCCCTCCACGTCTTGCAGATAGATTCCCCCAAAAAGGAAACTCTTGACGTAAGAGGCGGCGTAACTTGAGTTTCTGAAGTCGAGGAAAGAGGGAGGGGAGCGGAGGGCCTCAAAAAAGGCCGTTCCCCACGGGTTCACCGAAGCCCTGTTATCCACGGTATAAATCGAACCGTCCTCGTCGCAGAGGTAGAGTTTCCCTCCCCACGCGCCGGGGGGAGCCGATAACCGAATACCGGTGCTGAGGGGAAAGCCCCTCAAGTTTTCCATGTCCTTGTTCACGAGGCTCACATTGCCCCTGGAATCTAGTACCCAGACAACGCCCTCCCCGGCTTCGCCCGCCACGGGAATCGCGTAGAAGGCGGAGCCGGAAGCACCGGGGGCTCTCAGTTCCTTGACGCCCCTGTCGAGGGGATTCAGGCTGATGACATCGCTGCCCCTTGTAAAGAGCAGCTTCGTGTCCTTGCCTGAGGAAAGCTGGTAAAGGCTGTTCCCAGCACGGCCTTGGGCGTTGCCCTGAGCGGTAAAGTCAAGGGGATAACCCACTACCGGTATAATGCCGCTTCCAGCGCCGGGAATGGCCTGGAGCGAAACCGTGAGCACGCTGTTTTCCAGTTGAAGCCGCGCAAGGCCCTGGCGGTAAAGCCTCAAGACTGCGCTCACCTCGCCAGAGCCCTTGAGGAAGAAGGGCATGGAACTGTCCACCGAAGGGTCTATCGAATAGAAGAGGCTGAATGACGTGGGGCCCGAATTATCCTGCGAGAGGGCACGCCAGAGGTCTGTCCTGGGCAAGACCTGGTTCCGCCTCACGGCGTTTACGGCGGACAAAAGCGTTTCAGCGGATTCGCAGATGAAGATGTAGTTGTTCTGTATCGTATAGTACGGGGAAGGGATATCCAATTTCAAGAGCTGCAGCAAGGAAGTGAGGAAATTCGGCACCTGAATCTGCGGTATACGGTTGCCGTCCAGGTTGAGCTGGACATTCTCATTAATTATGATCGAGCGGAACGCCCTGTCGAAAACTTCCCTTCGTTTGTTTTCATCTTTAATTTCTATGGCGATTACCGGGTTGGGCCTGCCCTCAAGCCCGAAGACCGCGAACTGGGTTCCTGTCCACGAAAAAAGCAGGTCCCCCAAACTCAGGCCCAAAGTCAATTGAGCGGCTCTATCAACCGTTCTCATGGTTCCCTGCCAGTCCGTGCCGCCCGCCCCGGTGATTGCCGAGACCGCGTCGAGCAGCTCCGAGAGGCTTCCCGCCGAGAGCATGGTCAGGTACTGCGCGGTGTCCGGGATCATTGCCGAAAGCGGCGTCGCCTGGGAATTCCTTTCTATAATATTCTGCAGGGCCTGATTGGTTGCTCCCAGCGGGCTTACAAGACTGAACTTGAGCTCCTTGGGAAGAACCGTGAGGCCCGCTTCCACAGGGCCGGGAAACTGCAAAAGATTAATCGCGGCGGGGATGTCGCCGCCCCCCAGGGTATTACCGAGCAGGGCCGGGGTGAGGAGGAAGGCAATATCGTGGCTGCGGGACCGGAAAACCTTCGTGCCGCCGTCCGCCGATGAACCGTCAAGCACGGAAGCGAAAAGCGCTGAATTGTTTGAGATGACAAGGAGATTCTTGTAAGGGCTGATATAGAAAACCGTCCCGTCTTCCATGCGGTACTCAAAACGGGAATTATCCCCCCCTCTCACATAGTAGAGTCCCGGCACTTTCAGTGCGCCCGCCACAACCGGAAGCAGCCTCAGTAGCGGCGAAAGCATGCCGGCGTTCCATGCCGCGAGGAGCCGTCCCCCGGAGAGGAAAGCCGCGTCAAGCCTTTCCCTGGCAACCAGACGGACCCACCAATTTTCCATTATCCCCGAGTCCCTCAACTGACTCAGCAGGGGCATGAGGGGCGCCATTTCCGCCAGCGCCATTATATCCGGCAGGGACTCGTGGCTCAAAACCCTGGACGCGAGGCGTACCGGATTCGGCACGCTGACATAGAGATCAAACGAGCCCGGAATCACCGAATCCGGCGTCACCCTCCCGATAAATGAGATTCCCGCCACGATGAGGGGCAATCCCACAATGATAAACAAGAGAACACCAATGATCCTGGTCGCCCGGCCTTTTCTTTTTCCCATAATGCCAAATACTTCTATGCAATAGTATAATGTAAATTAAGCTGTGAAAACAAGGTGAATTTCTACTCTGTGCTTATGTATAATTCCGGAATTTTTTCTCGCATGAAAGTTTTGATGTCTACCGCGAAATGCAAAGCTCTGGCCATATCTTCCTCTATTATTTGCATATAACCTGGATAACGAGGCTGCACCCCATACTCAGTTAAAATTATGCATTTTTGCTTTATCTGTCCAAAGTCCGGATTTTCAGTCTCACAGAGGGTAGCCAGTTTTGCCAAATCATGAATATAAGGCGGTTCTTGTCCTTTTGAAATAAGAAAAGCCTTAAGATATTTCTCAACAAACTGCTGGCAGTGATAGCAGACTATCTCATATGGGATAGGCCGCATGGTTTTTGCGGTGTGCTCTGCCAGAGCCAAGTCCCTGTCGGCAAATTCAATCCACTGTTTTGCCTCTGCCTCATGCGGCATAAATTAATATCCCTTCTCTTGCAATTTTTCGCTCAAGTGTCGGGGCAATCTTTCGCTCCAGATATCGGCTTTTTTTTATTACCAACAAGTCGAGGGGCATTGTCTGGTTTCCACCTATCGCAAGCCGTATTTTAATAGCGGCTTCTATGTCTCGCAGTTGTACTTCGTCTTTTAACACAACAAATAAATCAATGTCGGAGTCTTTATGAGGAGTACCGTAAGCATAGGAACCAAAAAGGTAGATTTGTTCCACCGGAATAGCGTTGAT
>JGI24698J34947_10001337_pt1 | contig 12965 bp, 11 predicted proteins | sample TergutMp193P3_FD_34947 | JGI IMG/M metagenome (IMG submission 34947)
TTTTCAAGGAAGGAAATAACTTTGCCCGCCGGGTCAAAATCCTGCGCATTCAGGCAGTACAAAGCGTAGGCCGCAAGCCCGCTTCCCGAAAGAGAAGAACCCGTTCCATCCGAAAGACAGGCAATAACATTTTGCGCGTTTATTTTGCCTTCGTCTGTTTCAAGGATTTCCGATACTTCGGCGCAGTTTATATAGATTTCTTCCCGTTTTACGGGCAGCGGCTTAGGTTTTATTTCTTCGCGTATATTGTGTGTTTCCCGTGCGCTTTCTTTTGGCTTAATTTCAAGCTGATCCTGTATTTTCAAAAAGAATTTTTTCTGGAAGTAAAAAGCGTCGCAGGAAATACGGTTTAATAAAAGAGGGTGATTTACGGATGATGTTTCCGAAGCTCCCAGAAAAAGATACCCGTTATTTAAAAGGGCATCCGAGATATTATTGAGGACCGAAAGCCTGCTTTTGGAGGAAAAATAGATAAGAGAGTTCCTGAAAAAGATAATGTCATACTGTTTGTCAAGGCCGCGCATGATGTTATGTGTAAAAAAATTGACCTTTTCGCGTATGTTATTTGAAACTACATATTCGCCCTTGTCGGGAATAAGGTATAAATTGAGGATATGTTTCCATGCGGAGCCGTCCGTGCGAAAGGCGTTTGCCGTATAACGGGCGTTTTTCGCGGCTTCTATGACGCTTGAGTTAATGTCAAAAGCGTCAATGCTAAAATCAATATCCAGTCCTTTTTTTATATAGTAATCAAAAAGCATGGCGATACTGTAAGCCTCGCAGCCGGTTGAAACCGCAGCGGAACATATTTTTATGGGACGGTTTAATTTGGCCAGTTCGGGAAGAAGAGAAGAGAGGATTTCAAAATGTACCTCTTCCCTGAAAAAATAGGTTTCATTTACGGTGAGGAACTTTGAGATGTCGTAAATTCTCTCACGCGAAGAGAGGAAGCGTTCAAAGACGGCGGGATTTTTTATAAAGGTATCGCCGCAGGATTTTTCAATATGGTCGTTCAGATTTACAAGGGCTTCGCTTCCGGCTTTTATGCCGAGCGCCCTTTCAACGCGGTAGTACAAAAACAACAGGGCGGGATTTGACATGGCTTCGCTGGGCACTTCCGACGGAATATCGGAAAGGAACTCTTTAGCCTGTGTGTTTTCGCTCATAGCCCGTTATTCCCCTTTTGTAAGAGACACCAGCTTTGATGCGATTTCGCCTAACGGAAGCACCAGGTCTACGCAGCCGGTTTCGACGGCGGCCATAGGCATACCGTATATCATTGAAGAACTTTCATCCTGCGCGATTGTAATGCCGCCCGCTTGTTTTACAATCCGCGTCCCCTCGGCTCCGTCCGCGCCCATGCCGGTAAGAACAACCGAGATAACACAGTCCCCGTAAATTTCCGCCGCGCTTTTAAAAAGCAGATCCGCAGCCGGTTTTTGGTTGTTAACAGGTTCGCCGTCGTCAAAGGCGATGCCTTTATCGTTTATCACAAGATGCCTGTCGGTTTGAGCCACATAGATATTTCCGCTTGAGGGAACGGTTCCCTCTTCGGCAAGCCGGACGTTAAGCTGGGCGTATTCGTCCAGCCACTGCACAAAACCCCTGTCAAAACCCGATGTGTTATGCTGAACCAGAAAAATGGGAACGCTGAAATCAGCGGGAAGCCCCGGACAAAGCTGACAGAGAGCCATAGGCCCGCCCGTTGAAGACGCGATAACCACGCAGCTGAATTTTCGCGTAACAGAGGAATACGGAGACGAAACATTTGTCCCGCCCTTATTTATGATTTTTGTTATCTGCTTTAAAGTCTCAAAAATCCTTAAGCGTTTTTCATCGCTGAATTTGGAAGTAAAAATGTCCTTGGAGAAAAACTCATTGGCTCCACTGACCGTAGCGTCGTAGGCCATCTTTGCCGTATCATGCGTGCTTATTACCACAATGGCGCATGATGAAAATTTTCTTATTTCGACAATAGCGTCAAGCCCGTTCATTCCGGGCATCTCAATATCCATTGTGACAAGATCGGGATGCAGATCCTGCGCCGCTTTTACGCTGTCCTCTCCGTTTTCAGCTTCGCCAATGATCTCAAAGGAGCCGTCTCTTTCAAGAAAATCCCTGATAATTGCCCGTTCCATGGGACTGTCGTCAACAATTATTGTTTTAATCATTTTTTAATTCCTTTTTTATTTTTTGAACTATATGTTCCGAGTTTACCAGAAGAATAAGCTGCTGCGAATGAGTGTCCCCTGTTTTTTTCTCACTATGAACTTGATTGGAAAATACCATGCCTCTGAAAAAAAGGGAGAATTTCATGGCGGCTAAAATTTCGGGCAAGGGGNATATTTTATTTAACGAAAGCTCAGCCTCACTTTCTATTTCGTATGTTAAAAGCACAAATTTATTTTCAAGCTTTTCGTTATTGCCGTCCTTAAGGATCATTCCGTGCCTGATATTGTTATTAGCGCAGTTAAAAAGAAGGGGAAGCGAAATATACGTGTTCTGATTTTCCTGATTATACTCGACAGTTTTTTCCTGATTTTTCCGGTTAGGGGTAACGGACAAAACGATATCCATAGGAACCGCAAGTGAAAAGCCTTCGTACGGACAGAGGAAGACGCGCATATTACACCGCATCCCCGGCAGCTCTGGCTAATATCCTGTTGATGTCAAGAACAAGCACGTCGCTGCCGTTCCAGTTAAATGAAGCGCAGACCGCGTCCCTTATGTCGCCTGATTCGGCGCTTCTCTCAATGCTTAAAAGATCATCCTGCGGAATGTCGGCAATGCCGGATACGTCGTCAATCAGGAAGGCGATGCGGTCGATCTCATCCTTTATAACCAGCACCTTGCTGCGCGGACACGGAGTTGAGTAAAACAAAAGCCCGATGTCAAATAAGGCGTAGGGTACCGAGTACCGGTTGACGACACCCGGCACATAGGCCGGCATAAGAGGCAGGGGGTATACGGTATCGAATAATGCGATTTCTCCGATGAGCTTTGACGGGAAGCAGTACAATTTTCCCAGAATGGTAAAAACCAGGTATTTTTCTATGGATTTAGTTTCGTCGTTTTCCGCCTCCTCACCTGAAATTTCCGCCATTTGTGACATATAACCTTCCTTATTTTAATATTTTATCATCAAAATAAAAAATTTTCCATATCCCTGAGGATACTGTCAAGTTCGCCGAAATTGGTCCTTGTTTCAGGCAGGGAGTGTAAAAAGAGCTGTCCGTAGGTCTTTTTAACAAGCCGCCCGTCCAGAACGACCACCACGCCGTGATCGGCGCTCCTTCGCATCAGCCTTCCGAAGCCCTGTTTGAACTTCATCACGGCCTGGGGCAGCGACAGTTCCAGAAAGGGATTTCCGCCGCTTTCCTGGATTTTTTCCCGGCGGGCTTCCAGCACAGGATCACCCGGAGTGCGGAAGGGCAGGCGGCAGATGATTACAAGACGCAGCGTGTCTCCCGGCGCGTCCACCCCTTCCCAGAAAGAGTCCGTAGCAAAGAGGCAGGAATTTGTGTCAGAGAGAAAATCCTGTAAGAGGCGGCTGCGGTCATCGTCGCCCTGTTTCAGAGCGCGTATTCCAAGACCGGAAAGTTCACTCTTTGCCGCGTTATACGCGCCTGTAAGAGACTGGTAGGATGTGAAAAGAACAAGCGCCGAACCTCCGGCGGAAGCGGCAAGGCGGCTGGCGGCGTCGTTGACAAAGTCCTGGTAACCCTCTTCGTCGGGAAGCGGCGCGTCGGCAGGAGAGGCGAGAAGCACCGCGCTTGAGTAGGGGAAAGGTGAGGGGAAGCAGCCCGAAAAGACAGGACGGTTTTCGACGCCGCAAATTCCGCAGCGCCCCGCCCAATAGGAAAAGTCGTCGTTAATGGCAAGCGTCGCCGATACGCAGACGACGGTTTTATTCGGCAAAAAGACGCTTTCCTTTAGCTTCTGCGCCAGTTCAAGCGGAGTTCTTGTAAAGACCGCCCAGGGGTCTTTGGAAAAACTTTGCCTTTCGATCCACATAACTTCGTTTTCATGCTTTTTATATTGACAGAAGGCCTCGCAAATTTCCGCCGCACCCTCCAGCCGCCTGATGACGGTCCTTATTTCCCAGACGACAGGATCGCCTGCTTTTTCTTCGTCGAGGCTTTCAAGGATTTCTCTTGTAATGTTTGCAAATGCGAGAATTTCGCGGCGCAGTGCTCTAAAAAGAGGGAAGAGCGCTTCGTTCAAAAATGCTTCATCAGATGATGAGGAAAGCCTGAATATCCCCGCCGCGGGGGAAGCCCGATCCTGTCCGCAGAGCTGTAAGGCGCAATCGTCGAGTTCTTCGGCGCGGGAGCGTATCCTTTGAAGAGCGTCCGTCATGTTGTCAAGCGGGTCTTCGCTTGAAGGCAGCATTGCGCAGAGCCTGACCAAAAGGCCGCGCCTGTTTGCCTTGCGCTTGTTGTAGAGCCTGCTTAACTGGCGGAAAATTCCCGTCCGCCCGAATTCCGATGAGAAAAATGAAGTGGCCGCGTTTTCGATTGTGTGGGCTTCGTCTATGACAAGCCGGTTGAAGGGGGGCAGTACGACGGCGCTTTCGTAACCCGCTCCCTGAAAACGAGCCGCCAAATCCGCGAAGAGCAGGTGATGGTTTACAACGATGATGGAAGCGTTATTCGCCTCTTTTCGCAGGGCAAGGACGAAACAGCTTTCGCGCCAGGGACAGTATGAGCCAAGACACAGATCCGATTCGGAACAGACGCTGCCCCAGACAATTTCCTGCGGCATGAAAGTAAGTTCCGTTCTCGCGCCGGTCTTTGTCGTCCGCGCCCATTCGCTTATCAGCCTGATATCGTCATCCGCTGAATCGAGCAGCGGCTCGCGGATAAACTCGTCGAGGCGGCGCAGACAAAGGTAGTTGCCCCTGCCCTTCATGATGACCGCCTTGACGGGAGAGCCGATTGCGGAAGCGACAAGCGGAATGTCTTTTTCAAAAAGCTGCTGTTGAAGCGTGATGGTAGCGGTGGAGATTACCACCTTTTCTTTTGTGTTGATCGCAAAGTGCATGGCAGGGAGAAGGTAGGCGAAAGATTTGCCGACGCCGGTTCCCGCCTCCGCCATAACAAGAGCGTCTTCATTAAAAGCGCGGATAACAAGAGCAAGAAGGTCAAGCTGAGCCTGACGCGGCTCGTAGGCGGGAAGGATATCCGCGACTGAGCCTCCTTCCCGTAAAGACGAAATTATCTCTTCAGGATTTAGAGGCGGCATTATTTCTATACGCGTCCCAGCTTGTTTTTATCAAAGTATCAATGTCTGAATAACGCGCCTTCCATCCCAAAAGTTCACGGGCAAGAGAGGCCGAAGCGTAGAGCTTCGCCGGGTCTCCCGCTCGGCGGCCTGTGACTTTCGCGGGAATGGGACGCCCCGTAATTTTCCGCGCCGTTTCCAAAACTTCTGTTACGGAGCAGCCCTTTTCACTGCCCAGATTGACAGTAAGGCTTTTATTATTTTTGACGATATAATCAAGCGCCAAAGCATGCGCCGCCGCCAAATCGCCGACATGAACATAGTCGCGTATACAGGTACCGTCCGGCGTATCGTAATCGTTCCCGAAAACCTGCATTTCCTTCCTGATGCCGCAGGCAGTTTCCATGATGACAGGAATAAGGTTGGCGGGGTTTTGTTCAAGCCCGCTTATGCGGCCCTTAATGTCGTAGCCTGCGGCATTGAAGTAGCGAAGGCTTGCGTAACGTATATTTTTGAGTTTTTCGTACCATAACAAAAAGCGCTCGATCTCCAGCTTTGTAAAGCCGTAAAAATTTTCGGGAAGGGTAGGATGCTTTTCGTCGATTGGAAGATAGGCAGGCTCCCCGTAAACGGCGGCGCTTGAGGAGAAGACGATATTTTTAATACCCGCTTCGCAGGCGGCGTTCAGGATATTGAGAGTACCAATGATATTGTTACGCGAATATTTTTCGGGATTGAGCATGGATTCGCCTGCCGCCTTGGACGCCGCCAGGTGAACAAGCGCGTCAAAAGAGATGCCCTTCATAGCGGCAAGCATGTTTTGATAATCGTGAATATCCCCGTGAATAAAATTCGCCTGCGCGAAAAGATTTTCTCTCAGTCCGCTTGACAGGTTATCGTATACCGTGCAGTTGTGCCCCAGATCGAGGAATTCGCACGTTACATGGCTGCCGATATAACCCGCGCCGCCGATGATTAAGACGTTCATGTTGGAATTATAGCGTAAAAAGGGGGGTAGTGAAAGAGGCATGTACATGTTTTTACAATTATGCCGGCCGCATTTTTAAATTAAATTATTCATAATGACCTACATTGTACAATTTCAAGATTACCTTTTTCCGCTATCACAATTTGCCTCTTTTACCGCAGTCATCGATCAAGTGCGTTACAACCTCATTTTCTTTATTGCTGTTGTCTTTTGGAATAAGTTTAACACAATCGGCAAATTTTTTTTCTTCCTCGCTCGGTTTGTTGCTTTTGATATATTTATCAAAATCATCCAAATACGCGGAATAAATCACAATACATTTATCGGCGGCAGGATGGGGATGTTCATTTTTTGGATTGAGAGCGTGCCACAGCCATACCCAGCCGGATAAAAGACCGCCGCCGGTTTTTTGGCGAAGAGGCTCATTTAATCCCGAAGAAGGGATCATCATGTCAATTACGATGGCGTCCAACTCATCCCTATGGTCATCCCATTTATCATTCGCTTCGTATATGCTTTTGCAGGCAAATACATCCATGCCACGGGACTTGAAACTCTCTTCCAAAGAGATACGCACTTGCGGGCGGTCATCAAATAAAAGGATTTTATACATTGAAATTCACCTCGAATTTTATCAAATATGTCGCTTTATAAAGCTCATTCTTAACTTTGCTCCTGGTGGGATTAGACCAATTATATCTGGCTATAATCCATGCTATTTTATCCTGGCGTTCACCAAAGTCATTTGTAATATATTCATTTCGCAGCCTGTGATATTCCTTTTCAGCTTTCTGAAATTCTTCATCGGTAATGGTATACAAGTCTGGAAAGTTAACATACGCATGCAGCAAAGGTACATTGTAATCACTGATCCATTCAGGTTCACACAGCTTTACCTTGCCTCCCAAAGTATCCATCACCTTCCGAACAATCCATAAACCGGTGCCGCTCCCTTCAGGATAATACTCACGGGCATTCTGCGTACGGTACCTTAATTCAAATATCTTTTTTCGAGGTGTTTCATGAATAGAAAAAGTAAAATTTGTTACCGAAAACACATCATTACTCCGCAGAGATGGTTTTTCACAGTGTACATATATCATTGTATTATCATAAGCATACTTTACGGCATTTGTTAATAAATTATAAACCACAATTTCAGCGTAACGAGGGTCAGTATTAATACTGACAGAGGATTTCCGAAATTCAATATCACAGCCTTTGTCCCGCGCGTCCACACGCCTGATGTTTTCCCACTTGTACAGTAAATCATGATAAACCTGTACGAGTTTCTTTTCTGGCGGAATTGGATCATCAATCAGAATACCTATATTATTGGACAGGAACTCAAACATGCTTAATGTGCCGGCGGCATCCCGATAGACATCATATAGCTTTTGCGAGTCAATATCCTTTAGATTCGGATTGCCTAAATAATCGTGAATCGCTCTGCTGATGCTGGATGACAGACTTACCATTTCGTGTTTATACAGGCGTAATGTTTTTTCCAGCATCTGCTGAGCGGCGTTTTCAAACAGTACCGCCAGCCGCGATGAAATAAGCGCCGCCAGATTTTGCAGGCTGGAGATTATCGCATTTTCAATGGATACTTTCAACAGTTCACTGGAGTATTTTACGAGTATGACAACAGAAGCGGCGGAAATTTCCATCATCGGTTGAAAGACAATACTCATTCTATCATAATTTCTTGGTATCGGATTCAACATATTAAAAAGATCAGGGACTGTCCTGTTATCCGATGGTTTACGCATCATGGTGCCTTCCGGTGGATTTTCCAGCGAGAAGGATTCTGGAATATCGGTATCAGAACTAATTTTATCAAATGCGACAACCCTCAAGCGGTTTACTGTTCTTTTATTGATAGAATGTACGCCGTAAATTACTATATATTCCAGTGCGCATTGTTCAGATATTTTTTTAGCGAATGTTTCAGCGGGAGTCCATAATGTTTTTTGGATTGAAGGCGGACGGTTTTCGCTGGAATGCACTTGGTCTATATCATAAGCGGTATCGGCATGAAATTCCGATAATGCTTCGGCGAGAACATCGCGTGCGCAATTCTCCCATTTTCGCTTCATTTCCTCATAAAGCTGCTTTTCCAAATCGTCCAGCCATTTACAGACTTTAAAAACCATACCGTCGTATTGTTCTGAAGATAGATGATCTTTCACATCCGGTATCAATAATCCCTGTTTTATACCATATATTTGTGGATATTCAGGCTTGTTTTCCCGTTTACCCTCCTCTTCGATAATATAGTTTTTAATCCTTTCGTTAGTATACTTTTCCGTGATATCATCATAATAACCCAGTTTTCGACAGTCCCTCAGATAGCCGTCAAATATATCGGGATTCCTGGAAAAAAAGTCACTTTTACTCGACCTGATTACGGCTTCTTCATTTTTAAGTCTTATCTGACAAACAAAAAAGACAGCTATAACATTTTTTTCGAAAAAAATAGGGAATACAAGTTCACGATAACCCAGCATTGGGCAATTGTAAGCCAAAAAAACACGGCCATTTTTGTTTTTAACGCGTAGTTGGTGATAAGGATTCTGATGGATTTGTTCCCATTGTTTTTCATTGATTCGTTTATCTAACTCGCCGCTCTCAATCCTGTCCTTGCTCATTTCAAGGAGTAATTTACTATGCTCAGCGTCACATTCCAGGCATAATTTTCCCCCATCGTTAACACATCTGCGTAAAAGGTCGCAGGAAGTACGCAGCGTAATGGCCGACACCTGCGAATCAATGCGATCAAGGCTGCCATCATTGTCACGTGGAAGCTGGATGATTGTAGTCGGCGCGTTGATTTCGCCGCATATATTGTCTTGCAGCGCGATTACTGTCTCACGGGACAGAATGGATTCGATGTCTGTTTCACCGGAAGAGAATTGCTTCGGTAAATGAGAACATAGGTATTGTACCGGTTTATTTAGTTGCATCATCGCCCGGCTTCCTCTTTTCTTTGAACGTCTTTAATGGATTTAAATTCTTCATCATGGGTAGTCAGAATATCAAGATATCCGTCAGTAGAAATAATTATAGCAAAAGCTTCTATTTCTTTTTTAGTTACACACTGGGATATGTATGTCTTTGTCGAATTATATCGAGAGCCTCTTATTGGTGTTCCCTTTACAGTGGCTTCTCCATCCAAAATGATGCCAATCCCATGACAATCTCCTTCCTTGTCAAGAAACAATGCACCGTCAATGGCACACAAAGCGCAGGCCTTTTTGAAATGTGACATCATGCTTATAGGTTCAATGCGTAATCCACGATTTAATTCGCACAGGCGTTCAACTTCTTCTTTCGCTTTATCGGTGATAATCAAAATTGCACCATGTTTGAATGCTTTCATATGCTTTTCTTTAAGCAGATAATTGACAGTTCTCAGTACAGTTTTGTTCTTGATTTTACTGCGGATATACCAATTCTTAATTTCAACTGTTGGGAAATAATAATCTCCTTGTTTATAACGCAGTATTTGAATACCATCTTCTTCTTTACTGTGATCGAAAATATTCCACTCCTTATAGCCTGTCAAATTGAATTTATACTGGTTATTAACAGGGATAGGTTCCCCAATACCATAGACCTTACCGTCATATACAAGCAGTGACAACCCGCTTCTCGTAGTTTCCAGCAGCTTGCGAAGTTGTTTTGCGTTATTATACGAAAAAAAGAGTGTCTCCTCCTCTGAAAATAAAATCAAGGGAATATCTCTTCTACTTCTCATTATGGCAATACTACCTTTGCTGCGGGTCTTTTCATAGAACAGTGAAGATATCTTTGTTACAGTTGCAAAATATGGCGCTATTTCCCTGAAATAATCCAACGACTCTATGATTTCACTAATATCAATGTTGGGAGGCAGTGTATTCTTGTATGAGTTACTCGTAAAAAAATCGCGCCAGGCAAAAACAGCGCGTTCGCAGACATCCATCATCAATTGATGAAAAAGATGATCTATAAGATTATCATCTTTATATAGCAATATATACACACTATTATTATAAATATGCCAACAAAGCAGTAATTCCATTTTCTTTATACCGAATAGGCTTTTAAAGAAAGCTTCATCATACATCTGCCCGGAATCTGGCAGTTTACACGATGCAATGTATGGCTCATAATGCAGAATGGATCGTCTTGGTATTTCTTGTATGTCAAGGTGATCTTTTACCCACTCCCTGTACGGCGTAGTTTGAATCTTTTGATCGCCGCACTCAATATATTCTACTGAAGTAAAAATATATACTTCGTTCTTATCAATACCAACAACAAACAGTGAGTATGGTAAACGTTCGTCATTGTCTTCATATAACCCAAAGATGATCGATGCCATATCGTTATACAACGGCAGGCCCATCATGCTTTCTGTCAACATATAAACGCTCTCCTTATTTCTGCTTTAGATTAAATATTTTACCAGAATATAAAATAAAAATCTATACAGCTTGGGCAAGACTGCTCAGAGTGTCTTTACCGGTTTCTTAATAGATTGAAATTCTTTGGAGATGAAGGCGTACCAGACAAGGGTAATGATTTGAAGGCCAGAAGTGGCTTGTGCTTCCTTGAAAGCGAATAATCCCTCAGCTGTGCCTGTTTTATGGTAAAAACGTCCTTCCTGTTCCTCGAATACCCAAATTTTAAATTTATAAAACAATTAATTTCCTATTGCTTTCCATTTTGTTCATTGCGGGCAAACCGTTTTAAAAAAAGACGGAAATATGAATTTTATTACTCTTTCAACTGTTTTAAATAAAATCCTGATACAATAAACTAGGTTGAATCCCATTATTGTTCTGATATCGGCCATTATCGTACGTCAAATAATTACCCTTGATGGTGTGATAATATATCTGACATATTTTTGTCATGGGATAGATTCTAACCGGATGAATACACTCAATCTCCAATGTCCAATAACCTTTAAATCCTATATCTCCAAAGCCTGCCGTAATATGTATATAGATACCAAGTCTTCCGATTGATGAACGTCCTTGAATCATCGGTATTAGATTTTTTGTTACCGTATGCTCATAAGTACGTCCCAAATATAAAATTCCCGGCTCTATAACCATGCCGCCTTCGGGAATTTCAATCTCTCTTGTATTATTAGACTTTTTCATGTCAAGAGGAAAATCAGTATACGTCAGCAGTTTATTATACAACTGTAAATTATAACTGTTAGGATTTAAAAGGGATCTATCAAAGGGGGTAATTTCAATATCCCCACTCTTAATACGCTTTTCTATTTCCAAACCTGATAAGATCATGATTACTTTCCCATATATTTCTTCATTAGTTTATATATAAATGTAAACGCCCCGCCGCCTGCAAATGGAGATACAATAAATACCACATCTTTGACATTCTGATTTTCTGGAGGGAGTATTAAGAGTAATATTATACTTGTTATGAATAAACTGCTACAAACAAAAGTCATTAATACATCAAGAATCCAGCTTTTATCTTTTTTAATGCCATCATAACGCTTTTGATTTTCGGAATCATTATGGCTTTTTGGAGTTTCGTATATTGTTCTTTGTTCATCATCCATAGTAATTTTATTAGTGCTGAATAAATACGCATCCGGAGAAGCAATAACGGCTTTAGAAATAGATGTATTCGATAATAATTTAAAAAACATTACCGTTACAATTTTTTCATTGACGTTAATTGTTATTTGATCGTTCGTATTATTCTGTAGAAAGATAATAAGCTTCCCTGAATAACATGGTTTAATGGGAGTAGCATAATAACTTAATCCTTTCATTGTTAAGGTGAGACGCGCATGACAGGTAGCGGCAAATCTATTAGTCAACTGTATAATTTCATTAGTAATTATTATAGCCGTATCATTTGGCGGTATTTCGATTTTATTATGTGTAAATAAACAAGCGCCCGTTTTTGAGGACCATGCAAGCTTACTCGCGGTTAAATATACACTGGCCCCTTCAACATTCTTGTTATTAAAAGGATTTATGTTTATTCCTTTGCCAAGTGTACGAGCAATATCATTGTTACTCAACATAACCAGTTCTCCTTAAATTTGTGTCTCTATTGCTTCTGTGCTAATTCGTCCGCCTTGCCACTGCCCCTTATAGGACTTCGCGTTCCCTTCAACATAGCTAAAAAGAATATGTGCAATCCGTGCTCCCATTTCCATAGAAAATGTATATGGTGACGCGTTGTAGAATCCAAAAGTCAACTCGCCAATATAACCCGGATTTACCTGACCAGAAGACAGTATAATACCGGATCTGTAAAGGGTACTTCGCGGACGAATGATACCGACTAAAAAATCCGGCATATTGATCTTTTCTATTGTTGTTGCCAATAAATATTGACCACTTTCTATATTTACGATTCGATCCTTTTGGGCAATATTTGCCATTATCATTGTTGAAGGCGTTTTCCGCTTATCAACGGTCAATAGTGCCATTTCTTTACCTGTAAAGACCGAAATAGCGCCAACTCTGAGATCGAACCCTGTTCCTTCAGGATTTTCAAGTTCTCGGGACGACAAATGCTCAACTAAACCAACACTTTTTACCAATTCCTGTAATTTATCCATACCTAAGAACATGTATTTATTGTATTGTTTTTAATCTTTTTGTCAATAGTGCGAATTGCCTCAAAAAGAATCTAACCGAAAAGGAGAGATGCCTCAAAATAAAAATCTAACCCAAATAAGCTTATCCGAAAGGGGGTTCGGAAGGCGAAA
>JGI24698J34947_10001338_pt1 | contig 12963 bp, 14 predicted proteins | sample TergutMp193P3_FD_34947 | JGI IMG/M metagenome (IMG submission 34947)
TTCTTTCCCCTTTTTGATGTTCTTTTTGAAGTAACTCCGGAAACCCGGCAGCTCCTTTATGCTCGGAATAAATTCCTTTAAGTCCAGCCCCAAATTGCTGCTGTACACCCTGCAAGGCTTGCCCTTAAGATAAGTCCATAACTGTCCAAAAGCCTCGGCTATAATCGCCTCATGCGCCTCGGAAGGGGCGCTCATCATATAGATGACGTTCCCTATCTGTTCGTATCTCCTCTGGGGATGGAATAGATCCGTTATTTTTGAGTCGTGATTTTCATTGCCGTCGCCAAAGAAATCGGCGGTTTCCATGCTGTCAGCCATACTTCAAACTATATCAGTTTCTCATTATTTTGGCAACGCTGTTGTGCCATCCATACCTTGAAAATTAACGCCTGATATGCTAGCTTTCTCTTACAGATGAACCAAACCAATCCGGCGAACCTTGGGGTACTCGCGTGCCCGGGCGGTGAAAAGTTTGCCGATGAAGTAATAGAGCACCTTAAAAGGGGCTACCGCCGCCTCTTTGACAAGATGATAACCGAACTGGCCGCGCAATACGGCCTTGAGCGCCGGGCTGCGGCCAGACAGGTTAATTTTATCAACGACGTATTTTCCCCTGTGCACCAGTTTTCGGGTAATGTCGAATCTTACCGTAACCCCCGCATCAGGGTTTCCACCGGTTTTACCTATTTCGCAAACGGCGAAATCAAGGCGGAAATTCTGGAATCGATCAGGCGAAAGGACATCTACATAGTCCAGGACGTGGAGAACCACTATCCGGTGCGTTTCTCAAACGGGGTTTCCAGCAAGGTTCTTTCAGTAAACGATCACCTGTTGAACGTTATTGTCACCGTGGATGCCGCGAGGCAGGCCGGCGCCGAGAGGATCACCCTGGTTCTGCCCGTCTTTCCGTATAGCCGCCAGCACAAAAGCAAAGGGCGGGAAGGACTCACCGCGAGCCGTGTCGGGAGGATTCTGGAAAGCCTGGGGGTAAGCCGAATCATCACGCTGGATATTCATTCCAGGGAAATCGGCAACGCGTTCCACAAGTTGCGGATGGAAAACCTGCACGCCAGTTACCAGATTATCCGTGCGCTTGCCATTCATCCCGAACTCGCAAGCGATGATTTTGTGGTGGTCTCCCCGGATACCGGCGCCGTGGACAGGAACAAATTCTACGCGACGGCCCTTAATAAGCCGCTCGCCCTCCTCTACAAGGAAAGGGACTATTCCAAGGTTTCGACCGACGCTCTGAAAAACAACATTTCCGATATCAAACTCCTGGGAGATGTCCGTGACAAAACGGTTTTCATGGCCGACGATATGCTTGGCACGGGAGGCACCCTGCTCAAGGCCATGCAGTTCCTCAAAGAGCAGGGCGCGGGTAAGGTGATCTGCGCGATAAGCCTTCCCATTTTTACCGGAAACGCGATTGACTATTTCGATGAGGCTTATAAAAACGGTCTGTTCTATAAAATTATCGGTACCAACGGGGTCTACCACGAAGAGCTGCTTAAAAGGGAATGGTACATGAGCGTGAACATCACCAGGCTCTTCGCCATGACAATTTCGCGGCTTCACAGGGGGCTCTCATTGAGCTCGCTGCTGGATAACCGCGATATAATCGTGAAGCACTTCCAGGACAATCCCGGCAAGGCCTAGAATCGTCATGAAGGTTTACCACCTGCCTTCCCGGATACTGGCCCTGGCTTTTGACATGGACCTCACCCTCTATACCAACGCCGAATACGGCCAATACCAGACAGACAGCATGGTGGAAAGGCTCGGGCAATCCAGAGGGCTTTCTTTTGATGAGATTAATGCGGAAGTAGAAAAGGCGCGCGAGACCTGGGCGCTTTCCCACGGCGGTAAGAAGCCGAGCCTCTCAAATATTCTTTCGGTCTTCGGGATTGAACTAGAAGAGATCGTCCGCTGGAGGGAGGAACTCTTAACGCCGGAAAAATTTATCAAAGTAGATAAACGTCTTGAAGAGGCTCTTGAAGAGCTATCCCGGCATTATGCCCTTGGAGTTGTTACCAACAACCCCGTTCTCGTGGCGCATAAAACCCTCGCCGCCCTTGGCGTACCTGGTTTCTTCCCCATCGTTGTCGGGCTCGACACCTGCATGACGCCCAAGCCGCACGAAAGGCCCTTCGAGAAGTTTTGCGAGCTCGCGCACTGTCCGCCCGAGACCTGTGTTTCCATAGGCGACCGCTACGACATAGACCTGGATATCCCGCTTGGAATGGGCATGGGCGCAATCCTTGTGGACGGGGTGGAGGATGTGTATGAATTGCCGGAAGTTTTGGGAGCAAAATTCTTCGCGTCTCCGCGTCTTGGCGATAGGTAAAATTTGCGTTAAAGTGTATACTGCTGGAAGGTGGTGATTATGGTACTTGATGAATTCGGTTCTTTTGTTTCGGAGATATGCGCGCATACTTTGCTGGCTGGCGACAGGCCCCTTTTCTGGACTATTATTGCCAATCCGAAAGCCGGCGGCTTTACCATTCATTCCAGGTGGAAAAAGCATTATGCCATGCTCAGCGAATGTGTCAAACGGGCGAGAAAGAATCCTCTGCATGAAAAGAGCGGTCCTTCGTCGGCGGCGCCGGAGTGTTCGCCCGCGGGACTCGTTCTGACCAAAGCCGCGGGCCACGCGGTGGAGATAACCGGTGCGCTTGTAGATGACGCCGCGAAAACGAGCGCGACGGCTCCGCCTGCGGCAAGGCCGTTTAACCTCATCATAACGGCGGGAGGGGACGGCACGAGCCTTGAGGTTTTGACGCGCCTTTACCATGCCCCGGAGGAAGTCAGGCGGGATTTCGCGGTTCTGCGGCTTCCCATGGGAACCGGAAACGACGGCTCAGATACATGGTATTTGGATAAAGCCCTCGACCTTCTGATCGAGCCGTCAGAGGTTAGGCGGCAGCGGGCATTGCGACTGACAACCGCAAGCGGCAAGGGCCCGTTCCTGGCCTTTAATATACTCTCCGTGGGGGCCGACGCCTTTGTCACCCACATGACCAACAAAATGAAAGGAAAACTGCCCGGTGATTCCTATAAAATCTGGGTGGACATAGCCTCGCTTTTTTACGACCGGATATACAAGGTAGGTTTTATGGATGTACGCAGCATGGATGAGCAGGGAAAGGACGTAAAATCATTCAGGGAAAAAATTCTCCTTCTGGCTGTGGGTGAAAGCGGCCGGCGAACCTACGGCTCCCATAACTGGATACTCCCTGACGACAGGAACGTCTGCATACTAAAACAGATGCCCGTCTATAGAAAGCTCAGCCTGAAAACGCTTCTCAAGAACGGGACTCATGTGGATACACCGGAAGCGATGCTCTGGAACGCCAACGCGGTAAAGTTCAGCTCGCAGTACTCGCTTTTGGCGCAGATGGACGGCGAGACGGTGTTGCTGGAAGAAAGGGATTTTCCCGCGCTGATAGAACTTAGTCCTCCGGTGATTCCGGTTTTAAAAGCTCAGGTCACGACGTTGAAGTCGTGATGTTGTTTATTGTGAAGGAATTTTTTACTCTTGCTTTGGAGCTTTTCTTGAAGAAAAACTGTTTGTTTATGATATTTCTGGTTCTGGTGGGCTTTTCGGTTAACGCTCAAGACGCTGCCGGCGAAGTTGGCGATGGAAACGGACATTTTTTTTCGTTCGGATTGTCATTTGGCATGTTGTCCGGGGCGAGCGATGAAATTGTCTACAGAAACTCTTTAACCAATAACTATCTCAGCCAGTTGACTTGGCATTTTAACCCTTTGTTTTACGCGGGTGTTGACGTTGGTTATGGCTGGCGAAGTCCGGCAAATCCGAAAAATGTTTTCCAGTATATTATTTCCGGTTTTTTCATTGACGCTTCTTTTAAATACGGGCTGCCGGCTGATACAGGGTTGATGGAAGACAGGGACTGGCTTCGTCAACCCACCTGGGCTGTGTCCCACTATTCTTTACATGATAATGAAATAGAGATGGCAATGCTCGCCGGTTTGGATATTGGGAAATCATTCAGGCTTTATAACCAATTTCGTTTAAGCGTATTTTTCTCATATAATGCAATGTACTATTCATTTATCGCCAGAGCAGGAACATTCCTGTATCCTGAATCTGACGGCGGACATTTTGTTGATCCCGGTCTGGATAATTTGGTAACATACAGGCAATTCTGGCAGATTCTCTCTCCCGGCTTATCTTTTTATGGCGTATTTAACAGTTACTTTAATATCGAAATCTTTTTTAAGGCCACTCCTCTTATAACGGCTTCTTCTTTTGATGAGCACCTCAGTAGAACGCTGCAAATAGTTAATGATCCCATGTATTTGGGGTTGTATATTGAACCGGGTTTTGTTTTCACATTTAAGCCGCCTGCTTCAAAATTTTTGTTGTCTCTTTCCCTGAATTATCGAAATATCAATGGTACAAGGGGCAATTCAACTTATAGATATCCTGACGAATCGAATACATTTTCGAATGTAGGCGGAGCTGATTATTCCGCCTTCGACGTTGGTATAGCGGCGGGATTTAAGTTTGGGGGCTAGAGCAGCTCCAGCAGTTCCTGCGGTCTTTCGATGATTCGTTTGGCGCCGGCTTTTAATATAATCTCCCGCGAGCGGTATCCCCAGCCCACCCCAAGGGGATAGCAGCCCGAAGCCAGAGCGGTTTCCATGTCGATTTCGGAATCGCCCGCGAAGATGACGCTCGCGGGCACGAGGCCAAGTTCAACCAGAAGCTCCCAAACGCAGGCCGGATCGGGTTTACGGGGTTTATCAAACATTTCCCCTCTGACAATATCGAAAGCGGCCGGTGGGAAAAGGCCGGCAATTACCTTTTGGGCGACAAGATCGGGTTTGTTGGTTAGTATAACGGTCTTAATTTTTTTCGCAACTAAAATGTTTACCAGTTCAGTTATCCCCGGATAGGGACGGGAATGAACAAGGGGAGCTTCAGCGTAAAATCCGGCCGCGTCAGCCGCCAGCAGTTCCGCGGTTTCCTGTGTCCGGGCGGCTTCGGGGAGTGTGAGAAAGGCAAGGCGTCTTATGCCCCAGCCCACTTTCTCCCGGTAATCTTCCACGGGCAGTTCCGGAAACCCGCGCTGTTTCAACGCCATGTTCATGGCCGCGGCAATGTCCGCAAGGGTATCGACCAGGGTTCCGTCGAGATCAAAAATAACGCCCTTGTATTTTGGCTTCATAGTGTTAGAATAATATAGTATTGCGTTTATCTTTTTTCTAGCGCAAGTTAGATTGGCGCAAGGAGGTTATTATTGAACCCTGTTCTGCTGGAACTTAAAAAAATTGGGATCATTCCGGTAATCAAGATTGACGACGCCGACAAGGCGGTTCCCCTTGCGAAGGCCCTAATTGCCGGGGATATTCCCTGCGCGGAGGTCACGTTTCGGACGGCGCAGGGCGAGGAGGCCATGACGAGGATAAACCGGGAAGTTCCGAATATACTCCTTGGCGCCGGCACGGTGCTTAGTACCGAACAGGTAGACAAGGCCGTCAGCGCCGGGGCTAAATTCATCGTCAGCCCCGGTTTCAACCCAAAGGTGGCCGCCTATTGCGTCCAGAAGGACATCCCCATAACCCCCGGCTGTTCCACCCCTTCCGATATTGAGCAGGCCCTGGAATTGGGAATTGATGTGGTCAAGTTTTTCCCCGCCGAACAGGCCGGAGGGCTCGATTATATAAAGGCCATTGCCGCGCCTTACACGACGGTTTCGTTCATTCCGACCGGGGGGATAAACGCCGGAAACATTGCCAAATACCTCGCCTTTGAGAAGATCATTGCCTGCGGCGGTTCGTGGATGGTGAACGCCGACCTCATCAACGCCGGGGAGTTCGACAGGATCACCGGCCTCTGCAAAGAGGCTATGCTCAGCCTCATGGGTTTCAGCCTGCATCACATAGGGATTAACGCTGAAAACGAGGACGCCGCCCTCAAGGCGGCCGCCGCCTTCTCGGCGCTCTTCGGTTTTCAGAGCAAGGCAGGTGCGACCTCTCTTATCGTGGGGGACGGCATCGAGGTAATGAAGTCTCCGTATCTGGGCAGGAACGGCCACATCGCCATAGGAACAAACAACGTGTTCAGGGCGAAAGCCTACTTTGAGCGGCGCGGAATAGAATTCAACAATGAGAGCGCGAAAGCCGACGCCAAAGGCAATATTACAGCGATTTACTTTAAGGATGAAATCGGCGGTTTCGCTGTTCACCTCGTGACGGCTTCGCCTTACACGGTACAAAAGAAATGAGAGGTAATCAGGATGGGTAAAATCGTTACTTTTGGCGAAATCATGCTGCGGCTTTCACCGCAAGGGAACTACCGCTTTTTGCAGGCGGATTTTTACAATGCGACATTCGGCGGCGGCGAGGCCAACGTTGCCATATCGCTCGCTAACTTCGGCATGGACGCGGTTTATGTAACCAAGCTCCCAAAGCACGAGATAGGCCAGGCCGCGCTCAATACGCTGCGGCAGTACGGAATAGACACCTCAAAAATAGCCAGAGGCGGGGAACGCCTCGGGATTTACTTCCTGGAGAGAGGCGCCTCTCAGCGCGCCTCGAAAGTCATTTACGACCGCGGCGCTTCCGCCTTCGCGAAGGCCGGCGAGAAGGACTTTGACTGGAACGCCATTTTTGACGGGGCTTTGTGGTTCCACTTCACAGGTATAACCCCGGCCCTTGGCGATAATATGGTGGGCATTTGCGCGCAGGCGGCGAAGGCGGCGAAGGCAAAGGGCATAACGGTTTCCTGCGACTTGAATTACCGCAAGAATCTATGGACAAGGGAAGACGCCTCCGCCATCATGGGAAGCCTTGTTTCCGACGTGGACGTGTGTTTCGCCAACGAGGAAGACGCCTTTGACGTGTTCGGCATAAAGGCGAAAGACACCGATGTCAAGACCGGTTCTTTGAGCCGCGACGGTTACGTCGAAGTTGCAAAAGCCCTCGCCGACCGTTTCGGCTTCAGGATGGTCGGCATCACGCTGCGGGAATCCATCACCGCCAACGACAACAACTGGGCGGGCATGGTCTATTCTGGCGGCAAAGCCTACTTCTCCAAAAAATACCCCGTCCACATTGTCGACAGGGTCGGCGGCGGCGACAGTTTTGCCGCCGGCCTTATCTACGGCTGTCTCCAGGGCATGCCGGTGCAGGAGACCCTGGAATTCGCCGCGGCTGCGAGCTGCCTCAAGCACTCAATTGAAGGTGATTACAACATGGTCTCCGTCGACGAGGTGAAGAAGCTGGCCGAGGGCGACGCGTCGGGCAGGGTGCAGCGGTAAGGGAACAGGGGAGTAAGGGAGTAAGGGAGTATGGACGCGGCAGTTCAGGCTGAATTGGACAAACTCAAGGAACTCATAATGAAGATACCTCGCGGCAAGCCACGAGGTATCTTCGTTGGATAGGAAATTTATTATACTGGCGGGGCCATACCCCAGTTACATTTTTTTCCCTTCTAGCGAAGTGCTATAGCCTTAACCGCTGCAAGCAACGGGGTATGGACCCCGCCTTCCAATCAACGCTATGCCCGTTGAACAAATATACCTCTTCGGCTCTTATGCCTACGGAAAGCCCCGTAAGGATTCCGATCTTGACCTATATGTGGTATTGAAAGACGATATTCCCATGCGGGACCTTGACGCGGGTCTGCAAATCCGTTTCGCCATTGCCCGTAAGAAATCCATGCCCGTCGATATTATAGCGAAGAAGAAAAAGGACTTTATTGCCCGTTTGGAAGATATAACTCTGGAGCGGATTGTAAACAGGGACGGTATACGTATCTATGGGTAAGCAAACAAACACGCCTGAGGATTGGAAATCCCCGAATTGTTTTATGTTGATACTCTAAGCTGATATGCAATGATATTGTTTATATTTTTCGATATAATCTGAAATAATCTTTTTATATCTTGAAATAATGTCATCTAAATATTCAGGCGCAACATAATCCGTTAATAAAACTGCTTGAGTTTCTTTCATTGCTTTCATGTAATTAGCACGAATATTTTTTATATCAATTGCCAAAGCGATCTCTCCGATAAGTTCCATCATTGCATGGACATCAAGCAGCAATGGCGCGAATAAAGTGTCCCTTACTTCAATAAGTGTTTTTGTATCTTGTTCTTTTGAACAAAATTCGACTATTTTGGCATGATATTTATCAATATTGTGAAGAGAATTTAGTAATTGATCTGTTGCATCAAAAGGAACTACCATTTGATTTTTAGCTAAATGACCCATAGGGAAATTTGGAGGCAATTTTTTATTGAGTTCATCTTTGCTAAATACATAATAATCCGGTTCAATGCTATCTTTTCGCTTGGGATTGAGAAAACAATATTTTTCATTTTCTTTAGCCTCATATACAACGGCATGTTTTGAATTGCTGTTTTCATTAATTATGATTCCAAGCATACAGTGTTTTTCGGTTTTATCAAAATATTTTACAGCCGATTGAGGATCAAACCAGTCCTCAATATAATCAAAGCCCAATGAATTTGAAAAATAATTAAACCACGCCTGAGATTGTATCATTGCCCCTGCTACATAACAATCTTCTTGCGGAAGATATAGAAACAAATATGGAACACTCAGTGCTTTTATAATTTCATGATCTTCGTAATTAAGCTCGTATTCTTCCAGTAGATTCGCAAATCCGGCATACGAACAGGAGCGATTAAATGTCATATATTTCATATAAACCCGTGTTCCCCTGTGCCTCTGCGCCTCCGTGCGAGGTTTTCTTATGTTCCCTCGCGCCTCGCCCTGATTATCATCACGTCCCCGAAACCGAAGCGTTTTGCGGCCTTATCGAAGAAGCGCTTCACCGGCGCGGGGGCGAGCCCGGCGGCGAGGCCTCCCCAGGTGCTTATCCTTTCAATGATAAAGCCCTTTTCCTCAAGGAGCCTTGAGAGGGTCTTGACCGAGAAGAGGTAAAGGTGATCGAAGATTGCCGATCTCCAGCGGCCGCGGAAGAGCCGGGCCTGGAAGCCTGAGATGTTGGGGGTGGTGACGAAAAACCTGCCACCGGGGGCGAGGATGCGGTGGACTTCGGCGACAAGGGCGGCGGGGGCGTTCAGGTGTTCTATGAGGTGGGAGGCCAGGACCACGTTGAAGGCGTCGGTGGGAAAACGGTTCTCTTCCAGAGGGAGGCTTCGCACGTCAAGGTTCCGCTGCCGCCGCCCGTATTCCGCCTGGGGGCCGCTTATTTCCACCCCGGTTGTTTCCCAGCCCCTTTCCCGCAGATGGGCGAGCAGGCTTCCCGTGGCGCAGCCAATGTCCAGAAGGCGGGGCGGCTTCGCGAGTAAATTACTCGCGGCGGTTAGTTCGCTTTCGATTTTATCGAACCCCGCGTCCTTAAGGGCAAGGAGGGCGAGGGCGAGGAAACTCTTCTCGTTGGCAAGTTCGTAAGAAAGGTATTCTTCCCCGGTGCGAGTGTCATAACGCCGCCTGATTTCCTTTTCCAGCGGCTGGGGGTTCATCTGAACGAGGCCGCAGCGCTTGCAGCGGACGTATGAAAAGCCCTCGCAGGAAAGCGCGCCTCTGAACAGTGCGCCGCCGCAGACAGCGCAGGGGACGGACTTTTTTTCTTCGGAGATTACCGGGGTGGAAAAGGTCTTTATCATTCCACCACGAGCCGGTACACCACGCTTTGGGAATTGCCTTCGATATCCTGGGCGATGATTTCAAGGTTGGTCTGGCCCCGGCTTAACCAGATAATCGCGGTCTCATAATACGGATATGAGGCGTAAACTTCTCTTGCCGGAATCAGGCCGTTCCGGTAAGCCATGAGCGAGCCGTCCCTGACGGAATAGTTTCCGAAGTTAAGCACTCCGGTCTCACTGCCGTTAAGCGAACAGATGATTCTATATGGCGCGATGGGATTTTCGTTTGGAAGCCTCATGGTGTCGGTCGCTTCCACAAAAACAGTGTACCTGCCCTGAGCCAGATTTCGTGTAACGGCCGGATTAAAGAGTCTTTCCTGTTCATCCTTAAGCCTGACGGACAGTATCTGCGGCGGCCTTCTGTCATCCGACGGGGTGACGATTAGGGATGGATTTATCCAGCGTCTTTCCCTGCGGTCATAGAGCTGAAAGAAAAATCCCCTTGAGGTAGACCAGCCGGAAATTCCCGCTTCCCCAAGTATTTCGCTTCTTTCAACATTTCCGGAAAGCGCCTGGGGGGGGACGCCGTTAAAACGGCTGTATATGCTGATGATTCCATCCCCGTGATCCAGCGCGGTCCAGGAACCCAGAGGGGAGGGGAGCCGCGAAACTGCGTCTTCTACTGAACGATGAAAGAGGAGCTCCCCTTCGTCGGCCGCGAATATGGGCCCCGCCGCGTCAAACGACATTCCAAGATGCGGCATGCCCTCGTCGTTCCAGCCGAAGTTCTTTCTTAACACGCCGGACGCCGAAGGCCAGTCCATCGCGAAAAGCGGAGCGGCGTTAGGCGCAACGATCAGGGCGATACTCAGGGCAGCGCCCAGAAAAATTACATGAAGAAAACGTTTCATCTATTTTTTCTCCAGTTCAAACGCGGCCATACTCAAATCTCCTCCAAGGTAAAGCTTTTTATTCCGGCGTAAAAGAAAAACGCTGCCGCTCCTGAAAGGGGCCTCGTTCACGATGATCCCCGGATACCGGATGGAAATCAATCGCTTTTCGTTTGCGCCCTGGGAAGTAATCACGAAGAGAAATCCGTCGTCTCCCGAATCGTCAAGGGCGGCGATTTCCCCTTCCATGACGATACTGACGCTGCCCCGGCCGCCGATGCTGTAAATGCCCAGGCCGCCTTCACGTTCAAAAACTATTTTGCTGTCGTTGTCGATGAAGCTGATGTGAACAGGCCGCCTGAATCCCGAGCCCAGGAACTCGTGGTAAATTACCTTGTAGGTGTCCCCGCTGCGTTCCAGATACAGAAAACGCTGCTCGTCGATTCCGGAAACAAGCGCGAACCGGGACGCGTCCTTTGAAATGGCGCAGCCCAGGATCACCGAAAGCCTGGAGCCGCCGGGCTCAAACGGAGCGAAGCCGGGAACGCCTGAGGCGTTGAGCAGGATGACTTCTCCGTCAAGGGTGCCGGCGAGCAAGTATCTTCCGGCGGCGTCAACACAGGTTAAAGGAGACGAGAAATCATAGGTCCAGAGTGTAACGCCAGAGTCGTTAATGGCGCTGATGAAATTCTGCTCGCTTCCGACAATGAAAACCCGGTTGTCAAGAAACATGGGGTAGCCCCTCGGCGCCTCTATTGAAAAGACGTTTTCGTTCATGGGATTCATTACCTGTATTATGGACGGAGTGGGTTCATATTCGGCCCAGTGATCGTCCGAGAGGGAAATGTAGCCGTTCCTGATTTGATTGATGGCGAAGTTCCCGTTTTCTCCCACGTAACCGAAACGATTTCCCAGGATGAACGGCAGGAGAGTCTCATTATTTTTTGGCCGCTGAGGATCAGCCCCCAAAAAAGTAGGGTTATTTGATCCAAGAGAAGTAATCCACACCGGCTTCAGAACGGTTTCCATAGGTATGGGAGCGGGAGTGATGAAGACAAACGCTACAAACGCCAGAAGGCCCGGAATATACCACCGTACTTTTTTCGCTTTTGCCATTAGCCTGCCCATCCGACGAGTTTTCGTGTAGTATACTGAATATATCATATTTTCGCGGGAGTGTATATGGACGATTTTAAGGCGGAAGAACTATTTACCGAGGCGCGGAAAGCCGCTGATTTTGCTTATGCGGCGTATTCCAAATTCAGGGTAGGCGCCGCCCTTCTCTGCGACGACGGGACCGTTATTACAGGCTGCAATGTGGAGAACCGCTCCTACGGGCTCACTATCTGCGCAGAACGAACCGCCGTGCTCAAAGCTGTGAGTATGGGCCGCCGCTCTTTCAGGGCGCTCGCGATTTCCACCCCCGATTCGGAGGTTCCCGTGGGGCCCTGCGGGGCTTGTAGACAGGTGCTTAGCGAGTTCATGGAACCGTCTTCCCCGGTGATCTTTGGCGGAAGCGGAAGCGAGAAGGTGCAAACAACGCTTGGCGTCCTTTACCCCTTCGATTCTTTGCACGATCTTGGAAGAGGTTGACATTAGATACGGTATAATGCTATTCTGTTGCAGATGATTGATGACGATATCCTTACTCTTGGCGAGGTCGCGAAATACCTCAAAGTTTCAGAGCGAACCGTATACGAATGGGCTCAAAAAGGGGAAATACCCGCGGGCAAGATTGGCACGGTCTGGCGCTTCAAGAAGGCGGAACTGGAAGAGTGGGTCAATGAGCGTCTCTCGGCGTATAAGTCGAACTATCAGGGCGAAAATATACAACCCGAGGCCATTTTTTCAGTCGATCGCATTGTTTTCCTCAATCATTCCTCAAAAAGAGATGCTCTCTTCGCCATGATCGAGAATATTTCCACCGCGCCTCAAATAAAGAACCGCCAGGAACTTGCCCATGAGATCTTAAGACGTGAAGATCTGATGAGTACTGCCATAGGCCGCGGTATCGCCATTCCCCATATCAGACTCTCCTCAATAACCGACATGGTGGTTTCGGTCGGGTTGAGCCAGGTAGACATAGACGATTTTCAGACCCTTGACGACGAACCGGTGCGCATACTTTTCATGATTGCCGCCGCTTATAACCAGCACTCGAAGTACCTCCAAACCCTGTCCTGGTTTGCCGCCCGCCTTAAAAACCCGGAACTCCGAAGCGCCCTTCTGGCCTCAAAAAGCAGCCAGGAAGCCTACGGGATTCTGATAAAACTCTGATTTGCCGGGATGATTGTATATGTTACCAAAAATATCAAATCGGCGCGGCGAAGCGGGCTAGCCCTGATGGCAGCTCGATGAGCGTTGAACTACTTTGAAAGTGAAACCTCTTTTACACAACGCCCATATGCTGCCCTCAGGGCTCCCCGCTCTCGCCGCGACAAAGATATGTCAGACAACAA
>JGI24698J34947_10001339_pt1 | contig 12955 bp, 12 predicted proteins | sample TergutMp193P3_FD_34947 | JGI IMG/M metagenome (IMG submission 34947)
GAATTTCTGGACGAATGTTCGGGCGGGCGCTATGATTTCATGGGCAGTCTTTTGGGAGACAAGTCCAATTCGGTCGTTTTTGACAATACCAAGTTAAAGCGTCTCGCGCCCGGCTTTTGCGCGGCGGTTCGCGTTGACGAGGGCATAAAAAAGACGATAGCCAACGTTCTCTCAAATCCGCTGTTGCAAAAAGAAGACCCGGAATTTGACGAATGGTGCGACAGGGTAATAGCCGCCGTTCAGGGAGCGCGCGCCGGTTTTATAAAATAAGGCTCTTTCCGCCGGCAACGCTGTCTTTTTTAACGTATTTACGGTTTTCGCGTATTGACATAATTACGATTAATATGAAAATTCCAATCACGAAAAGGATCAGCAGAATGAGAACCATAGTATTTCCGCTCCCCTCTTTTTTCACTTCGACGGGAGCGCCGACAATGAGGACTGACTCGTCTACGGGAACTCTGTTATCTGTAAGGACTATGACAAAGCATATTACTACCGTCGCCAGCATTAAGGCAATGGCTATAAGGCAGGCTATGCGTACCTGTAAAGTTGACTTTTTATCAAGCGCCATAAAAATCGTCACTGACAAAATGCCTATACCTAATATTACGCCCAGGTAAACCATAATTATCCTCTATATGTATGTTCGGCGTTTTTAAGGGTTATTTTTACCGTAAATCCGGCGTTAATTCGGAAAAAGGTCTTGCAAATATGCAGTTTTTATGATATTTTTATTTATATTAATATAATTTATAAGCGAGGTATAAAATGGCTCATAAGATCAACGATACGTGCGTAAATTGCGGTTCCTGTGTAAGCGAGTGCCCTGTAGAGGCGATTTCCGAAAAGGACGGAAAACACTGGATTGATCCGGAAAAATGCGTGGATTGCGGCACTTGCGTCAGCGCCTGCCCGACGGAAGCAATTGCCGCCGAATAAATCTTGTCAATGATAAATTATGGCAAGGGATATGCCCTTGCCTTTTTTTTAATTTTCCTTTCTCTGCCTGTCTGCAAAGGCCAGGATTCTCCGTCCGGCGTTAATTTTCCCGTCATAGCCAGGATGATTCCTTCCGACAACGGTTTCAGGCAGTTTATAAACGACGTTGAAAACAACAGAAGGCGGCTTGTCACTTCCAGAAGCCGGCCGGAAGTGATGGCGGAAAGCCTTACTATTTACCAATACATCACCAGGCAGGGCGAGGATCTTCAGTCAATTGCCGCCCGCTGCAACATTCCGTACTCCGCGCTGGCAAGCCTTAACAGGCTCACAAGTCCCGTCTCTCTGCAAACGGGAACGCTTATCCTTTTGCCGTCATGTCCCGGCATCTATATCCCTGAAATTCCGGAATCGGATCTGGAAAAACTGATCGGCGTTTCAAGGCTTGGAGAACAGGAATCTGTCGAGCTTAGAATCAGGATGGCGGGAGTACTGCGGATATTTCACTTTTTTCCCGGCGCGGATTATACGCCGACGGAAAGGGCGTATTTTCTTAACGCGGGCTTTTTCCGCTTTCCGCTGCAAACTTATCGCCTAACCAGTTCCTACGGTATCAGGGAAAACCCCGTAACCGGAAACATCGGACTGCACCAGGGGATAGACCTTGCCGCGCCGGAGGGGACGGAAGTTTATTCCGCCGCCGACGGAACTGTTATAGAAATTGGCGACGATCCTGTTTACGGCATTTATATCATCGTTAGCCATAATGACAGATGGACAAGCCTTTACGGACATTTACAAAGAGTCGAGACAGTCTTGCGTCAAAGTATAAAATCCGGTACTCTGATAGGAAGGGTAGGTACTACCGGCCAATCAACCGGACCGCATTTGCATTTTGAACTGCGGCAGGACGGAAGGGCGTTGGATCCGTCAGGAAGGCTTCGTCCATGAACCTGAGCGGAAATAAAAAAGCGGAATGGAGTATGCCAAGAGTTGTAATACTGCTGGCGGTTTGCCTGTTATTTCCCGTAATAGATTTATCCCCGGACTCCTTTCGCACTATTGTGGAAGACAATTTTGAAGTGTCTCCTGACAGGCCGGCGGGAAGCTCGGCCACGCTTGGGATAAACAGTTCGGTAATTTTCAATCTGGGCGGCGAGATACGCTTTATAAGGGGCATAGAGCTGGAAATCACGGCTCCGCAGGCATGGCTGTCTTACCGGGGTTCTCTCGTTATGGCCGCGTACAATAATATAAATCCGTATGCGGCGTCCGGTATCGCGGATATGGACGGGAGCAGAATCGCCTTTGAGCCCCTGCCGTCAAAACTTCAAATTATTTACCAAATACCGATCCGCCAGTCCCACGGATTAAGAACAACTCCCTATGTTACAGTACCGACCGGAATCATAGCGCCTTCGACTTTTCCCGTGCTGTTCTGCCTTTCGCCTGTAATGAAAGGGCTTACAAACGAATTTGAAAATATGACTTTCAATATGACAGTCAGGCCGATTTTAAGCGACGAGGGAGCCGTAAGGGTAACTCCCCGCTTCCCTGCCCAGCTCAGAAACAGGCCGATTACAATCCTCATTAACGACAATGTTATAAACAACATTTCCGAACTGATTTTTTTAAGGGAAGGCGAACACCACCTGCTGATTATTTCGGACGATTACCGGAACGAAAGCCGACGTTTTGTAGTTGAACGGGCGCGGATACTCGATCTGGTCATAGAATTGCAGGACCCGGCCCCCCTGTTGATTTTTGAAGCTCCGCAAAACGCCCGGGTTTTCCTTGACAATGTTCCTGTGACAATAAGCCGCGAACCGGTCAAAGTAGAACCAGGCCAGCACGAGGTCAGATTCCAGATCGGAGACTATACGGTGACCAGAACCATGAATATACAGCGGGGAAAAACATACCGTGTCGCCCTGGAAGTCGATCTTACCATTGACGAAATTGAATAAAAAACAGTCATGAAAAGTTATATTGATACCGATATTGTTATTGTCGGGATTATAGTTCCCCTCCCAAATCACTATAACTCCGATATGCCTCAAGGGCATGGAGCTGTCCGAATCTAATATCGGGCAGCTCTTTTTTTATGTTTTTGCCCGTATAGATTAAAAACAAGCTGTATAATATAATGCCCCATGCGGGAAAAACCGGCTTCAACGCCCAAACAGAACGAAACTGAAGACGCTGTAAGACTGAAACCTTTGTTAGGAGTCCGCCCCGGAGTATGGCTTACCGTCCTTTATTCATTTATTCTGATTGTCATTCTATTTTTTCTGCTTGTTTTACCCGGCCTTGTAAGGGGCGGGGCATTCCTGTCCGTTAAAACAGAGCCGACGGGGGCGGCAATCAGGATAAACGGCGTCTACAGGGGAACATCCGCGGACAGGATTTTCCTGCCTAAGGGCTCTTACACCGTAGAGGCCGTCCTTCCCGGCTTTGAAAAGGCGGGCGCGGTATATAATATACCCCGCCGCGTTTTCGGCTCGCTCTTCTTCCCCCTGCGCAAACAAATCGAGTTTACGCTGACAGCCTCCGATCCCGCAGGCGCTTTCGCGCAGGATGCCGCGGATTTCGCCGCCTGGAGCTTCGGGCCGGAGCCGACCGCCGCCTGGCAGATTCCGTTAAGCCTTTCGGAAGGCGCGTACCGCGCAGGCCCGTCAGGCGATCCGGCCATGCTGGAAATTTTAACAGCGGCCTCCCGTTTTACCGTAACCCGCGCCGGCCTGCGCGATCTTGTCCGGGCGAAAATTCTTTTGGATAACCGGGGGCTTTCCCCCGCTCCGGCAGGGCTTATCGGCTCAATCTCGGATATTCTGCTCTTTCTGTCGGAAAACCCCGGCAGCGCCGAATGGTTAGCCGCTTTACTGCCGCAGGAATCTCAGAATATTCTAAAATCATCCTCTTTTTATGACAGTGAATTTTATGTCAACACCATGCTTTTTCCGTCTCTTGATCCGCCTCCTTCAATGAGGCGCTTTGAGCTTGCCGGGCTTTCTTTTACGGGAATTTCCGCCGCTTTTCTTGTCAGGGACAGTTCCAACTTTACCCGTCCCAAAATAATACCCGCACGGTTTTTTAACATAAAAAGTTTTATGTTATGCGAAAATCCCGTTTCGCGGGAAGCGTTTGAACAGTTTTTAACTGAAAACCCCGAATGGAAAGAACAGCAAAAGGATTATTACCCTGATCAAATATCAATTTATCCGTCCGATACATTCGGCGTAGAAACAATAACAGGCGTTACATGGTACGCCGCGCAGGCGTTTTGCGCCTGGCTGACGGGGAAGCTTCCCGCGTCAATGGCGGACATGGAAGTAAGGCTGCCGGCGGAAATGGAGCTTGAATATGCCGCTTTATCCGGCGCTGTAAACATGGAAGGCCCGGGCTGGGAATGGTGCGCCGACCCTTTCGCTCCCCTTACATTCATTAACGCGTCCCCCGAAGCGGCGCTGGTTGTCGGCTCTCCCGAACGCGCTTTACGCGGCAAGCCTTCTTCCGCTTCCGAAAAAGCAAGAGCTTCCCTGCCGCCTGAACTGTCATCGCCCTTTGTAACATTCCGGCCCGTCATTGCCCAAAGAGACAACTAAATTTTATGGGAGAGGGCGTTAAAATCATCGCGCAAAACAGAAAGGCGCGCCATGATTATTCGATAGACGAAAGCTATGAATGCGGCATAGAACTTTTGGGAACGGAGGTAAAATCGTTCCGCGACGGAAAAATCTCGTTTCCCGACGCGTGGGCCGAAGTTATAGACGGAGAGGTGTGGCTGCGCTCGCTTGTGGTCGCGGAAAATCCCTTTTCATCGGTTTTTAACCATGAACCGGACAGAAAAAAGCGCCTGCTCCTTCACAAAGATGAAATTAAAAGAATCAACCGGAAAGTGGAAGAAAAGGGCTACACTCTCATCCCGCTGTCGTTTTATTTTAAAAAAAGCAGGGTAAAGGTCGAATTGGGACTGTGCAAAGGTAAAAAAGCATACGACAAACGCGCCGGAATTCGCGAAAAAGATTTAAAGCGTGAAATTGAACGTGAATTCAAGGGCAAAATGCGTTAACGTGATTTTAAATCTATCAATTCCAGCATAAAAAAAAAGGCAAAAACAATTAATCCGGCGCAAAGCGCGGCTATTTTAATGCTTTTATCCGAAATAAATTCGGGATTCTGGGCCGTATACACCGATCCTGTCACCGCAGGGGTGATTTTTACATTTCCAAGACCGACAATCCTGACAAAACGCTCGTCCTCCTGGCCGTAACCCATCTGGCGGGCATAAACCGTCAGAGTATCATCATCATATAAAAGGCTGTTTCTTGTTTTTTCCAGTTCATCGTTAATAATCCCCAAATCATTGATATTCTCCCATTGCCGCTCCTTCTCCGATAAAAGATAATTATACGCGGAAAGACCCCTCGGGCCGCTTAAAAATGAAAAGAGCGCGTAAACCGCAAGGGCAGCCCATATTCCAACGAGGTATTTGAAGATTCTCATATTTCGATTTACGGTATATTTTTACCGATTCTTGAAAAATCTATCCGATTCGCCTTTAATTTTGAGTAAGTCAGCATTGACAACAGTCATTACCATAGGATAACATTAAATTTGAGATACTATTGAAAACGGGCAATTTTACCGATAATTGACAATATGTGTTAATTAGGGAGCGGTTCATGGCAAGCAGTAAAAAACCTTCGATATACTCCGATCGCGGCGGCATCGGTTCCGTTAATGAACTGGATGAGTACGGGGTATGGGTAAAGAGCGAACCCCAGGTACTATCCGCGGACAGCTCAGACACAGTTAAATCCGGCGATTTAGACGATTCCGTCGGATTTGCAAGCGATGATCTATCGGCAAGCGACGCATTATCCTTCGATGACGCTGTGCTTGACGCAAAGGGAGCTTCCGTGGAAGACTCTTCGTCGTTTACCGATATGGAATTTCCCGATGACAATATAGAAATTGACTCAAGCGGCGATTCTTTATCCCTTGACAGCGATTTGGACGATTTAAATATTACAGATACGGAGCTTTCCGTTCCGCAGGACGACAGTTCCCATAGCGACAACTTCGAAATAGAGGATACAAATTTTGACGATTTTGAAACCCCGGCTGAAAGCTCCGAAAGCGAAACGGAATCTTCCGCTGATGATGATTTTGAAATAAAAGACGACCTTGATTTAGACAGTTTTAATGATTTAACAACTCCCGAACAGGCTGAAAGCGGCAAACAGGACAGCGCAGGCGCGGATGATTTTGAAGTTGAAGATTTTACCGTTCCGACCGTAAAAGCCATAGAGAGCAATGTCCAGGGCATACAGGAAGATTTTAATGCCGTTTCCAAAAACAAAGAAGGCGATCTGTCAACCCAGTTACTGTTAAAAATCGCCAACGAACTCTCGTCTATCAGGGGAGAGCTAAGCGAACTTAAAAAAGAATTCTCAAACATCCGCCCCGCATCTGCGGCAGCAGACGATAAACACGATAAGTCCGGTTTCTTTTCGGAAGAAGACGACGAAACAATCGCTCTTACAGGCGACGAGCTTGACAATATTCTGGTTAACACGGATGAGGCTGCCCAGGAAACAGAAACAAGCGCTGAATCTCCGCCGGATGATTCGCCTTCGGCGGGCGAAGGTTTCCCCCTTGGCGATGATGACGGCGACGAAGCCATCGCGCTTACAGGCGACGAACTTGATAACATACTCAACTCTGCCGACTTTACCGAAGAGTCTGGAACCAACGAAACTGTAGAAAGCGATTTCCCTCTTGACGATGAACCCGAGGCGTCACAGGACGATACTGAAGAAGCAAAGACAGACGAAGATATTGAACTTGACGCGGATTTGGCGGATTTGGGCACTGATGACGATCTTGGCTCAGACCTTGCGCAGGAAGAAGAAGATGTTAATCCTGATACCGGCCTTGCCGCATTAGTCTCAGATGACGATCTCGGCTCGGTCCTTGCGCCGGATGACGAAGATATCGATCTTGGCGCGGATTTGGCGGCATCTGGCGCTGATGACGATCTTGGCTCGGACCTTGCGCAGGAGGAAGACGAAGGCGTTAATCCTGATACCGGCCTTGCCGCATTAGTCCCGGATGACGATATTGGCTCGGGCCTTGCGCCGGATGACGAAGATATTGATCTTGACGCGGATTTCGCGGCATTGGGCGCTGATGACGATCTTGGCTCGGACCTTGCGCAGGAGGAAGACGAAGGCGTTAATCCTGATACCGGTCTTGCCGCATTAGTCCCGGATGACGATATTGGCTCGGGCCTTGCGCCGGATGACGAAGATATTGATCTTGACGCGGATTTCGCGGCAACAGACGACAGCGCTTCACAGGACAGCGAAATTCCCGGTGACGATCTGTCACTTGAGGCTGACGAAGCCGCAACCGGCGATGACATATCGCTGGAGGCCGACGAAGCCGCAGCCGGCGATGACATATCGCTGGAGGCTGACGAAGCCTCGGCCGGTGATGACATATCGCTGGATGCCGACGAATTAATTGATATAGATACGGATGATCTTAACATCGATCTTGATCCTGATACGCTGCTAAATGAACAAAACGAGACCGATCCGCTGTCAGAAAGTACGGATGATTTAACCTCCGATGAACTTGATGCGGATCTTTCCGGCGCGGATCCGGCAGACGACGTTTTCAGCGACAGTGAAAAACATGATTCCCCCGAGCTTGAACATCTCCGTTCCGAAGGAGCCACGCCCATTACTTTCGCTCCCGAAAACAGCCTGTATCTTGAGGAAGAAGAGGATCTCAATTCCGATTCACTTGATCTTTCAAACGCCGTAATTGACGAGCCTGCTTTATCAGCCGACGGCATTAACGATGACATTGAAGAACCTTCGCTGAACGACGGCGAGTTTGACCTTGACGCTCTTGACGATTTGACTATCGACAATTCGCTTCAGCCGGAGACACAGGAAGAAGAGCCTGTTTCATCGCAGGACGCGCTGGATGGCATGGATATTGATATTCCGCCCGAAGACGATTTTTTCGCGCAGGAACAGCCGGCGGGTGAAGAAGATCTTTCTTTTGATACAGGCGCGTTCGACACCGAAGAGACGGTAATTCCCGAAGGCTTCGAAGCCGAAACAGAGGAAAAACCCATTCCGTTCGACGACGATCTTGATGAAGATATTATGGTTGACGATTTTGGCGACGCGCTTGACATTCCGGGAATTGCGGACGAAGAAATTCCTCCCGCGCCGGCTCCCGCTCCAAGGGCGGCTCCGGCTCCGCAGCAAGCGCCCGCGCCAAGAGCGGCCCCCGCTCCGCAACAAGCGCCCGCACCGGCCCCCGCGCCAAAAGCGCCAACGGCTCCCGCCCCGCAGCAAGCGCCAGCGCCAAAAGCGGCTCCTGCTCCGCAGGCGGCCCCGCAGGAAGCGAAAGGGGGCGCGGTTCCTTCGCCGCTCGCGGCCGGTCCTCAGACGCGCGCGCCCGGCAAGGACGGTTTTCAAATTCCTTCGGTGTTAAAATCGGAACTCAGAAATATATTAAGTTACATGGATCAGCTTCTTGAGTCCCTGCCTGAAGACAAGATTGAGGAATTCGCCAAATCGGAATATTTCGATTCGTATAAAAAACTCTTCAAGGAATTGGGGCTGGTATAAACTCATCTCCATCGGGAAGCAATCCCGGCGCGCAGCTTCATTCACGTTACAATCCGCAGGCCGAAGCTGTTCGTTTTATTAATTCCCTGGAACTCAAAGAAAATATTGAATGTTTCATTTTAATCGAGCCCGGCCTGGGATATATGATTCCTGTCCTTCAGGAAAAATTTAAATCAAGCAAAATTATCGCCCTTCATATCGGCGATTTTCCTCCGGCGACAGGCGCTTGCGCGCTTCAATATACCGAAGACGGCGATCTTTTTGAGTTTCTAGAAAGAGAAGTTCCTGACACTGACTCTAAAAACATCCGCATCATCGAATGGCGGCCTTCCATGAACTTTTACGGGAAGGATTATGTAAAACTCCTTTCGTTTGCGGTAGAATTTTTAAAACGCGCGGACGCGGGGAGAAGAACCGCAGCCGCCTTTGGAAGAAGATGGGTCAGGAATTTTTTTAAAAACTTAAAGCTGGTAAATAAAGCCGTTCTTTACAGGCAGGCGGAATTCCCCGTTATAATTACAGGCTCAGGGCCCGGTCTTGAAACAGCCCTGCCTGTCATTGAAAAAATAAAGGACAGCCACCTGATTCTGGCCGCCTCTTCGTCAACACTGGCTCTCCTTCACAGGGATCTCCGCGCCGGTTTTGTAATCGCGACGGACGGCGGCCCCTGGGCGCTCAGGCATTTATATCCGTTATACAGAAGCGCGGAAAATACGGACGCCTTTCTTGCCGTAAACCTTTGCGCCGCCCTACCCTCCCAATGCGGACACGCGCCCTTCCTTCTCATTAACGACGGCAGTTTCTGGCAGAGCATTGTTTTAAATGAACTTGGCCTGCCCTCCGTTGTCGTTCCGCAAAAAGGAACTGTAAGCGCGACCGCCGTGGAACTCGCGATTACGCTGACGCGGGGCAATATCTATCTTGCGGGAGTTGACCTTTGCGCCGGGGATATAAGAACACATACAAGGCCATACGCGTTTGATTGCATTTTAGCTCACGATGAATGCAGGCTAACGCCTGTTTACTCTCAGGGTTTTATTAGAGCAGGTCTTTTAAAAGAAGGAGGCAGTATGGATATATACGCGTCATGGTTTAAAAACCAGCTTTCTTCATGGCCTAAAAGAATATTTTCTCTTGGCGGCAGCCATAAATTATTTGAAACTTCTCTTCCTTCGGAACAATCAGCTTCAATAAACAGCCGCGAATATTTTAAAACTGTAAATGTTAATGATGATCCGGCCCTTTTTTGTAAAAGAGGAGCGGCCGCCCTGCTTCGCGCCTTTGACGACAGCCGGTACTGTGAAAATCTTCGCCGTGAACTTGCGCCACTGCTTTTCCCCGGCGAAAACTCCGTTAATATAAAACAACTGAAGGCGGCAATTACAGAAATCGCCGGTTTATACGCGGGGGATCCTCATGAATAGTATAATGGAAGCCAATCTTAAAGCTCTCTCTGTTACAAACCGGGAACTTTATTCGCGCCTGCGAAGCGTTACCCCTTCTAACCGCTATACTTTTTTAAAATCCCGCTCGGGAGAAACAGTACCCGCAAGCCCGCAGCCGCTTCACTCAACGGTAGACCCGAAACGCGAAGCGTCCCGCCTTGTATCAGCGGCGGCGGACGCTCCTTTTACGGTGTTTCTCGGACTTGGAGGCGGCTTTGCCCCGGAAGCGGCATTGCAGCTTACAGATACCCAGGCTGTCACAGTGATAGATTTTTGTATTGAAGATATCGCCTGTCTTTTTTCCGCAATAGATTACTCATCTCTCTTAAAAAACGAAAAGTTTTTTTTACTTGCCGATCCTTCGCCTGAAGATGTAAAAAACTTTATCATTGAAAATTACAATCCTTCCCTTCACGGCGGCTTAAGGACAATTCCCTTAAGAACAAGAACAGAACAGGACATTTCAAAGTTCGAGGAAACGTCAGATGCCATACAGGATGCGATAGAAACTGTCGGCGCGGATTATTCCGTTCAGGCGCATTTTGGGAAAAGGTGGTTCTCAAACATTATACGCAACATCAAACAGGCGCAGGACTGTCTTGAATTTTTCTGGCAGGATAAAAAAAACTTTTCCGTGCCGCAGGCCGCGATTGCCGCTGCCGGACCTTCTCTGGATACGCAGATACCCTCTCTTGCCGAATGTAAATCGCGTAATGTTTTTATTATTAGCTGCGACACCGCCCTTCCCGTTCTTTTGCATAACGGTATTGAACCTGACGCGGTAGTGTCGATTGACTGCCAGCACATAAGTTACTATCATTTTTTCGGCTGCGCCCTGCGCGGCATACCGTTAATCCTTGACATCGCAAGTCCTCCCGTGGTTGCGGGCCTTTCACCAGCGCCGGTCTTTTTTGCAGGCGGGCATCCGCTGGCAAAATTCGTATCAGACGCATGGAGGCCGTTTGCCCGTCTTGATACGTCGGGCGGTAATGTAACATACGCCTGCCTTTCCCTCGCCGAAAACCTCGGGGCAAAGCACATAACGCTTTACGGCGCGGATTTTTCGTATATTCGCAGCCAGGCTTACGCGAGGGGAACATACGTCTATCCCTTCTTTACGCGCAAACAAAACCGCCTCTGTCCTCTGGAAGCCGGGCTTTCGGCTTTTCTCTACCGCAGCCCCTTCCTGCCGCGCGAAAACATTCATGAAAAAGGCGAATATTTCCAGACGCAGCAGCTTCGTTTTTACCGGAAAAAACTTGAGGAAAAAGCGTCTGTAATGGCAGCCGCGGTTTCATGCGCGCGGGGACTTGGCGCTCCCTTAAACCTGCAAAAAACGACAAGCGGAGAAACGGCGGAAGTTTCTCCTCTTTCTGCCGCGCGGGGAGCGGAAAAAAGCGCCGCCGTTTTTCTTGAACAGTACAGCGGCTGCATCGCATCCCTTCCTGACGCCGGCGAAGGCGGGAACTACATGAAAAAATTAAACTCTTCCCAGGGGCGGATATTTACCACCCTCCTTCCCTATGCGGCGGCGGTAAAAAAAAGAGAGCCTGCGCTTAAACTGAAAGATTTGATTAATGAAACAAAACGCCGCTGTATGGAAGAAATCGCCCGCGTACTTGCCTGCTGAAAACCTACGGGGCGGGCGCTGCTCTAAGCTGAGTGAAAAAATTACTCTCGGCGAACCACATACATGAAAGCGCTCTTTTTAAAACGTTATCGAAATCCTGCATATCCGGCAAAATCAATTCGACATTGATTGCGACGCTTCTTCTATCCGAAGAAATATATACCTTTGCGACCCTTGATTGCATATTTATTTTATTGGCGGTATCCAGCGAAGCGGCGAACAGCGCGTCTTCCGATGAAAAAGAACCCAGTCTGTCCCTATTCAGGATTACCCCTGTATAGATCCTGAAAAACCACGGGTTGTCTGCATCGATAATAATATAATATTTTCTTCCTGAATCCGTGAATTCTATATCGCCGGCCGCGTCAACCTCAGGGTGATATCCTCCTGCATCCAGAAACGGCATATACCTATTCCTCAATTCAGCCTTAATCAAATTTTCCTGCGCCGATCTTTCCTGCGCGGACGCCGGGAAGGCAAAGAAAACCCCAAAAATCAAAATTATCGTAAAAATTTGGGCAAATTTATTCATAAAAGCTCCTCAAATTGCAAATAGCCTCTCTTTTGGCCGAAAAAACAACCTACTTATATTTTTATTCTTTATTATGCCGTTGTCAATGGTACGCGCTTTTTTTCCGCAGACTTTCAAGCCGGATATAAAACCTATGCGGACTTTTTAAGGCAATCAGGCTCCTTCGCTCCGCGTCCGGCAGTATTCGACAAAATTCCATGTTCCGCGTAAAGCCTCCGAGGCTCTTTGCGCGGGCCCGCTTTCCGTAAAAACGCCGAAGCAGGTAGACCCCGCTCCCGAAAGCCCCGCAAAGCCCGCGCCCAATTCCCGCAGCCCGCCAATAATTTCGTTATAAACGGATCTTTCCCGCTCTCCAAAAACAGGCAAAAAATCATTCCTGTAAGACCACCGCGCAGGATCAGAAAAAACCTCTCCCTCTCCTCCGCGCCTCCGCGCCTCCGTGCGCATACTTATTCCATTAGCTCTGTATTCATCCAAAAGCCGGAAGGCGGCGGCGGTATCGCTGGGAAAGCCGGGGTTGACCAGAACAAAAAAAAGCGGAGGCGCTTTAACAGGATCAATAATATCGCCGCGGCCTGTAACCCGGGCGGCGGCTGTTTGGTAAATGAAAAAGGGAACGTCGCTGCCAATGGCCGCCGCCGTATCAAGAAGAGCGGCGCGGCTTAACGGAAAACCGGCCAGCTCATTCAGGACCAAAAGAGCCGCCGCCGCGTCGGAAGAACCGCCGCCGAGGCCGCCGCCCGCCGGA
>JGI24698J34947_10001340_pt1 | contig 12954 bp, 11 predicted proteins | sample TergutMp193P3_FD_34947 | JGI IMG/M metagenome (IMG submission 34947)
CTTAAACCCGTCTTTTTCCTGGGCGATTTTTTCAATTTCTACGGTCAGGTGCAGCATATCGTCAAAGGGAACTTCTGTTTCCGCCTCCCGCAGTTTCTTTATCGTTGACTCCAGCGCGTGAACTTTGTCGCCGAAGGTATTAAGCCCCAAGATGACCGCGTTGGATTTTATGGCGTGAACCGACTGATATATTTCTACTAACGCTTCATGGGCGTTCAGCCGGTCATTCTTGAGGGTTTCGTCGATCCGCGTGAACTCATACTCCGCGTCTCCCAAAAAGTCGTTAAACACATTGGGGTCTACCTGAATGAGCTCGAAAAGGGAGCGCATTTCCTCCTGCCGGCGGGTTTCTTCTTCCAACAGCCGCTGTTCCAATTCCACCTTGGCGGTAATATCGTAAATCGTCACCAGGACGAAAATCTGCCCCTTGCCCCGTTCTACCGTTATAAATTCGCATTGAAATATTTTGCGGTCGCCCTTTTTGCTGACATAGTGCAGCTCATGGAGGGGGTTAATATCGTCCAATGTCGCCTGATCGAAAGTGCGGTCAAAAACCATGTCAAAATAATCTTTGATGGCGTCCTGTTCTTTGGACGTTACCGAGAGCGACATGATTTCAATAAAATTTTTGCCGTTAAGCTCCTTTTCAGACAACAGCTCTTCCAAATACCGCGAATAGTTATCCTGTATGATATAGCCCCGATCCATAAAGAACAGGCCGATTTTCAGGCTGTCCTTCATGGCGGCAATTTCATCTCGCTCGGCAAGGTACGTCATGTCATGGAGGTTAATCAGCGTGCCCTTGGAGGTTCCGGTCAGGGTATTGGAAGCCGCCTTAAAATACCGCTTTTGCCCGTCCAAAACGAATTCCCAGTCCCTCTCGTACAGCCCCCGCTGGCCCAGCATATCGCCCGCCAGCAGTTTAAGATCCCTTCCGGGAAACAGATCGACAAAGGAGCGCCCGCCCGCCAGTTCAGGCTCGTCAATGCCCGCCAAATCCGACAGGGGCTTGCTGACATAGATAACGTTGTTTGAGTGGTTTACCATGGCGAGGTAGTTGGCGGTAGTAGCGAGGAAGGTGCGGAAAGAGTTGCCGTCGTCGAGCGCCTGCCTCAGTTTAACCGTGGCGGACAGCGCGAGTTTAAGCATCACAAAACAGGAAAACACAAAAACCGTCAGGCTGACCAGTATAATATCCAGCGGGGCGTTGGGTCCGGCGACGGGAAACCCCAGCGCGAACAGCCCCCCGACTACAAGGATCTGTACTACGGTATAAACCAGCGTCAAGGGGAAATTGGCGTACAGACAGCTGATTCCGCAGGCGCATAGGCAGATGAGCAGGAAGTAGGTGCTCAGCCCGCCCCATACCATTATGACGGAATTGAACACCAGTATAACAAAGGGGGTAAAGAACGCCAGCCTGGAGTAATCCCTCGTTGACCGGAAAATGGGCACCAGCAATAAAAGAGCCACCACCATGCTAAAGGCCGTCGTGCCTTCAAGCACTCCCGAATTTTTCTGTATGGCTTCAAAAATCGCGTTGAAACCCAGAAACAAAACCATCGCGACCGAGCTTATGTTAGCTGTTCTGTAATGTCCGGTATCCCTAATTTCGTTCATTTTCATTTTCAGAACCCCTGATAAACCAAATTATTCACCGCGACAACCTGCACCGCGCTCGGAACCACTTCAAAGGTAATGCTGGTATCCAACAAATATTCAGTGTCGGTCTGAATGTAAATCGGCTTCTCCGATTTGATCTCAATTTTTCTGGCCTGCACGCGCACGCAATTTGAGGGCAGCCTTCTCCCCCGTAAATATTTGCTGATGGAGGCCGATGTTGACAGAGGGCTGACGGCTTTGAACAGAATCACATCTAGCATTCCGTCGTCCGGCAGCGCTCCCGCAAGGGCGATCTTATGGCGGTCAAAGTAGGGCGCGTTGACAACGTTGATCTGGCTGTAATTGCCGCTGTAATCCTGATCGTCTATGGTAATCGTGTAGTTATGCGCGATAATTTCCCGATTGAACAGGGAAGTCAGCCGATAGAGGAAAAACCAAAAGCCGACGGCGTACCGGCTTATTCCGGTCGCCAGCCTCGCCTTTATATCCCGCAGTTTTATGGCTCTCGCGGGGGTTAGCCCGACGGCGCAGCCGTTGATAGCGTACATATTGCCGACCTCAACCATGTCGGTGGGAATGGTGTCCGCCGTGATCAGCGACGCGATGTCCTTAAACTGATCGGTCTTTTTTTCTCCAAAGGCGCGGATAAAACTGTTCGCGCTCCCGTACGGCGCTATCGCCAGCTCCATACTGGGAAGCCCCGCGATACCGTTGAGGCAGTCAAACAGAACGTCATCTCCGCCTATCGCGTAAACGCGCACGGTCTCAAAAGGCTCGACTTCGTCCACCTGTTTTTGAATGAGTTTTATGGCGTCCCGCGGATAATGGGAAAAGAGGGTGGAAAAGTCGGGTTTTTCCTGCGTTCTAAAATATTGCCCAATGCTGTCAAGCAAGCCGTCCATCTTCCACTGCTGCTCGCCAAAGGCTTTAGGATCAACAATAAATACGTGCTTCATGTTACGCGTCCGACGATGTCTTCTCCATATCTACCAATAAGTGGAAAGAATCATCTTCATGCTTAAAGGCGATACAGAGTATCCGCGACTGCTTGCCCGGCCACGCAAACGAATGATCGCTTCCTTTAATAACGGTAGGGAGCGATATCTGTATCTTTTCTCCGCCCGGCACTTCATTTTTGATATTTCCGGATATAATGTTGACAATTTCGCCGATGGCGTCCGTTACGTCATCGTCCATTTCGGTATGCGGTATGCCAACCAGCGTATCGGCTATTCTTATGGCAAACTTTTTCTTCATGGATATAACCACCGCCCCGCGGATATTGCCCGAAAGGCCGATTACCGCCGAGATGTCCTGGTCAAAACCCAGAGACCGGCCCGAAAAATGCGGGTGGCCCGCAGCCAGCTCAAAACCAACAAACGCTTTGAAGGTGTTAAGTGTCGCGTTCACAAACGGCTTGACATACTGTTCCAAAATTTCCATTTATTTTTTACCTCCTGTATGCTTTGAATAACGGCAATTTGGTTATTTTCTCTTTAAAAAGATCCAAATTGATCGGTTTGGTGATATAATCGGTGGCTCCGTTTTTAAGCGCCTCGATAACATTAAATTTGGCGGCCTCGCTGGTAACCATAATAATCGGCAGATTCTTGTGTTTTTCCATAGCCCTGACTTTTTTCAGGAAGTCAATTCCCGATAATTTGGGCATATTCCAGTCAAGCAATACCATATCTACGGGATACATATCCAATTGAACCAAAGCTTCTTCTCCGTTGTCGGCTTCTATAAACACACAGGCAATTCCCATCCCTGAAAACACCCCTTTTACGGTATTTCGCATGATTCTTGAATCGTCAACAACCATTATCGTCGTAGCCATGTTTATCCTCCAGTATTTTCCGGCGCTATGACAATAAAGTATAGCACAATCCGTAAAAATAAGCAATAACCCCCGTTAATATATACAATTGATATACCGCGCCGCTTTTTGTTATAATGTCCCATGGTTCAAGCGGATTTAAGCGTTAACAGCCCTAAAATGGGCGTTTTTGGGGGCAAAATACGGGAAATTCGCCCCAATGGTACCGCGCGGCGCCATGCGGGAGCGGCCTAATGCGTATCCGGTACTCTACTGAGGAAAACGGCAAGCTGGTCAAAAAAGCGGTGGTCTATACCAGCGACGAGCATGGAATCAACCTTGAAGACGTAGACCGCGAGGCGATAGGCATTATACAGCGGCTGAAATACGCGGGCTACGAAAGCTACATTGTCGGCGGGGCGGTGCGGGATCTCATTCTCAAGAAAAAACCCAAAGACTTTGATATTGTCAGCGAGGCGACCCCCCCCCGCATTAAAAAGGTTTTTCGCAACGCCCGCATTATCGGCAGGCGCTTCAAGCTGGTTCATGTGCACTACGGCCCCCGAATCTTCGAGGTCGCCACCTTCCGCTCGTTAAAGGACGGGCTGACCAGCAACACCTTCGGGACCATCGGCGACGACGTGCTCCGGCGCGACTTTACCATGAACGCCCTGTTTTACGATCCGCTCCAGCAGATAGTCGTCGACTACGTGGGGGGCATGAAGGATATCCGCGCGAAACAGGTCAAGCCCATTATCCCCCTGGCGACGATTTTCATAGATGATCCGGTGCGCATGATCCGCGCCGTCAAGTACAGCGCCGCCACGGGCTTTTCCCTGCCCCTGCAGCTTAAATGGAAAATAAAGAAACAGTCCCCTCTGCTCGCCGCCGTTTCGCCTTCGCGGCTTACCGAGGAAATTTTCAAGATTATCCACTCGTCCCAGGCGGCCCCCATTGTAGAGGCGCTGGACGACATGGGGCTGTACGCCTACCTCCAGCCGCAGGCGGCGGCATTGATGAAAACAAACCCCCGTTTCCGCAGTCATTATCTGAAAAGCATGGCGGCGCTCAATCAGCCGGATTTCAAAAACCTCCCCGGAGAGGCGCTCGGCGCGCTGATAAGCGACCACCTTGAAGATGTCGCCGACTGGGAACAGGGCGTCGCGGAGAATTACAAGATGTGCTACGCCGCCGCCCGCGGTTTTGTACGGCCGATGAACCCCCCCCGCTTCGAGCTGGGCTACGCGGTACGCCGCTTTTTCGCCGCCCACGGCGTTACGATAAAAAAATCCCACATCGTCGACCTCGCCAGCCGAGGCCGCGGCGGTCAGCCTGCGGCGGAGGCCGAGGGCGCCGCCACGGAGGCTGTACGGCGCAAACGCCGCAGGCGCAAGCGGAAACCTGAACGAAAACCTGAATGAGGAGGAATTAAAATGCCTACACCAATCAACAAATCCTGCAAATGCTCGTATCCCTGCAACCGCCATGGGGATTGCCGCGCCTGTCAGGAGTACCACCGCAAAGACGGGTCGTTGACCAACTGCGGAAAAGACGGCCGGGAAAAGAAAGCGTGAGGTAAGTGTATGGAATCGGCGCCTCAGGCGCGCCATGATTCGCGCGCTTTCTTTTATTTTGAACGCCCGAGGCTGAACCAGCTGTTCATGGAAGCCGTGAAGTACCCCATGGTCATGGTATGCGCCGGCGCGGGCTACGGCAAGACGAGCGCGGTTCATGATTTCGCGCGGGAATATCAGGCGGCGACGGCGTGGGTTCAGCTTTCGGAGCGGGACAATGTCGGCGGCCGTTTCTGGGAAAACTACACCCACAGCATGATCAAAGTCAACAAGCCCTTCGCCGACGCGATTTATAAACTCGGCTTTCCCGACACCGAGGAAAAAATGAATCAGTACCATGCCCTGCTGCGCAAGCACGTTCAAGTAACGAAGCGGATCGCCGTGTTGGACGACTTTCATTTTATCGAAAACCCCGCCGTGCTTCGTTTTGTGGAAGAAAGTTTCCGCAGTATGCCGGCGGGAACCGTTCCGTTTCTGATCGCGCGTTCCACCCCCCGCATTAACATCGCCGCCTATATTTCCAACGACCGTATATTCAACGTCAACGAAGACGAATTGCGCTTCACAGAAGGCGAGCTTGCCCAGTATTTCCGCGGGCAGGGCATTTCCCTCGCGCCGGACAGCCTGCGCGGGATAATGCGGGATACCGGAGGCTGGGCGTTTGCGGTTAACCTCGTCGCGCACTCGTATAAAAAAGCGCCTGGCTACGAAGGCTACGCGCGCAGCGCGATGAAGAGCAATATCTTCCGGCTCATGGAAACGGAAATCTGGGACGGAATTTCCGAACGCCTCCAGCGCTTTCTGACGCGCCTTTCGCTCATCGACCACCTTTCCATTGATCTCATAACGCTTCTGGCGGGCGAAGACGGGGATATGATCGCCGAAATGGAAAAACAAAACGCGTATATGCGCCGCGACGATTATATTAACGCCTATCTGATTCACCATTTGTTTTTGGAATTTTTAAGGGGAAAGCAGGAACTGCTGACGGAAGAACAGAAGCGGCAGACCTACGCCATCGCCGGGGACTGGTGCGACAAGAACGGCTTTAAAATCGACGCGCTGTCGTATTATGAAAAAGTCGAAGATTACGCGATGATAGTTTCCATTTTTTTCGAGCTGCCGACGCAGATTCCCCAGGACATCGCGCGTTATGCGATGGGGATATTTGAGAAGATACCGCAGGAGGCGTACGACAAAGTGGATTTTCTCGCCGTGATGCGCGTGCGCGCCGTCATGTGCCTGGGGTTGTGGCAGGAAGCGCGCGGGCTGGTGGAATTCTACGAGGCGAAATACCTGCAAATGCCGAAAAACGACCCCCTGCGAAACCACACGCTGGGGGGAATCTACTATTGCTGGGGCATTTTGCGCTCGCTGATGTGCGCCGTCGACGACCGCTACGACTTTGACGTGTACTACGCGAAATTTGACGAATGCCTCTCGTCATTTCCCATTGACCCGGGACAGCTGGCGAACTACCCCGCCGGCCCGTGGATCAGCATGGCGGGCGCCGCCCGCAAAGGCGCGCCGCAGGAATATATTGAAGCGATAGCCCGCGCCGAACAGTACGTCGCGCACTGCTTCAACGGCGCGATGACGGGCATCGGCGACCTGGCGCGGGGCGAGCTGTTGTTTTATCAGGACGACATTCGCGGCGCGGAGCCGTTTATCCTGCGCGCGCTCGATCAGGCGCGGGAGCGCAAACAGTTTGAAATTGTCAACCGAGCGCTGCTCTACACGCTGCGCGTCGCCGTTACGCGGGGAAATTACCTCAAAATGGAGCGGGCGTTACACGACATGGAAGCCCAGTTAAACGAAAGCGAATACACCCAGCGCTTTATAACCTACGACATCGCCCAGGCCTGCTATTACTGCACGCTCGGTCTTCCTGAAAAGATACCCGATTGGCTTAAGGACAAATTCGCGCCTTACGGCCATGTGTCGTTTATTGAAAACATGGGCAACCAGGCGAAGGCGCGCTACTGTTATCTGACCAATAATTACCCTCCCCTGCTTGCGTATACCGAGGAGCAAAAAAAGCGGGAATCGGTTTTATACGGGCGGATAGAAATGCTGGCGATGGAAGCCTGCATTCACTACAAAATGAAGGACAAGAAGAAAGCCTGCGCCGTTCTGTCGGAGGCGTACAACGCCGCCTCGCCCAACGACATCATCATGCCGTTTATCGAGCTGGGCAAAGATATGCGCGCGCTGACCACCTTCGCGCTCAGGGAAAAAAACAACGCCATTCCCAAAGAATGGGCCATTCCAAAGGAATGGCTGGAATCCGTCAACCGCAAATCGGCGTCTTACGCCAAACGGCTGGTTCATGTCGTTGCCGAATACAAGCGCGCCAACAAAATAACCGATGTCGTCGCCATATCCCCAAGAGAGCATGAAATTCTCGCCGACCTTTCCCACGGCCTTTCGCGCGCGGAAATCGCCGCCAGCCGCCGCCTTTCGATCAACACCGTGAAGATGGTGATCAACAATGTCTTTATGAAGCTTGGCGCCGAAAACCTCGCGGACGCGATTCGCATCGCCACGGAAAAAAAGATAATTTAGTTCGCCAGCCTGGTCATTCCGGCGGTGTTCAGGGCAATCGCGCCGGAAGCGGCGCCGGCAGAAATGTTTATCGCGGCTTTGGTGATATAATAATCACGGCGGCCGTCGGTCACCAACAGCCATAGCGCCGCGGGCGCCGTGTCGGGAAGCCGCATGGACCAGCGCCCATCAGCCGCGTCAGCATACGCCACCATCTTTGAAAAAATCGAATTGTCGTCTATTGAAGAAACCGATCCGTTAAGCGCGTACACCTTGGCGGGGTTTAAGTTGACCGTCCCCGCTAACTCTCGAGCCGCTGTAGCGGCCCCCGCCATAGCCGCTGTAGCCGCCGTAGCCCCAGCCGCAACCGCCGGCGTGGAGGCGGGGGAATACGCCGCCAGCTCCCTTGAGCCGTTAACAACCTCCGCTATTTTTTGTATCTCATTTCTTAAAAAAGCGGGAACCGCTTTTCCTTCTTTCAGCCTGCGCTCGCGCAGGCGCTCCAGCAATCCAAGGGCGTCGGCAAACCGCTCGTTTGCCGCGAGCAGAATAGCGGCGTTGTACCCCGCGAATATATTGCCGTTTTGTTCATAAATGGTTCTGTACAGGGCAAGCGCCTCATCATATCTACCCCGCTCAATAAGGTTTTCCGCTTCGGCGGCAAGCGCGTTATCTCCCGTTCTTCCTTTGACGCTCCTGTTCTCGGTCGTCGTCCACGGGCTAATCTCACGATTCATGCCGTTTGAAAACCACGCTATGGCGGATGCCGCCACGCTTTCCTGCCATGTCTCTCTTTGCGGGAAGGCGCCGCGCGACTGCCCCGCCGCCCGCCGAGCCGCGTCGCGCGCCGCGTTGCGATTCGCGTTACGGCCGGTATCCTGTTCCCTATACCTTACGCGCTCAAAAGAAGTGGTGGCTGTCTCTCTCTTTTTGAAATTTCCCAGCGTTTTGTTGTCAGCCGAACGGATATAACTGTACTCTATATCAACAACCGCGGTTCTGGTAATAACTTCCCGTATTATAGTTTGATAATTGTCCGTCTCATTTCGCGTGTCGACCTGATCATAGGCGTTGACATTGATTATCCTGCCGATTATATAGGCGTCGGCGTACTGGCCATAATTGCGCCCCCTGCTATATTGCAATACATACGGATCAACAACATCAATGCTCCCCCGCCGCAGGCCGTCCATTAACGCCGCTGTTACACGGCTCGCGAGATACGCCTGCTCCCTGACGGCGTTCCACTCAAAGGGGATAACGGTAATGGTCTTGACGCCGCGCAGATCAACCAAAGGCGGATGCTCAATGTCGAATGTCACCACGGTGGCGCAGGATACCGCCAGCGGAATTAATACTAAAAGAAGCGCTCTCGCTTTTTGGATTAATTCCCGCCCCATAATATAACGCCTGTCAGAACGCGTAGCCTGCCGTAACGGCCAGCCCGAACTTCATGGGCTTGTCATATTTGTCATTTCGTAAACCGGCAAAAGTATGTACATTTATCGCGTTGATTTGAAAAGCCGTTCCCAAAAAGAGGCCGGGGACAAAACTGCTGGTTACTTTAAGCCCCGCCTGCCCTATTATAGAGACAGCGATTGGAAAAGAGCCAAAGGTGTCCTTTGACTTATACTTATTATAATCCTCATCGTTTTGGTATTCAAACCCCACTCTTCCATAGGGCATAAAGCCAAATTTTCCCGCGGGAATATCCCAGCGGTAGCCGGTGAACGCCCCAATACTCCAGAAATCAGGTCCCGCAACGTACATTTTAGCGCCCACAAGGCGAAAAAATTCCGCCGACGCGTAAAACGCCGCGGGCGCTTTGTCAAAGAGGTACGCGTAACCCGCCTCAAGATGAATGCCGCTGTCAAGCCTCAGCCTTTTCGCGGTTTCTCTCTGGGATTCTTTTTTGGTAACCAGGGATTTATCTCCGGCGGCTATCGTGCCGAAGCTTCTAATTCGCCAGTTGCCGTATTCGCGCACCCATTTGGAGCTGACATCCTTGTCGTTTATCGTAAAGACAACCGTGTATTCTTCGCCGACGCCGATTACTTCCTTTGTAACCGCCCGAAGCGCCCCGCCGCTGCGGACGCTGTTCTCAATAGTCCAGGCTACGGCGTAACCCATCGCGCCGACAACGCTGTCTTCGCACTTGTCAATAAAGGCGCGCCGAACCGTTCTACTGCCCTTTTCAAACATCTCCATCATGGCGTATTCGGCGTTCTCGCCGATGCAGGCGCCGGAAAGGTATTCGGCGATATGCGGGTACACCGCCCTGTTAACGCCCAGGCCTTCGGTAAATTTCGCAAGCCGCTGATCCAGCGCCGCGCGGTACGTTTCCGGTTTTTGATTCAGGGCGCTGTTGATAAAGGTCTGGGTGGTGCTGACCGGAATGGAGTAGTTCGCCGCCTGCCGGCGCAGCCCGCTTAAGGTATTGACCCCCGCCACGGCATATCCGGTCGGGACATTCCGCTGGAGCGCCAGCAGGGGGCCGCCGGAATTCCCGGGATCAACCTGGGCGGTATGCTGAATATACGGCCCCATCATCGTGCTGTCGTCAAGGCTTTTGGGAAACCGCGCCGAAGCGTTGGATACCGTGCCCCGCCCAAACTGCCAGATGGGCGTTATCCCCAATCCGGGAAATCCGGCGGAGAATACGTCCTCCCCTTCTTCAATCGCGCGGGAAAGAAAGCTTAAGCCATGGGTTACCGGTTTTTCTCCGGCGGGAAAAGCCAAAATCGCCAGATCTATTTCTTCGTCTGTGGCGATGATCTTGAGGTTTTCAATTTTCTTTTTGAAGCCGTCCGGGCGCTCGAAGGTAATGGAAAGGGTATGCGCCTGGGCGACAACGTGGTTGTTGGTGATCACATAGAGGTTCCCCGCGGCGTCGCTGTAAATAAAGCCGGAGCCGAAGGAGCCGCCCAAGAAGAGGTCAATTGCTTTAACCGCGTTGCTTTCTCCCTGTTTTTCAAGATCGGCTTTGACTTTTTCAAAATAAGCCACAATGCCCGGGTGGTAGCTTTGGTTGAGCACGCCCACATAATCCCGAAGCGCCGCCGCGGACGCGGCCGCGGGCGCGGACGACGCGCTTGGCTGTTGGGAAAAAACGCAAACCGGAAAAGCGGCTATTAAAATCAGAACCATGAAAAAACAACGTTTCATAAAACAGTCTCCTTAAATTAAAATAAGCTCCCAGGATTCTATAACGTGATCTTCCTCTGAGTTTCCGGGGTTCGCGTCGGAATAAATACGGTCCCAAATCGCCAAAATTATTTTTTCTTTTGGCGCAAGAAGATCCCCCTCATCTTTTGAATGGTACACGCTGACCGTGTATTCCTTTCCGGCTTCAAAGTCAAATTTGAGCTCCAAATCTTTCGGCTTGAAAGTATAGGTGGTGTTCCCCCGGTCAAAACTCGCGTATATATCAAAACGCAAATGCGTCTCGCCACCGGGTATGGTCGCGGTCATCTTTCTTAAAATCGCCTTCGGGTACCATTCGTTTTCGACGCTGACGCCGTTGTATTCCTTTACATATATTACGCTGTTAAACACGACGACGGCGGCTTTTTCGGCGGGAAGATCCGGATCAATCGTTATATTGCCCGGCTTCGCCCCGAACAATGAAAAACAACCGGTTAATGACACGGCCGCTATGACGCAAATGACACCTAACAATGTCATTTTTCCTGCCGACATGACAAACTCCTCATACCCCTGGCCAACCCACCCCCAAAAATGGGGATAGCCCCTATGGGGTTATTTTGCCATTTTTGGTAGAAAATGTCAAGACCCCCATAATAAGGAGTTATGCCTGGTTTTTTCATTTGAGCCCCGCCCCCCTGCTGTTTGGGGGGGCGGCAATGGGGGCGTTACTTCGATTTCGGGGTTACATCTTTAATCTTGACGTTTCTGATGGTAACGAAGAAAAGCCAGATGCTCTGCATATAAATCCGGTAACTATGCCCCGGCTGAAATTTCATATCAACCGCTTTCGACACCGTCCGGCTCGTTGTATAGCCGTCAGCCGCCGTATTGGTTACCACATACGTTACCAAAAAAGTACTGTCTCCGGGCGGCACATAAATGGTGACCTTGTCCTTGGTAATGCCCGACGGATACCAGTCGACCGGCTGGTTGTTATAGAGAACAACCCTCAGATTATTGCGGACTTCCAGAAAACATTGCTGTTCTTCAGGAATTGATTCGTCAAGCACTCCCAAATGTTCGACACCAACGCAGGCGCTCATCAGCATGACGCCCGCCACTATTGCCCATAAAACGATTTTTGTCTTCATATCTTTCTCCTTCCGCCCTAATTGGTAAATACCGGCGGCTCTTTGAAGGGAACAAACGCCCTCAGCTCGCCGTCTTCATATACGTTGACGCCCCAGCGCATATCGTTGACGCCGCCGGACACCTTGTACGTCTTGCCCTCTCTAAAATTGCAGGTAAACTCCATGCCGTTCGCCCGAAAATTGACGCCCGCGTGATAAATCGTCACATCGGCGCCCAGGGTCGCTTCTCCGGCCGGTATCTCGACCCAGTTAAATTTCTCGACGCCAATTCCGTTAAAGCTGTCAACCTTCATGTTTATAAATTGAACGGTGGCGAGCTTGTCCGCGGGAATAGAATCATCCCAAACAACCGGCCCTCCGACACCCATGGTCTGGCACGAACTGAAAAGTAAAAATGTTATTGCGGCCAGGATCACAATTCCCTTACCCATTGACTTCTCCATAAGTTCCTCCTCATAACCAATCTTAATTTATTATATACTTTTTTCCAACATAGCAACCCCCCCGCGCTGAGACAGGTATATATGGAGGGTATGACTGCCCTGTATTCGAGACTTTTGAATGAAACTGCCAGCGTAATAAAATGACACTGTCAGTTTAGGATTATTTTGCCATTTTGGGGAGAAAAAGTCAAGGGGCCACGCTGCCTCAATAGCCCTTTATCCTCTTTCCAAAGAGCATATTCTGGTAACAGCGGAGACAGCCGGGGAACATTCCGCCTTCGCAGGAATGGATTGTTTTTCGGAATTTATTGGCGCGCTCGCCGTTGAAGATTTCCTTGAACGATTGTTGGGTGATGTTCCCCAAAATGTAGTCGGGATAATCGGCGCAAAAATGCACGTCGCCGTTGTAGTCGACGTTTGCCTGGCACCAGGGGACGATGCAGTGGTTGCGCACCGGCGTTTCAAGATCGCCGTAGTACGTGTTGATCTTTTCCGGATTCAGCGCCGGCACCGTAATGATGGGATGGCCGTAATCTTTTTCCTGAACGCTCCGCAGAATATCATAAAACTTATATCCGTCAATGCCCTCATTATAACCGGTATTGTAACTTTCAAGACAGTCAATGTCGGTGTCAAGTTTTTCTTTCATAAAG
>JGI24698J34947_10001342_pt1 | contig 12947 bp, 12 predicted proteins | sample TergutMp193P3_FD_34947 | JGI IMG/M metagenome (IMG submission 34947)
AAAGATACTTTGATAGATATTATGACAGATAAAGCCTTAACTGGTTTTAGACGCCTTTGGGGTATTGAACATAGTTGGCGTAATAAAATTTCTGCTAAATGTGATTTGATATACACAGTTCTCAAAGCTTGCTGGCCTGTATTGGTTAAAAAATAATAGTATATATGAAAAATGAGAATATATGTTATAATTTATAGCATATTTGCAAGGGATTATAAGCCTAAGGGGGTTTTTTGATTGTATGAAAAAGTTGATTATATTAACAGCAGGTTTAGCCATACTGGCTTTTGGATGCGCGAGTGCTAGTACAAAGACGACAGACATCGTTGATACAATCCGACCGGGGGCAAATGAGGCAATCGTGTATTTTATAGATATGGAAATTGAAGGTTATGATGTAACCACGGATGAAAAAGGTCTTCCTTATGCCAAAATCACCGCAGGGGAAACAACCTTTCGGGGAAGAGTTATTATCATACATTCGCAGGTTGCCTTTCTTGCGGCTAATGTGGAGTTTGCATTATTGCTTGAACAAGGCAAAATATATTTACTTGTGGGAACAGCTCAATACATGATGTGGGGCATCTCCGTATATGAAAATGTGTACAACCCAAGAGATAAAGAAACAAACAAAATCGCTTTTATACCGTTTATAAACCAACCGACATTACAAACATTGCAATAGGAGGAAAATCAGATGCAAACAAAAAACTTTTTATCGGTAATTTTAATATGCGCACTGCTTGGCGCGTGTTCCAGTGTTAAGACTTTAGTCTTGGACGAATCGGTTCCCCCGGAACAGCGCAGTCGGCTTAATATAGGATACGATCCATTGATAGGTTCTGCCGATTCCTCTGCGGTTATCGTGTATGACAATAAACCTGTTGCATGGAACGGACCGAATTACGCCGTTTACATTCCTTCCGGCGAACATTCTTTTCTTGTTAAATACAGTGGTCGAAGTAGCGGCGGGGAAACTGTAGGTATGGTGGCAGGGGGAGTAGGAGGCTTTTTCCTTGAGGTTGTTACTTTTGGTCTTTTTCAGGGCGCACTTATAGAAGAAGGAGGGAAGGCAGGAGCAGCAATAGGATCGGGAATTGATGACGCAGTAGCGGCGGCAAGGTCTCGGGCTGCTTCTGAGGCTGCTTTGAAAGCGGCAGAAGAAGCGGCTGGTGGCACTGGTTCTCCCATAATAATAGTAATTGGGCTTCCCAGTGGGTATCTTACTGCCAATATACCTAATACGGAATTTACCCCTGGAGGAACTTACAGGCTTCGGGAACCGAGTTTGCTTAGAAGGGATTGGATAAACAAGACCGCTTTTTAGAAAAACCCAAAGGAGGATTTTATGTCTAAAGTTGTATCAGTTATTCTATAGAAATGACTAAGAAAGAGTAAAAATTATGGAGAAAAATATGGAAAACAAGTCTTACCCCGGAATAAAAAACGCAATATTACTGTGCCTTTTGCTCTTGGGAATCCAATTAGCTGCCGGGCTATTTTTTGGAATATTTTTGGGTATATTTGGACTTGAAAATGAATCCATGATTAATGGAATAGGGTTAATTTTTATAAATTTACTGACTTTTGGTGTGGTAATTTTAATTGGGTATAAAAAATCCCATAAAAACTTCAATGAAGTATTTATGTTTAACAATGTCCCGTTGAACCTTTGGATCGCGGTAATTGTATTTATGTTTGGGTTTGTAATTTTATCTTCAGAATTGGACAATTTATTAAATTATATACTGCCAATGCCGGATTTTTTACAGGATATATTTAATTCAATGTTGGCTAATGAGTATATAATTTTATCAATAATACTGGTTGGCATAATACCGGCATTTGTTGAGGAAATGTTCTTTAGGGGAATAATTCTTGGCGGTTTTAAAGAGAATTATTCTCAGAAAAAAGCCATAATAATGAGTTCTTTGTTATTTGGGATCGTTCATTTAAACCCATGGCAGTTCGTTACGGCATTTATCATTGGGTTAATCTCCGCATGGATATGTTTACAAACAAAATCCATATTACCGAGTATATATATGCACCTGTTTAACAATATGCTGTCGGTGCTTGTAATGAAATATGGTGACATAATACCTATTAAAGGTTTTAATACGGCACATTATGAGCGGGCATTTCAACCGTTATGGTTTAATGCAATTGGAATAATACTTACAGGAATAGGTGTATTGTTATTTATTAATAGTATAAAAAAGGCTAAATACGGCACATAACAGGGTTGTACTATTTCCGCATATCTGTTAAGATAAAAAGTGTAATATACTCCATCACTGTTTTTGATATTTATGGCAAGGAGAAAAAAATATGAAAAAAGTGTACCTGGTAATCACAATAACGGTTTTGGCTCTTGTTACAGGTTTATTGCTGATTATCTTCACGTCAAAACCGGAAAACGAAAATGAAACTAAAACAGAACTGTATACAACGGGGGATTTTAACGATATGTCAGCGGAGGAGTTAGCCGCCAACATCAGGATTGGCTGGAATTTGGGGAACACTCTTGACACGACCGGTTTAAACTGGCTGAACAGGAGCGACGCTGTTTCCCGCTTTGAAACGGCGTGGGGTAACCCGCTTACTACCGGTGAAACCATTGACGCTGTAAAAAACGCGGGATTTAACGCGATACGGTTTCCGGTTTCCTGGGCTAAGTGCGTCGATTCAAATTACAATATACGAGCGGACTGGATGAGCAGGGTAAAACAGGTTGTGGATTTTGCCGCCGCCAATGACATGTACATAATCATTAACACCCATCATGACGAGGAAATATTCAAATTTCTGGATAAGGACATGGAAGAGTCCAAAAGAGCCCTTAAACGAATATGGGAACAGATTGCCGAAGCGTTTAAGGATTACAATGAAAAGTTGATTTTTGAGGATTTAAACGAGCCCAGGACAACGGGCAGCCCGAATGAATGGAACGGCGGCACGCCTGAGGAAAGAAACAATTTGAATATTTTACACCAGCTCTTTGTTGACACCGTAAGGGCAAGCGGCGGCAATAACGAAAAACGAATACTGATGGTGTCAACTTACGCCGCTTCATCGACTGCCGCGGCGATGAACGGGCTTTTGATTCCCAATGACCCTGTGAATACGGAAAATAAAATAATTGTTTCCATCCATGCCTATGAGCCTTACAACTTTGCCCTGAACGAAAACAGCCCTGTAAATACATGGAGCCGCGACAATCCGGCGGACACTGCGCCTATCATAGAACGAATTGAACGTGCGTATAATTTATTTGTAAGTAAGGGCTTCCCGGTCATCATGGGTGAGTTTGGCGCGCTTAACAAAAACAACGAAGAGGCAAGGGCGGCGTGGGCGCAATACTATGTAAGCTACGCAATGGGAAGGGGAGTTAAATGCTTCTGGTGGGATAACGGCGGCGATTTCATATTACTCAACAGGACGGCAAAATTCTTTTACTATCCCTTGATAGTCGAAGCCTTAATGCGCGGCTCGGAATGAGGCGGGTGTTTTTGAAACGAATCTGTTCCCATTTATGAAAAAACGAAGTTCCAGTTCTTTTCCGGCGGATAAGCCAATCCGCCTGCCGGAGAGGATTTCATGTTTTTTACGGCTGTCAAAAATCCGCATATCTCCTTCAAGCAAACTCATATTGTTGTGTTTGAGTGTGATGCCGAAAGCCTGTGTTAATTTGCCCGGCCCGTTGCAGAGGTTTTCTATTTTTTTGGTTCCGCGTCTTTTTTGCATCAGTTCGATACCGCGCACAGGCTCAAGGGCGCGGATGAGTACTGCCTCTCCCTCGCCTGTTTTTCCGCTTACAATGTTCAGGCAGTGGTACATTCCGTAGATCAAGTAGACGTATATATTTCCCGCAGGTCCGAACATCGGCGCGTTGCGGGGAGTAAGTCCCCTGCTGGCGTGGCAGCCGGGATCGTCAGCATACAGATACGCTTCTGTTTCAACAATTATCCCGCTCAAATCCCCGTAGATCAGGTATTTGCCCAACAACGCTTTTGCAAGCTCAACTGTAGGCTGATTGAAAAATTTTTTCCCAAGCGGCATTGAGATCATTATATATTATGATACACTAAATCTGTAGAGGGGAAAGAATTGGCAAATCTGAGGGACAGGCTAAAGAGAATACAGGAACAAAAAAAGAGCGAAACCGCCCGGATTGATATACAGCGTCCCTCATCTGACGACTTTACAGTTTTTACGGATAAGGGCTGGAACGCTTGCGGTTTCAAGACGTTAGTTAGGGAAATAACGGTAGACACTCCACTGGATTTATGCCCCGGCTTGCCTCAATCAATTACAGTTCTTGTTCCCGATTTGGCGGGGCGGAAATTGCCCGCACTTGAAGATTTTGTTTTCTTTGATTTGGAAACAACGGGTCTTTCAGGCGGCGCGGGAACTGTTGCCTTTCTTGCCGCTTTCGGAAAGCCGCAGGGCTCCGGCAAGCTGCGCATAACGCAGTATCTGCTTTTGGATTACCCCGGAGAAGATGATTTTCTGCAAGCCGTCCTTGAGGAATTTAAAAATGAGCGTATAATGGTCAGCTATAACGGAAAATGTTTTGATTCACAGATAATAAAAACAAGATGCCTTATGAACAGAATAAAGCCGCCTGAATATTTTCATGTTGATCTTCTGCACCCTTCAAGGCGGTTATGGAAAAACATTATCAATGACTGTTCACAATCATCAATTGAAACGCGGATACTCGGTATTGATCGCGGCGAGGATACACCCGGCGCGCTGGCTCCCGAAATATGGTTCGATTTTTTAAAGACAGGAAGGCACGAGCGCTTAATGGGTATTTGCGATCACAACAGCTCAGACATAGCGGGTCTTGCCTCAATCCTCGCGGCTATTGTCTTGATAGCAGATGACCCGTTTGGGGTAAAGAAATACAGGTATGATTTACAGCGGCTTGCCCTATACTGGCGCGGGTATCTGCGGCGTATGGAAAGACAGGGAAAAGGCTTGATTGACAGTGAATTGCGGATAACGGGGGACAGGCTTTTGCACCTTGCGTACGATAAAAAGTATCCGCACGCGTCTCTTGCGTATGCTGTCGATCAACTGCGAAGCGGGAATTGTGAAGAGGGGCGGGAGAAACTGATTGCCGTTTTGGAATCTGATTTCCCTGAAAATGTAAAAGCCGCGTCCTTAAGGTTTCTGGCAATTGACAGCGAAAGAAGGCTGAAAGATTTTTCAGGGGCGCTGGAGTTTGTAAAGCAGGGATTGGAGCTTAAACAGGCGGGAAATGTCTGGCGGAACGAGTTTGAAAAGAGACTGGAACGGCTCGGGAAAAAAATCAGATAACAGGCTCATTGTCGTTCAACCCTTTAATTCGCTCCAACTGCCCCCTGTAAAAAGCTGATGAACCGTTTCTCCTGTCGATTTCAGCCTGCATTTTCCGCCGTACGGCTTCTGAAAATTCCCTGATTGAATCCGCCGTTAATTCTCCTTTCTCATCACGCCTGACGTACTTTGAAGGGTATTCCGGTTCAAGTACCACAAACGTTTCAACAGGCAGGGATCGTCCCAGGAATGACCACGGACGGAAGGGACCTTCTGAAAAAACCGTAACCATCGGAAGAACCGGAATGTCAAGTTTCGCGGCGATTATAAAAGCTCCCGGCTTAAATTTTTTTATCTTCTGATTGTAGAGGAAACATTCGCCTTCAGGATAAAAATGAAGAAACCTTCGGTATTTAAAAGCCTGCTCGCATATTTCCAGTATTTTCTTGTAACCTGATATGCCCCTGGGGATGGGAACCCCGCCCAAAATCCGTGTGTAGGTTCCCAAAAATGGAAATTCTACCGTAGGTTCCAGCAATGTTTGAAAGATAAGGCGCGGCAGTACAAGCGCGGCGATTTTTACAGGATCAAGAAAAGTTGTGTGGTTGGAGACTGTAATGGCTTTACGGATGTCGTAAATCCTGAACCGGTTTTTGTATCTGGTAAAAAACATCAAGTAATTGATTAAGAAGGCAATCGGGATTGTTAGGTAAAATCCGCACGCCGAAGCAAACCTGAACGGAAGGGAAAGATCAATAACAGGGCGTCCGTGTTTGTAGGGCATCAGCTGACCTTTCTGTCCTTCCAGAGAAATCCCCTGCCTGAAACTGTTCTGAACCATGACCAAATCGCCATATACAGCAGGTTTAAAAACATCAACGGCCACAGGAAACCATACCACCAGTTAAGCCGCTGTCCAAGGAACATAAAAAGCCATGTTAATGTATAGAGGATGTTTACAGCAATTATGTGCAATGTCCAGGGGCTTTTAACTATAATACAGCCGATAAGAAGGGGAAAGGGAAAAAACAAAAAGAATATTACGGCGATTGCCAATATAAAGATCAACAAGGTATTTTTTCCGAGAAAATCAAAAACATTCTTTCCTATACCTTCAATCGCGCCGTGATAGCCGTTGTACATTCTGCACTTGACGTGTTCTGTAATGTTGAGAAAACGGGTAGAGTAGCCGTTTTTCTTCACATAACGGGACATGTAAATATCCTCGCTGGTTTTTTTCTTAAACGACTCGCACCCTCCGATAGCCTTGAACACTTCACTCTTGATAACAATGTACTGGCCTATCGCGGCTGAAAACCAGTTCAGTCTTGTAAGCCGGTTAAGGAAAAGGGGAATAACAAACCCGGTAAGGAAAAACATCAATGGGACTGTTATTATCTCGCCAAATGTCATAAAGACCTGTCCGATATAGCCTGAGATCATATCCACGTCAAGACGCTGTAAATTGGTTACAGCCCAGGAAATGCTTGCGGGACTGTGTACGGTGTCGGCATCGGTAAACAGCAGTATCTCTCCCTTAGCGTTAGTTGAAATTTGATGCAGGGCGAAGGGTTTTCCGTACCAGTCATCGGGCAGGCTCTTGCCTGTAAAGACTTTGACTCTTTTATCCTGTGCGGCTATACGTTCAAGAATTTTCCCGGTATTGTCCGTGGAGTTATCATTAATGACAAGAATCTCATAATTTTTATAGAGTTGATTCCTGAGGGAACTGAGGCAGCGTTCAATGCTTTTTTCCTCATTCCTCGCAGGGATGAGTACTGAAACCAGCGGGCCGTCAAAAATTTCAGGTCCATAGGTAAAACGCCACATTTCATAGTGATTCGCCAATGATAAAATAAAGAAATAAGAGGCGACAATGATCAGCAAATGATAGTAATAGGGACTTAAGTACAACGCCAGGAAGTTTAACATCAATTATACCTCAATCTTTTATAGTCTGGTCAGCAGGGATTGCGCGTATTTATTGGTAGGATAAACTTCCAATGATCTTGAAATCCATATCCGGGCTTGAGAGTTATTTCTTTGCTGCATATATGCGTAACCAATTGCTATATACACATTAAACAAATCATCTCTGTCCATATTGCACTCGTCGGGAATAACTCTCATCATTTCTATTCCCCTGTTGTAATTGTGAAATGGAGCGGGGGCGTAAACCCAGCGGGCGGCGATCATTATTCTGGCTGCCCCGTTTCTACTGTCAATATCAAGGGCGCTTTTGGCGTATCTTTCCACTTTCAATCCGTTTGCCATGGCGTACGAAACGGAACGCACAGCGCAGGATTGAGAAATGTTTTCAGCTAACATCTGGTACGCTTCGGCGCTGGCTCTTTCTTTAATGGCTCTTTCAGCCAGACTGATCCCTTCGCTGTAGCGCGCCGCGGCTTCATCCTTTCTTTCCTCGTACTGATAGGCTCTGCCCATCATGTATTCACAGCGGGAAAGCATAATATACTGGGCGGGGCCGGAAAGAGACCGCCTTGCCGTATCGGATACACTACGGTACAGCGGCACAATCTCATTCGCCGATAGCTGCTGTTCATAAACCGCGTCCCTGAGCGGAATAAACCAGTCCGGCACGGAATCACCGTAAGCGGGAACGCCCAAAAGCAATAAAAGAGCAAATACAACCATACACAAAAATATACCCTTTTCATGATTTTTTTTCCATACAGGCGCGGGACAATTCGCGGGTTTCTGTTGAAAATTTATTAAATTTCGGCTATTGTGTATATCAATGTACGATTACAAAGAACTCTGGAAAGTCAAGATAGCCTTGGCGCTTGACGCCATTTCAAGCGAATCCGGTATTAACGAAAGAATCAGGGCGGAGCAGGTGATTGCCGAAATACCGCCAAATCCTGAAATGGGAGACATCGGTTTTCCCATGTTCAGTTACGCAAAAATTCTGCGCAAGGGGCCGCCTCAGATAGCGCAGATGGCGGCGAATGCCCTTGTTTCCGCTGAGGGCGGAACTGTCGAAGCGCAGGGGCCGTATCTGAATGTCAGGCTGAACCGCGCGCTCACGGCTAGGGCGGTTCTTGGAGAGGTTTTTTCAGGTAACGAAGGTTTTCCTTTCGGAAGGCCCGGCACATTGTCAGGCAAAAAAGTGATGGTGGAGTTTTCCAGTCCCAACACTAACAAGCCCCTGCACCTTGGACACCTGCGGAACGACGCGCTTGGCGAAAGCGTATCGCGCATACTTGCCGCGTGCGGCGCTGATGTGCGCAAAGTCTGCATCATAAACGACCGAGGCATTCATATTTGCAAATCCATGCTTGCCTATAAAGAGCAGGGTCAGGGTAAAACCCCCGAGTCGGAGGGGGTAAAAAGCGATCACTTTGTAGGCGAATGGTATGTCGCTTTCAGCAGGGCTTTAAAAGCCGAAGTTGAAGAGTTGACGAAGGGCGGCATTAAAAAGGAAGAAGCCGAAGCGCAGGCGTCTCTTATGAAGAAGGCTCAGGAGTTGTTGCGCAAATGGGAAGCGGGTGATATTGAAACTGTGGAACTCTGGAAGAAGATGAACGGCTGGGCTATAGAGGGTATGAAAAAAACCTACGAGAGAACAGGCGTCTCTTTTGACAAATTCGATTTTGAAAGCGGGAACTGGATGCTTGGCAAGGACGAAGTACTCAAGGGTCTTGAGAGGGGAATCTTTTTCCGCCAGGAAGACGGCGCTGTTGCCGTGGATTTAAGCGCGGAAAAACTCGACAAAAAGATTCTGCTTCGAAGCGACGGCACTTCAATCTACATTACCCAGGACTTCGGAACGGCAATAAAACGCCGCAATGAATGGCCATTTGATCAGCTGATCTATGTGGTCGGCTCTGAACAGCAGTACCACTTCAAGGTACTGTTTATCCTTCTTGAAAAATTGGGATACACCTGGGCAAAAGACCTTTACCACCTTTCCTACGGCATGGTAAATCTTCCCGAAGGAAAGATGAAAAGCCGTGAGGGCACTGTAGTTGACGCGGACGATTTGATTGACTCATTACGCGACATGGCGTTAGCTGAAATCCGTGAAAAGGAAAGGGAAGGGGAAGTGGGAAATCCTGGCGAAGTGGCGGAAAAAATCGCCCTTGGCGCGCTTCACTATTTTCTGTTACAGCCAAGCCCCCTAAAGGACATGCTTTTCGATCCAAAGGAGTCTCTTTCCTTTACAGGCAACACCGGCCCGTATTTGCAGTACATGGGCGCGCGTATCTCCTCAATGCTGCGCCTTGCGCTCCGCAAGGCGGGTGAGACCGATGGAAGCGCGGCGGCAAAGAACGCCGATTTTTCGCTCCTTGTTCGCGATCCTGAATGGGACCTTGTTAAATCACTTGCCGCCTATCCTGCGGCAATCATGGAGGCAGCGGCGAATCTTGACCCTTCTCATCTTACCGCCTATCTATACGAGCTTTCCAAATATTTCAGCAGATTTTACCACGAATGTCCAATTTTAAACTGCGATGATCCCGCCCTCTCAAGAGCGAGGTTGGAACTATCCCGCGCCGTAATGTTCGTATTAAAAGACGCGTTTCATTTAGTCTGCATACCGTTTCTGAACGTGATGTGAAGAGTAAAAACTTTTCTTCGCCTAATTCAGGAAAGCCAACGAGACCGAGCCGTGGTTAAAGTACAGGCTGCCCTTTCCGTCCTCGGTTTTGATAATGCAGCGTCCGGCTGGGTCAATACCTTCGAATATGCCGCGCGCGAATACGCGTCCGCCCCTGTCTGATGATGTATCCGGCTCAAAAACCGCCGTTTTCGCCCCGATGCAATCCGACAATGAATTCCACTCGTCAGCCAGTGCGCGGCTGCCCTGAAAATAGGCGGCGGTAGAGTTGAATTCTTTTTTCACGTTCTCAATTTCATCGAGTATTTTTACAAGAACTTCCCGCCGTGAAATCCGCTGTCCGGTAACTTCAGCGCAGCTTGTCGCCTTACCCGATGGAACAGGGTTGTTAATATTTACGCCCACGCCGACAGACAGCCACTTTATCACATCTCCCTCTCCTGAAATTTCAGTGGTTACGCCTGCTATTTTCCGCCGGTTGATGTAGATATCGTTGGGCCAGCGCAGGAAGGCCTGTTTTCCGCAAACGGATGAAACACTGCGGACAACGGCAATTTGCGTAACAAGGGAGAGAAGGGTATAGTCGGCAATCGCAAGGCGCGGACGCTGCAAAATGGTAAAGAAAAGACCGCCCTGACGGGAAACCCATGTTCTGCCGCCGCGCCCCTTACCCGCGCTTTGTTTATCCGCGGTAATAACAGTTCCGTCCGGCGTTCCACGAAGCGCCAATTCTCTTGCCCTGTCCATGGTACTGCCCGTGTTTTTATAGTGAAAAAAAAGACCTTCCTTTTCGCCGAATTCCCACGGGTAAAGAAGATCTTTTTCTTTTTTTGGATCAAGAAGATAGCCGGTTTCCTTCGTCTCTATGCAATAGCCGGCTTCCACAAGGGACTGTACGGTTTTCCAAACCGCGACTCTGGAAATGCTCAAATCTTTTGCGAGAACACTGCCGCTGACAAGACCTCCATGTTTTTCCCGCAGACAGGCAAGCAGCCGCGCCTTGCTTGACAACCCCTGAGAGGACGGCACCGCCTTTGTTTTTTTTTCCGCTTTCATATTGTTAATAAATTATTTTGACTTCTGCCTCTTCCTGAACGCCTCAAGACATTCGCGCCTGAAAATTACAACCGAAAGCCCCCGATACTCAATTTCCGCTTTCAGTTTCGCGGTGTTTTCTTCGATTAGCTGCTTCTTCGTTTCCAGTTCCAGCAGATGTTCTTTCTTTACCCCGCAGCCGAGTATCAATCGGGACAGATTTTCAGTCGGCAGAATCGTCGGCTGACAGCCTGTCATAGCCACGCTGGAATTGTCCAGAATGACAAGCGTCATAGGAGTGTCCGCGCTCACCGCGTCAATTAGGGCGGTAATGCCTGAATGGATGAAAGTCGAATCGCCGATGATGCCGAGTGAGTATTTCAGCCCCGCCTCAGCCGCGCCCCTTGCCATGCCGACAGAAGCGCCCATGCAGACAATACTTTCCGGGACTGAATATGGGGGAGTGGCCCCAAGCGAGTAACAGCCTATATCGGAGTTTATCCCCACATCTGGGTGTCCCGCTCTCGGATCAAGAGCGGCAACTGCCCTCTTGATCGTCTCGTAACTGTCGGCGTGCGGGCAACCCTGGCAAAGCTGTGGCGGACGCGCCGGGAGAGACGCGAGGACTGCTCCGCTTTTAATTTTGACGCCTTCCCGCACAGGAAGCCCGAGAACATGGCGCACATTGTCAGGGTCAAGTTCGCCGCATTGAATAACCGGCTTTACACTGCCGCCCGCGACACCGAAGAGTTTCTCGGCTATAAAGGGCTGTCCTTCCTCTATGACAAGTATCTCGTCGGCGAATTCGCAGGCCTTGTTGATCAGTTTTCCGGGAAGAGGATACGCTCCGATGTGCAGATGAACAGGCGCTTTCTTACCCTGCCTCTTGCGCATGGCGATAAAGTCGTTGAGGTTTTCTTCGTAATAGTTGCCGCCGAGCCCTGAGGTGATTACGGCAAGATCGCTTTTTGTGCCTGTAAGTTTATTTACAGGGTGCCGATACGCCCACTCTTCAAGGGCCTTTTGCTTGTCAAGGAGCGTCTGGTAGTTTTTACGCGCGTAAGCGGGAAGCAGCATCCACGCGTTTTTTTCCTGAGTCTTGGAAACGTTATTCTGAGCCCTCGCGTCCCCGGTCTTGACGGCGGCTCTCGCGTGCGCCAGACGCGTAACAAGGCGCAGGAGTACCGGAACATTGAAACGCTCTGAAACATCAAAGGCTTCACGCACCATGTTGTACGCTTCCTGTTGATTGCGCGGTTCAAGACAGGGGACCATCGCGAAACCTGAGTAAAAGCGGGAGTCCTGTTCATTCTGGGAACTGTGCATCCCCGGATCGTCGGCTACCGCGACGACAAGCCCTCCCTTAATTTTTAAGAGAGCCGCGTTAATAAACGGATCGGAAGCTACATTCAGCCCCACATGCTTCATGGTAACGATAGAACGCCTACCCGCGAATGAGACGCCCAATGCCGCTTCAAGCGCGGTCTTTTCGTTGGAACACCAGTACGCAGTATAGCCGCCCTTCTCATGCTTGTCTATCAAATACTGCAAAATCTCCGTAGACGGAGTTCCCGGGTAACCGTACGCCGCGCTGATACCTGAGTGAATTGCGCCTAACGCGACCGCCTCATCGCCTAACAATGCCAATTTATCGCCGCTCATCTGTTTTTGCTCCCCGCTGTTTGCCGACTCAAACTCCGCCAAACGCCTTGTCAAGGATTTCCTTGCTTGGCGGTTTAGTAAACAGGGAAACCACCATTACTATAATAAACGGAGCTACAATGGCGATGCTTGCCGAAAGAGGAGAGTTTCTCTGTCCCAATACAAAATACAGTGTAATCATTATGGTAATACCGGAGAATAGACCGGCATAAGCGGCTGCCTTGGTAATCTTCTTACTGTACAGGCCAAGAATGTAAGGTGCCGCGAAAGAACCGGAAACAACGCCCCAGCTTAACGCCATAAGGTAAACAATGATGCTGAAGTTAGTACGGGAGATAAGATAAGAAATCACAATGAAAAT
>JGI24698J34947_10001343_pt1 | contig 12932 bp, 10 predicted proteins | sample TergutMp193P3_FD_34947 | JGI IMG/M metagenome (IMG submission 34947)
TTCATCACATGGTTTACCTCGTATCCTGCGCGGCGCAAAGAGCGGACCAACACGTCGTGATGAACGTATGCGCGCAAATTCCCGATATGCGCGTAGTTGTAAACCGTCGGCCCGCATCCGTAAAAGCCCACTTTCCCCTCTTGCAGGGGTTTGAAAAGCTGGCGGCTTCGGCCAAGAGTGTTGTAAAAGGTGAAAGCCATGGATATAGGGTACTGGAAAAGAGTGAAAAGATGAAGTGGGGGACAATAATTTGGCAGAAAAGACNGAATCACCTACACTGTTACTTATGGAAACTGCCGTTACAATTGACGCTGATATTCTCAACAAGGCAATGCAGTCCGCAAACGGGCAAACTCAACGCCAGCTTGTTGAAAATGCTCTGCGGCTTTTTGCGATGCAAAACAGGCAAGGCGAGGCGAGAAAGTACCGTGGAAAATTACAGTGGGAAGGCAACCTTGACGAGCTGCGAGCGGCAAAATGGTCGTTGTAGATACTACTGTACGCAAAACCGTGGATATTATTATTGGAACATTCTACATTGAGCATGATCTTCCCCTGTTGCACAATGACAAAGATTTTGAACCAATGGAAAAATATTTGGGCTTACATATTTATAAAACAGATGCGTTTTCAAAATGATATACTTTACCCCAAATAATCCGACAACCTGCGGTAACACTGGTTTACAATGTGCTTTTTCTCCAGATCAACTTCCTCGCCAAGTTCGTCGATCAGCGTTTCAAGACTGGAAAGGCTCTCGTTCAGGCTGGTGTTAAAGCCGCGTGAGGCTCGCAGCCAGTAATTTCCCTCTCCGTCGGTAAAAAGGCCGAGAAATCCCAAATCTCTTGAGTTTTTTTTCCATGTTACAGGTTTTGCGAGATCGTCCAGATGATTCAAAAGCGCGGCAAGATCATTCTGCGAATTGAAACTCTCTTTATGCGGCCATGTGCGGGAAAAAACGTTTTCCACATCAAGAGTTGGAACAAGCGAAAGGATAAGCTCCAGTTTTTCTCCGGCGAGTAAATTGTATTGATTGTTAACAATTATTCTGCCCTTCAAGCCTCTGTAGACAGTGTCGCCGGAGATTTTGTCGCGAATAGAAACGAGTTTTTCCCACGGAAGCAGGACGGTCTTCTTACCCTTGATTGTCGCAATTTCAAATACTTCACCTTCAATCTTGATGTTATTGGTAAAGTCACGCGCTCTTTTTGGTCTTTCCGGTTTCATCCTGTCGGATTTTTCATATTCGGCAAAAAATCCCGGCCTTAACCGCTCCAACACCGCTTTTGAAAGGGGAGAAACCGACATTGCGTACATTCTGGAAGTGCGTACGATTTCTCCCGCTACAATAAATGGAGGATCAAGTCTGAACATTACCGACCCCGGATGAATTATTATTTTATCCGCGGTTAAACTGCTGTAAGTGCCGAATTTTCCACGCCCTTCTTTTATACAGACAAACTGTATCATTCCGCGTCCGATACAGCACAAATAGTCGTCAGTTTCGCTTCCTGAAAGCGGCTGTGCTCTTTGATGAACAGGAATTTTCATCGTGGCAAGAATTTCTTCAAGCTGGGAGGCCACATTCACGATTTCCGCCATCGCGCGCTCGTCAAGGTAATTTTTCTCGCAGAATTTTAACTTGTTGGTCGAATCGTTGTAAGATTTAAAAAGTTTTAAATACGAAACAAAATCGCCTGAATCATCGCGGAAACGGTGATGAGCCTGTCGCGCGTCTGTTTCTTCACCAGGCGGCAGAATATACGGGCTTTGTGTCGATAAAAACGCGGCGGCGATGATTGTTTCCCGTATCACATCAGGATAACGAAGGATTGCTTCCACAATAATGCGCGATTGACGCGGCGCAAGAGGGAATTCCGTCATCAATTTGCCGATATTTGACAAACTGCGGTCTTTTTCTAACGCTTCAAGAAAATTCAACGTTTCAATTCCGCCGATAAGCCCTTCTTTTTCCGGCGCGGCGATGAAATCGAAATCTTCAAAGTTTGTAATGCCCAAATCCGCCATTCGTAAAATAACTTCCGATAAATCGGTGCGGAAAATTTCTTCGGTGGTAAAAAGAGATCTGTTCTCAAAATCTTTACGTGTGTATAGTCGATAGCACGTTCCTTCCCGCGTGCGTCCTGCTCGTCCCTTGCGCTGATTCGCCGACGCTTTTGAAATCGGCGCTTCTATCAGGCTGGAAGTAAATGTGCGCGGGTTGTACCAGTTGAGTTTAGCGAGTCCCGAATCAATTACGGCGGTGATTCCATCAATCGTAACCGAAGTTTCGGCGATATTTGTGGCAATAACGACCTTTGTTTTGCCTTTTGGAACGTCTTCGAAAACTTTTTCCTGTTCTTCCTTGCCGAGCCTTCCGTATAACGGAAGAAGATGCAAATTTTTTCCAAAAGAACTGAAAGCAAGACGGTTTATGCAATCCCTGATCATTTTTTCACCGGGAAGAAAAATCAGAATATCCCCTTCGCGCTTTTCATTGATAAAACGGGTAGTAATCGCATCAATTTTTGTTAAAACAGCGTCTTCCGCGCTTTCTTTATGCTTAAAAGACGTATTTTCAATCACCGGATCGTAGATCAATGTAACCGGAAAAAGCTGCGCGTCTATCTTTACAATGGGACATTCGCCGAAATATTCGGAAAAAACTTCGGCATTTATGGTCGCGGAAGATATTATCACCTTGAAATCACGCCTGCTTTCAAGCACTCGCTTGAGCAAACCGAGGATAAAATCAATGTTTAAACTGCGTTCATGGGCTTCATCTACTACTAGAAGGCTATATTTTGAAAGCCAGGGATCGAGTTTCATCTCCTGCAAGAGGATTCCGTCGGTCATTATTTTTATTCTGGTCTCATGATTGGTGCGATCCGCAAAGCGCATCTTGTAACCGATGAGTCCCGGAATGGAAGTTCCCGTTTGACGGGCAATGAATTCACTTACAGACACGGCGGCGATGCGTCTTGGCTGCGTAACCCCGATGATTCCATTTCCGGCGTAACCGGCTTCATAAAGTATTACCGGAAGCTGTGTTGTCTTTCCGGAACCTGTCGGACTCTCCACAACAAGCGCTTGATTATTTTCCAGCATTGATAAAATTTTTTTTGAATTTTTGTAGACAGGAAGGTCAAGATAGTTCATAATATTTATAGTAATGACTTGATCAAAAAAAACCAAGTTGTTATTATTGTACTTGAGAAACTATGGAGGTAGTCAATGGCAAAACAAAAAAGCGTTTATTTCTTCGGTCAGGGGAAAGCCGAAGGCGATGCAAAGATGAAAGATATTTTGGGAGGCAAGGGAGCCAATCTTGCCGAGATGACTAATCTTGGAATTCCTGTTCCGCCGGGCTTTACAATTTCTACAGGCGTATGCGCCGTCTATTATGAAAATAAAAACAAATATCCTGCCAGCATAAAAGAAGAAGTTGAAGCAGGTCTTAAAAGACTTGAATCGGTAATGAAAAAGAAACTTGGCGATCCAGATGATCCGCTTTTGGTTTCCGTCCGCTCAGGCGCGGCGGTTTCCATGCCTGGCATGATGGATACAATTCTTAACCTTGGCATCAGCGACAAATCAGTGAAGGGTCTTGCCAAAAAAACAGGCAACCCCCGTTTCGCGTGGGACGCGTACAGGCGTTTTATTCAAATGTACGGCGATGTTGTGATGGGCATCGAGCATAATCATTTTGAAGAAGTCCTTCATGCAATTAAAAAAGAAAAGAAAGTCGAACTTGATACAGAGCTTACGGCTGCCGATCTTGAAAAACTGGTTGATGAATACAAAAAAATTGTAAAGAAAGACGCCGGCAAAGATTTTCCGCAGGCTCCGCTTGATCAGCTTTGGGGCGCGATAAACGCTGTTTTTGGCTCCTGGATGAGTGAAAGAGCCATAAAATACCGTCAAATCGAAGATATTCGCAATCTTAAAGGAACAGCGGTAAACGTCCAGTCAATGGTCTTCGGAAACTTCGGCGATGATTCGGGGACGGGCGTATGTTTCAGCCGCGATCCGAGTACGGGCGTTAATGAATTCTACGGCGAATATTTAATGAACGCGCAGGGCGAAGATGTTGTCGCGGGTATCAGGACGCCGGAAAGAATCTCCAAACTGGAAAAGGATAATCCTGTAATTTACAAGCAGCTTGTCGGAATTAAGAACAGGCTGGAAAAACATTTCAAGGATATGCAGGATATGGAGTTTACCGTTCAACAGGGCGTGCTTTATCTTCTGCAGACGCGTAACGGCAAACGCGCCGGAACCGCGGCTGTAAAATGCGCCGTTGATATGGTTGCCGAAGGTTTAATCGACAAGAATACCGCGATTATGCGCGTAACACCCGGACATCTTGATCAGCTTCTGCACCCGATGATCGAGCCGGCAGCCCAAAAGCAGGCGAAAATGCTGACAAANGGTTTGAACGCTTCNCCCGGCGCCGCTACGGGCAGGATTGTTTTTAACGCGAAAGACGCCGAAAGCTGGCACAAAAGAGGTGAAAAAGTACTTTTGGTACGCAAAGATACAAGCCCCGAAGATATCGGCGGAATGGTTGTTTCGCAGGGTATTCTTACTTCTACCGGCGGCATGACAAGCCACGCGGCTGTTGTCGCCCGCGGCATGGGGACGCCGTGCGTCGCAGGCGCGAAAGGTGTCATTGTTCATGGCGAGGGCGTGGATATTGGCGGTAAAACATTTAAAGAAGGCGACTGGATCACCATCGACGGGTATTCCGGAGAAGTGTACGATGGCAGCCTGCTGCTGGTAGCGCCGAAAATTTCCAAAGATGTGAACACTTTCCTTAAATGGTGTGACGAAGTCCGCGCCAANGCGGTTCGCGGCAAGATTAAGGGATTTGATGTCAGAACCAACGCCGATCAGCCGGAAGACGCGAAGAGAGCGTTTGATTTTGGCGCTCAGGGCATAGGTCTTTGCCGTACGGAACACATGTTCTTCGATAAAGAAAAACTTATTCACTTCCGCGCCATGATTGTCGCGGATACGGAAGAAGATCGCAAAAAAGAACTGAAAAAGATACTTCCGCTTCAGCAAAAGGATTTTTTCGGTATTTTCAAGGCAATGGAAGGCCGTCCTGTTACAATCAGGCTTCTTGACCCGCCGCTTCATGAATTTGTACCCCACACAAAAGAAGAAATTGACGAACTTGCCGATCATTTGAAGGTTGATCACGAAAAACTGACTTCCAAGATCGGAACGCTTGTTGAAAGCAACCCGATGCTCGGTCATCGCGGCTGCCGTCTGGCGGTAACATATCCTGAAATTTACGACATGCAGGTAGAGGCAATCGCCCATGCGGCCGCTGAATGCGCGAAGCAAAATATTCCCGTACATCCTGAAATAATGATTCCCATTGTTGTTACCGCGAGAGAACTCAAACTTTTGCGTCCCAGCGCGGAAAAAATCCTTGAAAGCGTATTCAAAGCAGCCGGTGTGAAGGTTCCCGTAACCATCGGAACAATGATCGAAGTGCCGCGCGCGGCTATTCGATCGGCGCACATCGCGAAATACGTTGACTTTTTCAGTTTTGGAACAAACGATCTTACTCAGATGACATTTGCTTTCAGCCGCGACGATGTCGCATCATTCCTTCCTGTATATCTGGAGAAAAATGTACTTGACGTTGATCCGTTCAAGACAATTGATGCCGACGGTGTCGGTGGTTTGGTCGANTTGGCTGTTAGTAAAGGTCGATCAGTTAAACCGGATCTCAAGATGGGGATCTGTGGAGAGCACGGCGGTGATCCTGCGTCTATTGACTTTTGTTATAGAACAGGATTAAGCTATGTATCATGTTCACCGTTCCGGGTACCGTTAGCGCGTCTTGCCGGCGCGCAGGCGGTTATAAACAATTCCGGAAAGAACATATTGGGAGGGGAGTCAGGTAAGACTAAACCTGCCACTGCCATGGTGAAAGGCAGTAAAAAACCTGCAAGGGGGGAAGAGAAAATGGCAGTAACATCTGCAAAGCCCGCTGCGAAAAAGGCAGCGGCAAAGAAACCTGCGGCGAAGAAAGCCGTAAAGAAACCTGCGGCGAAGAAAGCCGTAAAGAAACCTGCGGCGAAGAAAGCCGTAAAGAAACCTGCGGCGAAGAAAGCTGCAAAGAAACCGGCGAAGAAAGCCGCAAAGAAACCTGCCGCGAAGAAGCCGGCAGCCAAAAAACCCGTAGTTCTCTAAAAAGGTTTTTTGGATATCTAAAAAAATGTTTTCTGATAAAAGACCTGGCCGTGGATAGCGAAGCTGTCCGGGATCAGGTCTTTTTTTATTTATTGTAATAGCCAAAACAGTATCTCTATGATAGAATAACGCAATATGCAGACCGATAGAACAGAAACTGTACAGCCGGCGAGAGTAATGAACAGCGGTAGTGGACGCAGGAAAGGTATTGGTATATATGCAAGAATCATGATTGTGATTGTCACCGTTGCGGTAGTTATAATTGTTTTTGGGATTACGGCGGGCTCCGTGTTCCTGACGCGCAGTATAAGTAAATCTATGGAGTATGATCTGCTGGTTGCGATTGATATCGCAGATCAGTATGTTACAAAAGAAATAGAAATTTTAAAAATTAAAGCGGCTGAAGCTGCCAGAGATATTGATCTGTTGTATAGGGGCGAAAGAGAAGGCGTTCTTGAGCGCGTCTGTGCGGAGTATCCAATGTTCACCGGCATGGCTGTTTTTAACCAAACAGGCCTGGCGGATTCCAGCAGTGAGGTTTCCGTACCGCCGGATTTGTTTCGTGAGCCGTTTATGCAGATTGGCATGAAAGGTGTGAAGACCGTCTCATCTACTATGTACGCTCCCGATGGCTCGTTTGTAATGTATTTGTCCGCGTCAATAAGCGGCGATCTTGTTCTGGCTGCCGCCTTGCCCGGTATGTACTTCGCTGATTTGCTTTCACGGTTTGAGTTCTGGCATTCCGGCCATCTGTTTATTAACGACGGGGACGGGTATGTTATTTCCAATTTTCGTCCAGAATGGGTAAAGCAGAGATACAACTTCATTGAAATGGGCGAAGCAGACAAAGTATATGAAGGTTTAGCCGCCATGACAAGGCGCGCAATTGCCGGAGAGAGAGGGACTGCCAGGTACAGTATAGACGGCGTGATGCGTCTTTGTGCCTTTCGTTCCGTATCAAGCCCTGATGTGAACTGGTTTGCGGCAATAATCGCGCCGCTGTCCGAAACCGCATTAGGAGATATTCCCGGCGCGATTTATTTGATCGTAGCCATAACTTTGATTTTGAGCGTAATCGCCGCCGCATTTGGCGCCGCTTTACTGAAACGTCCCTATGAAGAGGCGGATCAACTGCGCAGGGAAGCTGAAGCAATGTCGATATCAAAGTCCATTTTTTTGGCGAACATGAGTCACGAGATAAGGACGCCGATGAACAGCATCCTGGGTTTTTCGGAACTGGCTATTGACGGAGAGGCTTCGCCCAAAACCAGGGATTACCTCGGCAAAATCCGGACGAGCGCCGACTGGCTGCTGCAGATCATCAATGAAATACTGGATATTTCAAAAGTTGAATCGGGCAAAATGGAACTGGAGAAAATATTCCCTTTGATATGCATGAATTGTTTGTAAGCTGCCGGACTCTGATAATGCCTAGGGCGGTCGAGAAGGGCATTACGCTGTACTTTTACGTCGAACCAAGCATTGGCAAAAGGCCGCTGGGCGATCCGACAAGACTTCGTCAGGTGCTCGTAAACCTTCTTTCAAACGCTGTAAAATTTACAAATACCGGAATGGTCAAGCTTCACGCCGCCTTGCAGGATATGAGCGAAAGAACAATCACAATGCACTTTGAGGTAAAAGACTCAGGCATAGGAATGTCGGGCGAGCAGATTAGCAGAATATTAGAGCCGTTTACGCAGGCGGAATCGAGTACGGCGCGCAAGTATGGCGGCACCGGGCTGGGGCTTGCCATAACAAAGAACATAATAGAAATGATGGGTGGAACGCTGTTGGTTGAAAGCACTCTCGGTATTGGCAGCAAGTTTAGTTTCGATCTGACGTTTGATACGATAGATGTAACCGATGATGAGATGTTCGAGAAAAAACTCGTACTTAATGAACTTGAAAAGCCGGTTTTCCAGGGCGAAATTCTGTTGTGTGAAGATAATGTGATGAATCAGCAGATTATCAGCGAAAATCTTGCCAGGGTCGGCCTGAGAGTTGTTGTTGCCGAGAACGGAAAGATTGGCGTTGATATAATCCGGCGGCGAAAAGAAGAAGGCGAAAAACAGTTTGATCTTGTTTTCATGGATATGCACATGCCCGTGATGGACGGCCTTGAAGCGTCCTCAAAGATCCTTGAGCTTAACACAGGCGTTCCTGTTGTGGCCATAACAGCAAATATAATGGCCAACGATAGGGAGATTTACAGGAGAAGCGGCATGCATGACTGTGTCGGCAAGCCCTTTACGGCACAGGAACTGTGGCGGTGCCTGATGAAATATTTAACGCCGGCAAGCTTTGACACCTCGCAAAAAAGCTCGTACGTTGAAGCGGATGTGGAATTTCAAAAGTCGCTTAAGCTTTATTTTGTCAGAAACAATCAAAAAAAATACGAAGAAATTATCGATGCCCTTAATGCGGGTGATATAAAGCTTGCGCACAGGCTTGTGCACACATTAAAGAGCAACGCGGGACAAATTGGCAGGATCCTTCTGGAGAAAGCCGCCGCCGAGGTTGAACAGCAGCTTAAGGAGGGGAAAAACCTTGTTTCCGAAGATCAGCTTAAAACCCTTGAAACCGAGATGAATGTAGTTTTAACGGAGCTTGCTCCCATGCTTGCCGAAACTGCGGCGAATGCGGATGAAAGCGGCGCGATCTTTGATCCGCATGCGGCGCGGGAAGTATTCGAAAAATTGGAACTCCTTCTTAAGAGGGGAAATCCCGAATGTTTAAAATATAAAGATGAACTTCGCTCAATACAGGGAAGCGGACAGCTTATTCAACAAATGGAAGATTTTGAATTTGAATCCGCTCTTGGCATTCTTGAAAAAATGAAAAAGAAGATGGCGTAAATTATGGAGGAAAACAAGAATACCCTTCTTATAGTTGATGATGAAAGTGTGAATTTCAAGGTTTTAACGCATATACTGGGTTCGGATTATACCATTTTTACGGCAACAAGCGGAGCAAGCGCTGTAGAGAAAGCCAGGGAATTTGTTCCCGATCTGATTTTGCTGGATATTCTCATGCCGGATATGGACGGGTATACGACGCTTTCCAAGATTAAAAATTATCCGGAGACTCAAAAAATACCGGTTATATTTATTACAGGCCTCGACAGCGACAAGGACGAGGAAAAAGGCCTGACCTTTGGCGCCGCCGACTATGTCACCAAGCCTTTCAACGCCACAATTGTAAAATTGAGGGTGCGCAATCAAATCCAAATTGTTAACCAGATGCGCACTATAGAACACCTGAGCATGATAGATCAGCTGACAAATATGCCCAACAGGCGCAGTTTCGACGACCGGCTGAACATGGAGTGGAAACAGGCGGTAAGGGAATATACGCCTATCAGCCTGTTGATAATGGATCTGGATAAATTTAAAAATATAAACGACACATACGGGCATCAACAGGGTGATGTCGTGCTGCAGACAATCGCCGGTTTTTTACAGCAGTCGCTTAAGCGTCCGGGTGATTTTACTGCCCGCTGGGGCGGCGAGGAATTTGTCGTTTTACTGCCAAATACTCCTCTGGAAGGCGCCCTTGATGTTGCCGAAAAAATACGCGCCGGTGTTGAAAATACCTCAATTCCGATTGCCGACGGTTTGGAAGTAAAGATGACATTGAGCGTTGGCGTAAGCTCCGTGTTACCCGTAAATGAAACCTCAATAAACGTGTTTATTTCCAGCGCCGATAAGGCGCTTTATCTCGCCAAAGACGCAGGCAGAAACAGGGTATTTCATAGTCCGTAATGTTCTAAACCCGCCTTTTCAAATGCCGATAATGAAACAGAAGGGATAAGTACCAAATTCCTTCAGAGGGAGGTTGGCTTGATCAGAGGATGGTATACCGGCGCCAGCGGCATGAGGGCCCAGCAGTGGCGGCTTGACGCTGTAGCTAACAATTTGGCGAATGTAGATACGGACGGTTATAAGCGGGATGTGGCGGCTTTCAAGTCTTTTCCCGAGCTTTTGTTAAGGCGTCAGGACGACGACGGGGTTTATCATATCCCCTTTGGTTCGGCGGACGCAGCTCCAATTATCGGGAAAATGGGAACAGGCGTTGAATTAAACGAACTTTACACCGTTTTTGAGCAGGGCGCCATGAAAGAAACTTCAAACGACTTTGATCTTATGCTTGAGGGTAAAGGGTTTTTTTCCGTTGCCACTCCCTATGGCGAACGTTATACAAGAAACGGCTCATTTATACTTGGCAAGGAAGGTTTTCTTGAAACCAAGGAAGGCTATCCCGTACTTGGCGAAAACGGCCCAATAAGAGTCAAGGCGAATAATTTTAAGATTGACGCCGAAGGCAGGGTGTGGATCAATGCTGCGTATCCCGATGAGCCCGATGTGATGGTAGGAAGGGAAGCCAATATTTGGGAAGATCGCGTCCTTCTTGATATTTTAAAAATCGTCGAATTTGAACTTGACCGCTATCTTGATAAACAGGGTTCCAGCCTTTACCGGGAAAGCGAAACTTCAGGCCCCGCCATGGTAATGGAAGAAGGCGCGCGTCCCAAGGTCATACAGGGTTTTCTGGAAGCTTCAAATGTCAACCCTATAACGGAAATGGTTCAGATGATCGAAGTAAACCGCGCTTATGAGGCAAATCAGAAAGTTATCCATACAGAAGAAGCGGCTCTTGGGACACTGATCAATCAAGTGGCAAAATTTCAATAAAACAAAGAGGTAAATTATGGTTAGAAGTTTATGGACAGGCGCGTCCGGCATGATAGGCCAGCAGGCCAATACCGATACAATTGCAAATAACCTTGCAAACGTAAATACCCACGGCTACAAAAAACAGCGCGCGGATTTTGAGGACCTTATCTACCAGACTGTAAGAACGGCGGGCACNCCGGCAACGGAAGATACCGTAGTTCCGGTTGGCGTTCAGATGGGCCACGGCGTCAAGCTTGCCGATACCCAGAGAGTTTTTTCTCAAGGGTCTTTGCAGCAGACCGACGTACCCACCGATGTCGCGATTGCCGGCGAAGGCTTTTTCAGGATTCAGATGTACGACGGCTCCTGGGCCTATACCCGTAACGGAAATTTCAAGGTAGATTCCGACGGACGCATGGTAACCAGTAACGGTTACTGGCTTTTGCCTGACATTATTATGCCGGAGCTTTTCCTGCCGGACAGCATAAACATTACAAAGGACGGCAGGGTCAGCGTAAAAGTGCCCAGAGAAGGCGAAGAATTAGAAGTAAACGTTGGCGTGATTGATCTGTACCGCTTTCCGAACCCGGTAGGCCTTACCGCGATAGGTGAAAATCTGTTCAAGGTGAGCCAGGCTTCCGGGGACGCAATTCCCGGCATACCCGGTTACGAAGGCATGGGCACTCTTGAGCACAGATTTCTGGAGATGTCCAATGTCTCCGTAGTGCAGGAAATGGTCAATCTTATAGTCGCCCAGCGCGCGTATGAGTTTAACTCACGTACAATTCAGACAAGCGACAATATGCTTGGAACGGCGACTACATTGAAGAGGTAACATAAATGGAAATAACCGCCCCTGGAACAATTAATCTTGAAGATTACCGTCTTTCTTCCGCATCAGCCGTTCACAACACTTCAGGCTTCGCGGAAATTCTTGAAAGAGCCCGCGCGGCGAACGACGCTTCGCGGGATGAAGTTTCCGGGGCCGGAGTTTCCGGCAGAGCTGAAACAGGCGCCTTTCGCCCTTCCGCGAGAACGCCGATTGACAAAGACGACAAGCTCTATCAGCTCTGCCTTGAGCTTGAGACATTTTTAGTTAAAAATCTTTTAAGCAGTATGAGAAACACAGTTCAAAAATCCGGCCTTATTGACGACAGCTTTGCCGGCAAAATGTACGAAGACATGCTGTACGACGAATACGCCAAAGATTTCACCAAAAACGCCGGTTTCGGCCTGGCGGAACAGGCGTACCGGCAGCTAAACGGACTTTGGGGCTAAAAACCGCGAACTTTGATTCTAAAAAACAACCGAATTTAAAACATATACCAAAACGTTGTATAAACCGTGAGCTATGGCTATTCCGTGAAGGGAATTGTACCGCAGGAAAATAAAACCNAGGAACGTACCGGAAAGGGCGGCGTTCAAAAACCCCCATGGGCCTTCGTAGATGTGGCAGATTGAGAACAGAGCCGTAGAAAGCATAAGCGCCGAAGCTGCGTTTAATTTGAACTCGTCCCTCCTTGTCAAAAGATAGTAACGAAAGTAGCTTTCCTCAAGGTATGCGGCGCAGATATTTGAGATACAGAGAACAATCCATCCCATGCCTGTAGAAGGATTATGAAGCGGCGCTTGCGCGGAAGAGCCGCCGATATGTGAAGAAACAAAAATTACGGCAAAACCGATAATAAAAAGGCACGGCAGTGTGATAAGGCCGGAAAGCAGATCTTTTTTCCCCGGCCTTATAATCGAGTTTTCCAGCCTCCCTGCCTTAAATATCAGGTACCAGATCAGTGCAAGCGAGGGGATGCTGTACAGCAGTATCCTCATAATTTCCGCTGTTACGGAAAAATCCGCCGCCTGGGCTGTCCCGCCTGCAATCGAACCTGCCGTACCCGCGAAAAAAAGAACAATATACAGGATGAGAGCTTCAATATATTTATCCATTTTCCCTTCCTCTTTCCTGAATTATATTTCTGTATTATAATTATTATTAAGGAATTAATCATGCTTAAGGCGAGGTAAAATATTGATACCTTTTTTCTTTTTTGC
>JGI24698J34947_10001344_pt1 | contig 12926 bp, 6 predicted proteins | sample TergutMp193P3_FD_34947 | JGI IMG/M metagenome (IMG submission 34947)
ATAGTAACGGGTGAAAAATAATGGCGTTTTAGATACAAGAAAATCTGACAGGCATCTGACAATTTCTATACTGTCTGATAGATCAAATCTTGGCGATCACAGAGTATGTCACCTAACAGAGCCTATCCTGAAAATTGTGTAAACGAAAACGTCCTTCATTTCTTCCCCTCTCATTTACACAAAAAACAGAATACGCTACCGCCATTTAATGACAAATCTCCCCCGTCATTTCCCTGGGCCTTTATCAATTTTTTCAAATTCGAGAATCAGTTCAACCTCGCCGATGGAGATGCCCATAGTTTTAGCGATATCTTCGACTGCCCAGCCCTTGCGCCGGAGCCTGATGATGTTTTCACGGTCACGTACAGGCGGGGCGCCTTTTGATCCGGCAGCGGTTTCCTTGCCGCCTTCGCGGTCAATGTGGGAACGAATTAAGCGCAGCGTATTCTGGGCATCTTTGTCAAGGTTTTGCAATTCGGTTTCGGTCCGGGCTATCCACTGCCGGGCAACATTCATCTCCTTGATTTTCTTTTCAAGCTCAGGGAGGGCTTCATCCAATATGCCGATTTTATCTGCGGCATCCTGCGCCTTCCCGCTCTCCGCAGTCAAAACCTCAATGGCTTCCCGTATTTTCGCAAGTTCGCCAAAGATGTACACAATATCATCACCGGCTTTTTTCAGTTCCGCTTCGGCTTCCTGCAAGGCTCTGAAGTTCCTGCTGATACCGTCGGCGGTTTCATCGAGTATCTGGTTTTTATTTTCGATGCGCTGGTATTTTTCCTCCGCGTCTTTCAGGGAATCATCCAGCCTGCGTATCTGCACCTGAACGTTCTGCAAGGTATCATCGGATGCGGAAACCTGCGCGAGTTTTTCCTCGACAGACTGGGATGTTTGCAGGAGCCGGTTGAAATCGGCTTCCATAACCTCGATTCTGCGTTTCTCGGAAATGAAGCGGGTCATCTTGGCGTTTATATCATCCCCCAGCCGCTTAATTTGCAGGAACTGATTTTCCATCTGGGCAATTTCAGCTTTGCGCTGCTCCAGGCGATCCATCTCGCCGTTGAGGTCTTCGATTTTACGTTCCAGATCGCGCTTGAGCTGCTCGTTTTGATCAAAGAGTTTTGCCTGGGCTGATAGCTCTTTGCGCGTATCGTCAATAACTTCCCTGATGCGCGTTATGCGCTCATCATTTTCAGCCGCCATATCCCGGCCGCGCCGGCGGATTTCCTCCAGCGACGCATCGATATCCCGCATTTGGGCGTTGTACTGATTCTGCCAGTCATGAATATTTTTGCGGTAAACTTCCGCAGAGGCATCCATATCGCGCATTTGGGCGTTGTATTGATTCTGCCAGTCTTGAATATTTTCGCGGCAGGTTTCCGCAGAAGCTTCCATGTCCGCGTTCCACTCCTCTGCGCGGGCATGTATCGCCTGAAGCTGTTCTTCCAGTTCGCGCTGATTTTGCCGGAGAGTTTCCGACATAGCCAGATTGTACTGGCCAACGCGGGAATTTATTTCGACTTCCGCCGTAGCCCGCGCCTCATCCAAATCACGGACAAGCTGCTCCCTGAAGGAAAGGCAGGTCTCATCCGCAGCCTGCATTTGTTCGCGCACGCCTTCCTCAAACGCGCCGGCCTGGGCCTTGATCCTGTCCAGTTCGCCGAGTATCCTATCGCCCTGTTCGGCAATAACTTTTCGCTGTTCCCCGATAAACCGGATTTCCATCTGCTTCCGTTCTTCTTCGCCTTCGCGGGCAATTTCGGCAATCCGCGTGTCAAAACGTTCCTGCCAGAGCGCAAGCTGTTTTTCAATCGCCAAATTCCTCTTTTCAATATCCGCGTAACATTCATCTTCAAACGACTTGAGTTCTTCGGAAACATTTTGCCGCGCCTGATTCTTAATTGCCGCAAGTTCCTGTTCCGCTGATTCCAATTTCCCGCGAAGGTCCGCCAGCATCGCGTCAAATTCGGATTTAACCGCTTCCCTATTCCGGCGAAATTCATCCTGAAAGCGGGAGAAATCGCCGTTTACCCTGTTGACGGCATCCTGCATTGACTGCCTGAGTTCGGTTTCAAGCCGGCCTGCATCATTGGCAAAATTTTCCAGTTGCTTGAATTGTTCAGCCTGAGCCGCTTTATATTCTTCAAGCCGCGCTCCTGAGGCGGCAATAATGCTCTGCTCCGCCTTCTGCGAAATCTGCGTCCATTCGCTCCGCTGCTGTTTTGCAAGCGCGTCAAGCTCCTGAACGGTTTTTCCCCATTCATCACGGTATGCTTTTTGACGGGTTTCAATTTCCGCACACTCGCTCTTCCAGCCGTTTTTGAAGAGCTTGAGCTGCTCCTGAATTTCAGTTGACAGGGTTTTTAATTGCTCATGGAATTCGCCTGATTTGGATTTGAGTTGTTCATGCGTTTCAGCCAGGCGTGTTTTAAGCTGATCCTGTATTTCATTTAACTTAGTTTTTACCGTATCCTGCGAGGCTTTGAGTTTTTCTTCCCATGCGGTTTTAAGCGTTTGCAGGCGGCCAGCAGCCTGATCCCGCAGTTTGATCATGGCCGCTTCTTCCATTTTATCCGCCCGGCTTGCCGCGCGCTCAACCGCCTCTGCCAGCATCTTATTGATACGCTCGGTGTCACGCGCAATATTCTCGGCGCGGCTGCGCTCGTTATTTGCAACGGCCTGCCGGTGTTCCTCAGCCGCGTCTTTCAGCATCTTGTTGATAGACGCGGTTTCCTGCTTGATTTTCTCCGCGTGGCTCTGTTCGCTATCCTTAATGGCTTGCACCGCATTTTCCAGCGCATGGTTGATAAGCCCGGTATCCCGCGCAATATTCTCCGCGAGGCCGTGTTCGGCTTCCGCAACGGCCTGCCGGTGTTCCTCCGCCGCGCCTTTCAGCAGCGCGTTGATAGACGCGGTTTCCCGCGCAATATTCTCCGCGAGATCGCGCTCGGCTTCATCAATGGCCTGCTGATATTCCTCCGTAGCGCCTTTCAGCAGCGCGTTGATACGCTCGGCATCCTGCGCGATTTTTTCAGCGCGGCTGCGCTCGGCTTCCGCAACGGCCTGCCGGTGTCCTTCTGCCGCGCCTTTCAGCATCTGGTCGATAGACGCGGTTTCCCGCGCGATTTTCTCCGCGTGGCTCTGTTCGATTTTTTCAATGGCCTGCGTTGCGTCTTCCAGCATCTTGTTGATACGCTCGGCATCCAACGCAATATTCTCCGTGCGGCTGCGTTCCGCGTCCTCAATAGCGTGCATCGCGTTTTCCAGCGCCTGATTGATGTACTCGATTTCCCGCGTGATTTTCTCCGCGTGGCTCTGTTCGATTTTTTCAATGGCCTGCGCCGCGTCTTTCAGCATCTGGTCGATAGACGCGGTGTCCTGCGCGATTTTTTCAGCGCGGCTGCGCTCGGCTTCCGCAACGGCCTGCCGGTGTTCCTCCGCCGCGTCCTTCAGCAACGCGTTGATATTCCCGGTGTCCTGCGCGATTTTCTCTGCGCGGCTGCGCTCGGCTTCCGCAACGGCTTGCCGGTGTCCTTCCGCCGCGTCCTTCAGCAGCGCGTTGATACTCCCGGTGTCCTGCGCGATTTTCTCGGCGCGGCTGCGCTCTGCTTCCGCAACGGCTTGCCGGTGTCCTTCCGCCGCGTCCTTCAGCAGCGCGTTGATGCGCCCAGTATGCTGCCCAATTTTCTCCGCATGGCTCTGTTCGATTTTTTCAATGGCCTGCGCCGCGTCTTCCAGCATCTTGTTAATGCGCTCGGCATCCAACGCGATATTCTCCGTGCGGCTGCGTTCCGCTTCCCCAATAGCGTGCATCGCGTTTTCCAGCGCCTGATTGATGTACCCGATTTCTTGCGCGATTTTTTCCGCACGGCTTTGTTCGATTTTATCAATGGCCTGCGCCGCGTCTTCCAAGATCTTGTTGACGCGATCTTCATCCCGCTCAATATTTTCAGCGTGACTCTGTTCGATTTTTTCAATGGCCTGTGCCGCGTCTTCCAGCATTTTGTTGACGCGCTCGGCATCCCGCGTGATTTTTTCTGCGCGGCCCTGTTCGGCATCCTCAACGGCCTGCCGATGTTCCTCCGCCGCGCCTTTCAGCATCGCGTTGATAGACGCGGTTTCCCGCGCAATATTCTCCGCGAGATCGCGCTCCGCTTCCGCAACGGCTTGCCGGTGTTCCTCCGCCGCGCCTTCTAGCAGCGCGTTGATGCGCCCGGCATCCTGCGCGATTTTTTCTGCGCGGCTGCGCTCGGCTTCCGCAACGGCTTGCCGGTGTCCTTCCGCCGCGCCTTTCAGCATCGCGTTGATAGACGCGGTTTCCCGCACGATTTTCTCCGCGTGGCCCTGTTCGATCCTATCAATGGCTTGCGCCGCGTCTTTCAGCATTTTGTTGACGCGCTCAGTATCCAGCGCGATATTCTCCGTGCGGCTGCGTTCCGCTTCCCCAATAGCGTGCATCGCGTTTTCCAGCGCCTGATTGATGTACCCGGTTTCCTGCGCGATTTTTTCCGCATGGCTTTGTTCGATTTTATCAATGGCCTGCGCCGCGTCTTCCAGCATTTTGTTGACGCGCTCGGCATCCCGCTCAATATTTTCAGCGTGGCTCTGCTCGATTTTTTCAATGGCCTGTGCCGCGTCTTCCAGCATTTTGTTGACGCGCTCGGCATCCCGCGTGATTTTTTCTGCGCGGCCCTGTTCGGCATCCTCAACGGCCTGCCGGTGTTCCTCCGCCGCGTCCTTCAGCATCGCGTTGATAGACGCGGTTTCCCGCGCAATATTCTCCGCGAGATCGCGCTCGGCATCCGCAACGGCTTGCCGGTGTTCCTCCGCCGCGTCCTTCAGCATCGTGTTGATAGACGCGGTTTCCCGCGCAATATTCTCCGCGAGATCGCGCTCGGCATCCGCAACGGCTTGCCGGTGTTCTTCCGCCGCGTCTTTCAGCATCTGGCTGACGCGCTCGGCATCTTGAGCGATTTTCTCCGCGTGACCCTGCTCGATCTTATCAATGGCTTGCGCCGCGTCTTCCAGCATCGCATTGACGCGCTCGGTCTCTTGAGCGATTTTCTCCGCGTGGCCCTGCTCGATCTTATCAATGGCTTGCGCCGCGTCTTCCAGCATCGCATTGACGCGCTCGGTATGCTGCCCGATTTTCTCCGCATGACCCTGCTCGATTTTATCAATGGCTTGCGCCGCATTGTCCAGCATCGCGTTGACGCGCCCGGTCTCTTGTCCGATTTTCTCCGCGTGGTTCTGTTCGATTTTTTCAATGGCCTGCGCCGCATCTTCCAGCATCGCGTTGACGCGCTCGGCATCTAGTGCGATATTCTCCGTGCGGCTGCGTTCCGCTTCCCCAATAGCGTGCATTGCGTTTTCCAGCGCCTGATTGATGTACCCGGTTTCCTGCGCGATTTTTTCAGCGTGGTTCTGTTCGATTTTTTCAATGGCTTGCGCCGCGTCTTTCAGCATCGCGTTGATACGCCCAACATCCTGCGCGATAATTTCAGCGCGGCTGCGTTCCGCTTCCTCAATGGCGTGTACCGCATTTTCCAGCACCTGATTGATGTACCCGGCATCCTGCTCAATATTCTCAGCGCGGCTGCGCTCGGCTTCCGCAACGGCCTGCCGGTGCTCCTCCGCCGCGTCTTTCAATATTTTGTTGATAGACGCAGTTTCCTGCGCGATTTTCTCAGCGCGGCTGCGTTCAGTTTCCTCAATTATCTGCCGATGTTCTTCCGCCGCGTCTTTCAGCATCTGGCTGATGCGCTCGGCATCCTGCGTAATTTTCTCCGTGTGACTGCGTTCCGCTTCCTCAATGGCGCGTACCGCATTTTCCAGCGCCTGGTTGATGTACCCGGTTTCCTGCGCGATTTTCTCCGCGTGACTCTGCTCGATCTTATCAATGGCCTGCGCCGCGTCTTCCAGCATTTTATTGACGCGCCCGGTATGCTGTGTGATTTTCTCCGCGTGGCTCTGCTCGATCCCGTCAATGGCCTGCGCCGCGTTTTCCAGCATTTTGTTGATACGCCCGGTGTCTCGCTCAATATTCTCAGCGCGGCTGCGTTCCGCTTCCTCAATGGTTTGCACCGCGTCTTCCAGCATCGCGTTGACGCGCTCGGTCTCTTGCCCGATTTTCTCCGCATGGCTCTGTTCGAGCTTATCAATGGCCTGCGCCGCGTCTTCCAGCATCTTGTTGATACGCCCGGTGTCCCGCTCAATATTCTCAGCGCGGCTCTGTTCCGCTTCCTCAATGGTTTGCACCGTATTTTCCAGCATCTTGTTAATGCGCCCGGTGTCCCGCTCAATATTCTCAGCGCGGCTGCGTTCCGCTTCCTCAATAGCGTGCCGATGTTCTTCCGCCGCGTCTTTCAGTATCTTGTTGATAAGCCCGGTATCCTGCGCGATATTCTCCGCACGGCTCTGTTCGATTTTGTCAATCGTTTGTAGCGCGTCTTCCAGCATCTTGTTGATACGTCCGGTGTCCCGCTCAATATTCTCCGTATGGCTGCGTTCCGCTTCCTCAATGGCGCGTACCGCGTCTTCCAGCATCTTGTTGATATACCCGGCATCCCGCTCAATATTCTTCGTACGGCTCTCTTCGATTTTGTTAATGGCCTGCCGGTGTTCCTCCACCTGGCGTTCGATAACGCCGGCACTGGCTTCAATGTCAGAAACGGTTGAACGCACCGCAGCGATTATTTCTTTTGAAATATTATCAAGCGCGTCGTAATTTTCCCGCTCAAAACGATCTTCAAGCGTGTTTAAGTTTTTTTCAATAAGGTCGAATTTTTCTTTGGCCTCGCCGAGCCGTTTGCCAATATTTTCCACAAACCCGGACTCTTCCTTTATCCGGATCAGGTTTTCCTGAACCCTGCCGGTCATGGCAGTGAGTCCCTCAAGAGAGGATGCGTAAGCCTTCAGCCGCTCGTCAAGGGCGGTGATTGCCTTGTCTTTTTCGGCAAGCTCCTTCTCGGTCAGGGTCTGAAGGCGGCGCATCAATTCTATTGCCGATTTCCGTTCCACTTCCAGGGCAATGCCAAAGTCTTTGACCGCCGCCGCCTTTTCCTCGGCATAGGCGGCAATGTCGCCCTTGCACTTCTCTACATATCTGCTCACCCTGTCCAGAGAACGGTTGCCCTTATCCATCAAGCGAAAAAGAATCAAGGCCACGGCAACAATGCCAAGCGTTATCAAATTTCCAATAGTAAAAAAGCCCATTTGAATTAGCCTAACACAAAATCACATAATTGGCGATAGTCACGAAAGGCAAAATCAGGCGTACAGCCGTCTTTATTTTTTGAGCGCATGCCTGTTGACCACACGCTCCGATGGATTAACGCCGTCTGCATTCCTGCCCGCCATGCCCCGGCAACATCGTATTTAAGGCTGTTCCCCACGTAGAGTATGTTCGCGGGCTTAGTATCCAGGGCCTGCGCCAATTTTATGAACGGAAGCGGGTCAGGCTTGAGCCTGCCAATCACCTCAGTGCAAAGCGCCGCGTCCCAATAGTCGCCTATCCCCAGATATTTGATTTTGTTCTCCGGCGGAAAATCCGACAAAAGCCCGAGTTTCAGCCCCGCAGACCGGAGCGCCTCAAGCGCCTGCGGCACCCCGCCGTAGAGTTTAACTTTTTTGAAATACGGCTCCCAGCCCCGGTAAATAAGGGTTTCGATTTTTGCCTGAACGAGTTCCTGAGGCGCGCCCAAAATGGCGGCAACCGCGGCGGCCTGCTCCGCGTAAAAATCCGGCTGAGTGCCGCAGCCGGCCTCTTGTGGGGCGGCTGCGCCTGAGGCGAAGTCCGAGGCTGCGCCTGAGGCGAAGCCCGAGTGCGCGGACTTGTGGTGAAAAATGCCCCGCGCCCTGCCAAAGGCCAACAGCAAGCGCCATTCTTTTAAAATAAAAGGGAGCAATCTGGCGTACAGGCGGTAATTGGGATACAGGGTGCCGTCCAAATCAAACGCAACAGCCGCAATGCCGGGTCTCATGGAAGCATTATAGCGGGATAGCGGGGTTTTCGCAATGCTTACCCGGTAAAAACCAGAGCTTCCACATTTCACCGCTGAAACAGCGGTCGCGGTGTTTCACTGTTAAAATGCGGAAGTTCTGTGGCGCAAAAGTTACCGCGTTTGCTTTGCGGCATATATCATGAACGTTATGCGAAATGCAGAGTTGAAATTTTCCCATTATTTACTAAAAAATTATATATCCATATGAAAAAGTATACACTATGGCTGCTTGTCAAACCATTTTCATTATTGTATAATGCCCTATTAAGGAATTATTATGGCTAAAATCTTGGATAAATATTCCGCAAAGGCGGATGCCGTTATTAATTGCGGCTCGTGTTACGATTTTGTTAAAACCGTACCCGATAAATCGGTCGCATTAGTTGTTACCTCGCCGCCGTATAATATCGGGAAAAAATATGAGAAAAAATCAAGCCTGGGCGAATACTATCTCAAGCAGGAACAAATAATTGACGAATGCGTCAGAATACTCGCTGACAACGGCAGCATTTGCTGGCAGATTGGGAATTTTGTAGAAAATTCTGAAATAGTTCCTTTGGATATTTTGCTATACCCGATCTTCCAAAAGCATGATTTAAAATTACGGAACAGGATAATTTGGCAATTTGGACACGGCTTACACGCGTCAAAAAGATTTTCCGGAAGAAAGGAGTGCTATTAAAATATGGCTAATAAATATCGTGAAAAAGTGTTAAAAGAATTGCAGGAAAAATATGGAACTGTAAAGAATATTGGAAACGGTTATTCGTTGTATTATATTCCTTCAGCCGATTTCATAATATACTTTAGATATTCTAAAATATCTAAAACAAGTAAAACCTCTGAAAAAACATTTTACGGTTTACGTAAAGAAGATATTGCCTTAATGCAGGGTAAAATATCATATATCTGTTTTTTAACTGATAATGAAGAAAAAAACGTCGTGATTCCTTTTCGGCAGTTTGAGCATTATTTTCTGGATGCTACGCATTCAACTGACGGGCAATATAAAGCATATACCGTTTTTAAATCCACCGGAACAGATCTTTATTTTAACAATATTGGAAAATTTAACATTGATAATTACTTGGGAACAGATAAACTATTTAACTTGGAAAAAAGTAAGCTTCTGCTTCCAGAGCTTACGCATGCACAAGTGCAGTCATTGGTAGGTTCTATAGGGATAAAAAAGGGATTTGATATATGGTTTCCGCAAAATGATAGAATGAAGATAGATAATTCTATTATTGATTTTTCAAAAGTAAGAGATTGTTTGCCCAAGTATGATAAAACGATAGATCATATAATTGCTGAGATAGATGTAATTTGGTTAAATAATACATCACCGATTTCATTTTATGAAGTAGAACATTCTACGCCAATTTACTCAGGTCTATTAAGGTTCAATGATGTTTTATTGACTGTTTCAGGAACTGAAAATTTCAACATAATTGCAAATAATGACAGAGAATATAAATTCAGCAGAGAGGTGAACCGTCCTACATTCAGACAGAATAAACTTATTGATAAAGTTACTTTCTTGGATTATGAGAACATTTATCAGTGGTATTATAATCTATATGGAAAAGTATACATTCCAGAATTGCATAAATAAGGTAAAAAAAATGAAAATTGTGAAAACACATTCAATTTGGAACGGATTAGAATATATGTATATTCAGCGACTAGAATTGTGGAAAGAAATAGAATATATAATCCAATCAATTGATGCAAATAAATGTAAAATAGAAACAAAAGATAATCAAGTATATTATAATTTAGGCATGATCAATACTATGTTTCGGACAGAACTGCTTGCTTACCAGTGGAACGAATCTACTAGGGAAACTACCGAAGAAAGTTATAATCAAACAGACTTTGTAAAGAATCGCGTAGCGCTTGAAGTTCAGTTTGGCAAATATTCATTTGTTGCCTATGATCTTTTTGTAAAACATTTAGCGTTTTATATTGGCGATCATATTGATGTCGGCATTGAAATTTTACCCATGAAAACTCTGCAATCACAGATGAGTTCCGGGCCGTCATATTACGAAGGTGAGCTGTATAATGTTGTCAGGCAAGGCAGGGGCGTTCCCGCTGTTCCGCTTGTAATTATTGGAATTGAACCGTAAAAATAAAAGCAACTCTGCACCTACCCCTACCTCAGCACAAAATCCCTGATTTCCGCAGCCAGATAAAACGAGCCTGTTGCTAAAAGCGGGAGCTTCTTGCGGCGGCTCAGTTCCAGGGCGCGTTGTATTGCCCGGCCTGTGTCTTTTTCGTATACGGTTTTGCCCGCTCCGGCCCGGCAGGAGGCAAAGGCGGCGTAGGCTTTTTCCGGATCGCTGATTTTGAAAGTGCCCGGCGTCGTTATCACTGCGGCGGAAAAACAGGGGAGCAGTATCTCCGCCATTGCGCGGGCGTCTTTGTCGGCGGCGCAGCCGAAGAGCAGGATGCCGCCGTCCCCGTACAGGGAACAGAAAGTGCCCGCGCACAAAGACGCGCTTTCCGGCGTGTGCGCCCCGTCGATAATAAGCGGCGGCTTGTCGGCGATTTTTTCAAAGCGCGCGGGGATGCGGAGATTCGCAAGGCCCCGGCGTATGGATTCATCGCGCGTGACGGGGAATGCCGTTTTCAAGGCGGTCACGGCAAGGGCGGCGTTTTCCGCCTGCACCGCGCCGGGTATGGCAATGGAAAGATTCAGCGGCTGCGGAAACAGTGCCTGCCCACGCGCGCTGCCCTGCACGGCGGCAAGCGTAAAATCAGTCCCATCACAATGAACATCAAGAGCGGAAATTTGCGCCGTGTCGGGAAAGTAAATCAGGGGGCTGGATTTTTCGCCGGCCTTTTTGACAAACACGTCAAGGGCTTCAGCACACTGCTGTGCCAGAACCAGCGGTTTTCCGGTTTTGATAATGCCCGCTTTTTCACCGGCAACTTTGGCAAGGGTGTCGCCCAAAAATTTGGTATGCTCCAGTTCGATGAGGCTTATCACCGAGGCCAGCGGCTCGATCACATTGGTTGAATCCAGGCGGCCCCCCATGCCGGTTTCCACCACCAGCGCGTCACAGTCGGCGCGTCGGGCGCAGAGGAAAAAAAGCAGGGTAAGGAGTTCAAAATACGTGGGGGCTTCGCCGTCTTTGCAGGCCGGATCAAATAAATCGCTGTGCGCCTTCGGCAGCTTAAGCTCAACTATTTCCCGCAGTTCATCGCCGGCGGCGCAGTAAATCTCTTCGTCAAAAAAACTGCTGCCCGCGCACAGCCGCTCGCGGAAATCGCTGACATGGGGCGACATATAACGGGCGGGCCTGCGGCCATCCGCCTCAAGCGCCGCGGCGATCATTGCCGTAACGGAGCCTTTGCCCTTTGAGCCGGCAATATGTATTGATGGCGCATAACGCTCCGGGTTGTCGGCAAGCGCCGCCAGCGTTTCCATGCGGTCAAGGCGGAAACTCTTGGGCGTCTGCCCGCTTTCAAGGTTGATAAAACCCGAAAGCCATGTAAACAGTTCGCCGGATGATAAAAATTGTGTACTGCTCAGTTGAAGTTCCTCAATATAATGAAGAGATTATACCGCATTTTTCGCTAATGGTAAACGGATACGCGGATCGCATCAGGGTTTCTGCATTTCCTTTCAAATTACATCGCTCAGTCACTGCCGGGCGGCTTACGCGGCGCAAAACATTGCCGGAGCCTTGCATTTCCCCCGTTTTCCCTTGACAAGCTAAAAAATATGCGATATGTTAGATCATATAGGTTTAACCAAACGCCCTTAAGCAAATCTAAAAATACCGGGGTAAAGCCAGGAGAGTTTTATGAAAACGAAGTCTGTTTTATTTATTGCCGTTGCTATAGCTGTTATTCTGGCTTCATGCGACGGTAACGGGGACTATAGTAACCAGGACTACAGCGACTCTGCCTACACGCTGTATGTCAGTCGCAGTTCGAGGGACGGCGGCAACGTTTTTGTCAACACTTCAGCAACGCCCAACCCCCCGGCATCGACCCGCAACGCGGGGGCCGCAATCACCTTGAGGGCGGAGCCGGCCAGCGGCTACATATTTGAAAACTGGACAGCGCCGTCCGGATCATTGCCGGCGTTTACCGAAGGCAGCGCCACGACAGCGACCGTCAAGTTCAACATAAGCAGCAACGTAAGCATACGGGCGAACTTCCAGCGCACTGGCTACACGCTGAATGTCTATCGCAACACTCCGGACGGCGGCAGCGTCATCGTCAACAACGTAAACACCAACCCCTCCGGAACCTTGAACTTCAGCGCGGTGACCACAATCACCTTGAGGGCGGAGCCGGCCAGCAACCGCTACACGTTCCAAAACTGGGAGGCAACGACCGGAGCATTGCCGACGTTTACACAAGGCAGCGCCACGACGCCGACCATCACCTTCAGCATCAACAGCGACGTAAGCATACGGGCGAACTTCCAGCGCACTGACAGCACGCTGAATGTCTATCGCAACATTCCGGCCGGCGGCAACGTCATCGTCAACAACACAAATACCAACCCCTCCGAAACCATGAACTTCGACGTGGGGGCCGCAATCACCTTGAGGGCGGAGACGGCCAACGGCTACACGTTTGTAAACTGGACCGCAATGACCGGAGCATTGCCGGCGTTTACGCAAGGCAGCGCCGCGACAGCGACCGTCACGTTCAACATCAACAGCGACCTAAGCATACGGGCGAATTTCCGGGTGAACTTCCAGCCCAATACATTACCGGTTTTAATGATAAACACGGGAGGGCGGTCGATAACTTCACGGGATGTCTGGATGACGGACGTAAGCTATGAACTTTTTGATGATGCGGGCGCGCTGCTGACGCAGGGGGAAACGGAAATAAGGGGGCGCGGGCACTCAACATGGAGCAGGGACGATTTTCCTAAAAAACCGTATAATTTAA
>JGI24698J34947_10001345_pt1 | contig 12917 bp, 7 predicted proteins | sample TergutMp193P3_FD_34947 | JGI IMG/M metagenome (IMG submission 34947)
GGACAACGTACTCGCTTCCGATGCCCTATACCTATATCTTAGACGGCAATATAACCTTTACCCCGCTGTCCAGCCCAAACCATTGGCTTGACATAGTAGTGTACGACCAGGCAAACAACAGGACGGAGCAGCGCCTCTATTTAACGCTTACAGACGCTATACCTTCAACCGTAAGCGATACTGATATTTCAGCCATGGCGCCCAGGCTTTTTACCGCCCANGGGCAAACCTACGGCGTTTCGATGAATATATCGGGCATAAACCCCATTGACACACAAGGCGTAAAGCCCGTTGACGGCTATGGCGTCACCAGCTACAACTATTTGGAGTTTAATCTCACGGGCGAAACAACCACTAATTCCAGCGCAACCAGCCTTTTCCCCGCCATCAGGGGCTTCGAGGTATATCGCTCGACGGATAACCTGAACTTCAGCAAAATTGACGCCATACACTACGCCGTNCCAACCAGAGGCATTACCGTCAGCTATCCGTATTACTGGCGCTATTACCAGATGTTCACATACACCGATATAAGCCCAGAATTGCAGGAAAATATTACATACTACTACAAAATCAGGGCTTTTAACGGCAACCCCGCCGGAGNCGGCTATTCGCCTATGGGCAACGCGTTAAGCAACAAGCTATTGCCCGCCTTTGTCACACAACTGGCAGAACCGGCCCATAACTCTGTAAGTAACAAGCTCTGGCCCACGTTCAGGTTCAGGCTGACAAATCCCGCGCTGCTGAACGCAAATGTGTCCGACTATTTCTTCTTCAGCCTCTGCCTGAAGGACACGCAAGACCTGCGTCCAATCTTTATCCTGCCGGTTATGGTTGACTTCACGCGCCCTGACCAGGACGGCAATCCCTGGATTGGCTATAGAACCAGACCGTATTGGGACTATTTTGAAAACGCTGACCCTTATTCTGAAGCCGTGTATTATGACGAAGAAGGCAACCCCGTTCCCTTTGTCTATATAACAGACGACGGCGCGATAGCCATAGAAGCCGATAATTATGTGTTTCAGTACGCCGTGTATCAAAACTACTCGTCGTTTTATGGTCTGAGCGAATACGAATTGACGCCTGGCAAAACATACGAATGGACTATATTCGGCAGACACGGCGGCATTCCCGGCTATTTGTACGTGTCGGATTCACTGACGCATGGCTGCGCGTACTTCTACAAGGAATGGCCTGCCGCTACCAGCGCTCCCGGCGGCGCGACGAGCCAGGCTTTCAGCTTTGGAAGCTCATACGACTACGGCCTAGGCTCGCCAAACGGCTTCTTTATCTTAACCATTGACCCTGACGCAAAATGAGGAGGTTCGCCATGAATTTAATCCGCGTAAAAAAATACTTTTCGGCGCTGGCGGCGGTTTTTACCATCGGCATTCTCGGCTGCGGCTCAGACCAGGATAACGGGAAATCCAAGCGCGACCAGCCAACGCCCCTCAAGGACATCCCCGCCGTAACCGCCCCCGCTTTTAGTTACGACTTCTATGAGCCAAAGTCGGAAGGGGGCTTAAAAAATGACACAAACTACGGCTACCTGATAGCAAAAACCCGCCCGGGATTTAAAACCGCCCACTTTGACAGACTGGGCCTTAAAGTGGCCGGATACCTTGAAGCGGGCGGCGCGTCTTATTATCGCCTCTATAAAGCGGACGATGTAATGGGCGCTATCAAAGGGCTGAAAAAGATATCCGGCGTCATGTTTGCAGAGCCGGAGATGCTGCGCGCGCTGTGCGCCGTTGAAGCTGACCCCGTTGAATTTGACGATATTGATTATTACCTGCAAAACAGGCTGCAATGGGGCGCTTATACCACAAAGGCCTTTGACGCCTGGGCAACGTATGGATTTGGTCCCAACAGGCCCGTCGTGGCTTCCGTTGACACAGGGGTTCAGTACAACCACGAGGACTTAAAGTCCGTGGTCAAACACGCCTACACCTGGTTTAACCCGGATGGAAACAACTACTACGAGGCTATGCCCGCCAATCCATATGATGAATGGGACCCCCTGGACGCAAAAGAAGCATATCCAAACAACTGGGGCACTGATTTTACGGGCCACGGCACGCACACGTCAGGGATCATCTGCGCTGCCGGCAATAACGGAACAGGCGGCGCGGGAATGTGCTGGAACGTTGACTTCATCAACTACCAGGGCTTTGGGCTGAATGAAGCTAATTCAATCTGGACTATCTTTGGCTCAATCTGGCACATGGCCAAGTGGAAAAAGGACAATGATTACAGCTACACCATACCCATGAACTGCTCCTTTGGCGGTCAGTACGCCAGTCAGTTTGAAATTGACATCATAGAGTACGCCCTGCAAAACGGCGTGATGCTGATAGCGGCTTCGGGCAACAACGGCTACAGGTGGCATACCTACCCCGCGGCTTACGCCGGCGTGATGGCCGTTGGAGCGTCAGACGGCGCAGACAGGCGGGCGCTGTTTTCCAACTACGGCCCCTGGATTTCGGTTGTCGCCCCCGGCGCAAACATCATGTCAACCGTTGGAACCGCCCAAAGGCACGACTCGGATACCCAAAACAAAAACGGCTATTCCATCTGGTCCGGCACGTCAATGGCCGCGCCCCACGTCACGGGCCTGGCGGCGTATATGCTGACGTTCAACCCTGAATTAAGGCCCGATCAAATAAAGACCTACATCGAGCGTTACAGCGACTACGTTGACGGCGCAAACGGCTACACGGAAGAAACGGGCTGGGGGCGCGTCAACGCGCTGAATACAATCAAAGCCGTCATTGACGACTTAAACGCCGGACGCGCGCCAGCCACCAGCTACGCGGCGGCGCCTGTAAAGATAACCAGCTCTTTTAGCGGCATGAGCGTTTTTCTTTACAACTGCAATGAATCGGGCGGCATACAAAACTATGTCTCCAGCTCGTTTATCGGCTTCAGGGAATTTGACGGCGAAGACGGAGAATGCGCCGCCTACTTCAACATGCTCAGACCCGGGCGCTATATAGCCCACGCCTACATAGGCGCGGCCAACGCCGTAGCGAGCACCGCGCCCTTTAACGTTGAAGCCGGGCAGCAAGAGGTTATGGAGGTGGAACTGGGCTTTGGCAGGGAATTTCTGACCATACAGACATTTCCCACCTGGGATTTATTCGAGGGCTACGGCGCAAACGGCTCAGGCTCTATCGTTGACACTGAAATATGGCTATATAACACAGATTCAGGAAACCCCGACGATGAAGAAAACGCCTATTACTACGACGTGAACGCGTACGACACGACTACGATCCCGCTGCCAGAGCCAGGCGCATATTGGATAAGGATAACGGATTTTATGGCCAGGCCGGAGGCGTCGCAATACTATGAAAACTCGCCCTGGGGCGGCGAGTACGCCTTGTATGTAACAAAGGCTTCTCCCTGGAGCAGCCAATATTACGTCGCGCCCGACCAAAGCTCTGATGGAACCAGGTGGGAACTGCCCCCCGGAGACCCCAACTCAGGCAGCGGCCCATTCGGCAACTTTACAACCGGCTATGGCGGTCAAAAAGGCGCCCAGGCCACATCTTTCGCTAACGCCCAGGCGATTGCCTTCAACACCATCTACTACGGGGCCTTCAGCGGTAATTATTACAATGGCGGCACAAGCGGCCTCGCGGGCCACTACTACAAATTCACGGTTACGCCTCAGGAATAACTGGGGAATTGTTTTGGTTTATCTCTTTGGAGGTTTTTTACATGAAAAAGTATCTCTATTACCTCTTTGCGGTCGTCCTGGCCGTGATGTTTCCGCTGACGACGGCCTGCTCCGGCGATGATGATGTCGTCGGCGTAACGGGCGTAACGCTGACCCCAGGCGCGGTAACGCTTTATGCGGGCCAGACGCGCTCTTTAGAGCCAAGCGTTTTACCGGGTAACGCCACCAATACAAATGTGACCTGGCAAAGCAGCAACCCGGGCGTGGCAAGCGTGTCAGACGGAACCGTTACGGCCATAGCCGAAGGCTATGCCACAATCACGGTTAAAACCGAGGATGGCGACAAGACCGCCGACTGCGCCGTAGTTGTAGCTGTATCCGTTGACAGCGTTTCTGTCATGCCATTCACCGCTTCGCTTTTGGTGGGCCAAACCCAGACATTAACGGCAAACGTGCTGCCGCTGAACGCCACAAATAAGGACATTACATGGGAAAGCAGCAACCCCGGCGCGGCTGCTGTATTAAATGGAACCATTACGGCTCTGAGCGCGGGCGAGGCGACTATCACGGCTAAAACCGTTGAAGGCGCCAAAACCGCGCATTGTCTTGTAAACGTAAGGCCCGCCTCCTACGCCGTCCCCGTTGCGAGCCTGACGCTCAATCCAACCACGATGGCGCTGGGGGTAGGTCAGCAGCAGCCAATCACGCCAACGGTTTTGCCAGGCAACGCCACTAACAAAAACCTGGTCTGGACAAGCAGCAATTTTGCCATTGCCACTGTAGCAAACGGAACCGTCACGGCCATAGCCCCAGGCCAGGCTATAATCACGGCGGCAACCGAGGATGGCGGTCTGACCGCTGCCTGCGCCGTTGCCGTAAACTCCGTCCCCCTCACGGGTCTTAGCCTGAAGCCCAAAACGGCCCTTGGCGTCAACTACATGGAGCAGTTCAGGCCCGTCTTCACGCCCGACAACGCAACTAACAAAAACCTCACCTGGAGCAGCAGCGATACGAGCGTAGTCACGGTGAGCAACGGCGGCCTTGTAAAAGCCATGGGGCTAGGCACGGCTACAGTTAAAGCCCATGGAGAGGGCGACATTGAGGCAAGCTGCGACGTGACGGTATTTAATGTGTATGGAGGGATAATGCTGGATAACTGGCATCCCGTGGTCAGCATAAACAACGAATACCATTACCAAATCACCCAGTATCAGATTGATAATTATGTGTGGGGGGACGTGCGCTCAGTTTTTGCAACGGAATCAGGCGATTATTATGCCGCCGGGTGGGACGACGACACCCCTGGCTGGGCAAGGCGGCGGCCAGTGGTTTGGAAAAACGGCAGGGAATTATACGACCTCACCACGGATACAAACTTTCAGGAGGAGTGGGCCGAAGCTGTCACCGTAGTGGGAAACGACGTGTACACGGCAGGCTATGGCATTGATTACAACTGGGACTACCACCCAAAGCTCTGGAAAAATAACGTGAATATCCCCCTTGAAAACCACTACGGCCATCCCTATAGAACAGTGCCCGAAGCCGTCTCCGTGGCGAATAACGGCGACGTGTATGTGGCGGGGTATGTTGAAGACAATATCAATTGGTCCTGGCAGTCGGCCATGCTCTGGATAAATGGAAACGCATACCCAGTGGCGCCTGATACAGACTGGTCGTCGGCCAGGTCTGTCTTTGTATCCGGCGACGACGTGTATGTGGCGGGCTGGTGGTATGGCTGGGATAATTCGCTTGGCTGGTACGAATATCCGGTTCTTTGGAAAAATGGCGCGAGGCAGATACTTGAAGTCCCCCAAACCATCAATGGAACAACCATGTTCGCGTACTATGGCAAGCCGGAAGCCGTCTTTGTAGATGGCGAAGACGTGTATGTGGCCGGAAGCTGCGATGGCTACGGCCCGCCCCCTGCTTACGAAGGTTACATTTTCCCCATGTTATGGAAAAATGGCGTTGTGGTTCCCGTTGAAGGGCAGGGTCAGATATATTCCCTCTGCGTATTGGACGGCAACGTGTTTTCGGGAGGAATTATAAACGCGCCCATGGGCCGCGATGATGAATGGAATTATTTTATCGCCTACGGGGGCGTTTTTCTAAACGACGTCCCTCATATTTATGACGGCAACATTGACAGGGTTCGCTCCGTTTTCGCTACCAGAGGAAGGCCAATCGCCGTCACGGGCGTTACGGTGACGCCTTTAACGGCCACAATACCCGTAGGCGGTACGCAGCAGCTCACGGCGACGATAGCGCCCGCTAACGCGACAAACAAAAACGTCGTCTGGTCAAGCAGCAGCGCTAATGTGACGTTCATGCCAGCAACCGGCCTTACGACAACCATAACGGGCGTAACTGCGGGCAGCGCCACGATCACCGCGACGACCGAGGACGGAAGTGAACAGGCATCCGCATACATTACCGTAACCGCCACTGCGGAAGTACCGGTCACGGGCGTTACGGTGACGCCTTTAACGGCCAACATACCCGTAGGCGGTACGCAGCAGCTCACGGCGACGATAGCGCCCGCTAACGCGACAAACAAAAACGTCGCCTGGTCAAGCAGCAGCGCTAATGTGACGTTCATGCCAGCAACCGGCCTTACGACAACCGTAACGGGCGTAACTGCGGGCAGCGCCACGATCACCGCGACGACCGAGGACGGAAACAAAACGTCCTCCTGCGCGGTGACGGTCACGCCATCTCTCAACCCCGATCCAATCGTGTATGTAGCCGGATACCAACAAAGCAACAACGCCAACTACGCCAACCTGGCGCACGTCTGGATAAACGGCGCGCCCCATAAACGCGACACGGGCGGAACGGGAAGCGAAGCATGGTCTGTATTTGTGTCAGAGGACAACAAAGAGTACGTGGGCGGTTGGGAATATGACGACGACGGGGCCGCCATAATCTACGTTGACGGAGTGAGAAAAACCCTTCAAGTGCCTCTTGAGTTTCTATACCCATTCCCGCAACTCTGTTCCATATTTGTGTCGGACGGCCATGAATATGTAGCGGGTTACATGATGGATTTTCCCGATAAGGCCATAATCTGGAAGGATGGCCAGCCAAGGGTGCTGAATACCGAGAAGAGCCGGGCGCAATCCGTTTTTGTGGACGGGGGAAGGGTGTATGTAGCCGGCCATGAGGGAACTTATTATCAGGAGGTAGCTACTCTCTGGATTGACGACGACCCGCCTCTCCACCTGGAAACCTGGGAAGGCCACCATACAGAAGCCAAATCTGTCTTTGTGTCAGGCGGCAACGTATATGCTTGCGGGTATAACTCTGACTCAAACTATAATTTTTGGCCCGCCTTCTGGATAAACGGCGTCCTTTATCACCTGCCCACCGCCGTTGGTTCGCCCACGACGCAAGTCGGATTTTCTGTGCATGTATCAGGCAACAAGGCGTATGTGACGGGTGGAAGTGATAACCCTTACTACGTTTACCGCCCTTCGCTATGGGAGATAACCCTTACCGCTAACGGGGGGGGGATAGTGGAGACGCGTGAGATACCCCTGACAACGGACGGAACTTATACCCTTGCGCGTTCAGTTTTTGTCTATGGCGATACCGCGTATGTGGCGGGTTATGGCGGCGGCGCCTATCAAAATCAAAATAGCAGAGCCACGCTTTGGAGAGTCAGCAATGGAATAGTCACAGACACAACGCGCCTGGCTCCTCAAGTGGAATCACAAGCGTTCAGTGTTTTTGTTAAGTAAGGGAAGTAATTGCAAAACCTCTGGAAACATTGCAAGCCAGCGTGGCAGCCCCTGAAAAATGAGGGTCTGACACCCGCGTTTCTGGCTAGTTCGGAGGTTTTGCAATTAGCTCAGGAGCTATAAGCGTTTCCGGTTCAAAACCGCGTTTCGCAGTTATGAATGTGAGAGTGTTGACTATTTTTTACATATTAGTCAACACTCTCCCTTTTTTACGTCTTGCTCGCCTGACTTCCCAAACGCCTTTGCTCTGTCCACACTGGATTCGGCATTGCGGCTATGGACTACAATAAATTGAATCGCTATAGTAGTGGCGTAAATACTGGAAATATTCAAAATATTGCTGCCTGAGTTCAAAGGCGCGGCAACCCGAATAAAGGCCGCGGCGTGGTAAAGGCTCCTATATTTTTGACAAAGCAGACGCCTCGTCCGCTATTGATATTCCGTATTTCGCCGCTGTTTTTCTGCCGCTCTCGTTGATGGCGGCGGCGGCGGCGTCATGGGTCAGAATTTTTGTTTTTTCAAAAAGCTCTGCGCGGATTTCGTCTAACCGGCTCTCAAATTCATTCTTTATCATAAAGCACCTCTCCTGGTGTGCAAATAAACAGGTGTCCAAGCCCCTTCATGCGATGCGCAATTTCTGTTTCGACCTTGGTGGCCCACCTGTTGATATGACGGAAGTTCAAGCTGATGATGCAATCCATGTTACAGATAGCTGCCGTGGCGATGTGCAGACCGTCAAACAGGAAGCTTGCTGGTATGATACCCGTTTCCACATACACATCCGCCAGCTCAAAAGCCGTTTCGCGCATGGCGAGCGTTTTAATGTTATGTTTTGGAATGAGCGACAGCAACTGCGTCCGCATAAAATCGGGCAGTCTTTCCATTTCTTCAATTACGGCTAATGAAACAAACCCATCAATTTTCCCGGCGGCAATTTTATCAAAGAGCAGTTTCGTTTCATTTGAATACTCCCTGCCCTCCTCAAAATAGCGGTTAAACACGGTTGTTTCAAGGTATGCCTTCATCATCGCCTCCAACTCCAGGTAAGTATACTCCAGCCCAGTTGAATTTTCAATATTGACATTCATAGATGAGCCTCTTGCAAAACTTCAAGCATTTTATCCCATAGGGTTATTTTGAGGCGCCCAGAGGGTTCTCTTGTTCCCCAAGAGGTAATTGCAAAACCTCTGGAAACATCGCAAGCCAGCGCGGCGGTTGCTGAAAAGTGATGGTCTGGCGACCGCGTTCATGGCAAATACGGAGGTTTTGCAATCACCCCGTTAGTTTCACCAGGGGATTCATGCCTTGATAAATAATCCCATACCCCGTCAAGAAAAATATAACGGCTCTACCTCCATACCCATCATCTCCAGGATTCTGTGATCCTGGCCGCCTCCAGGATTTGGCGTTATCAGCAGCTTTTCGCCTGTAAAAATGCTGTTGGCCCCCGCCAGAAAGGCCAGCGCCTGCGTTTCAACACTCATGTTTGCGCGTCCTGCGCTTAGACGTATGCGGCTCCTGGGAAAGAGTATCCGCGCCGTGGCTATCATGCGGATAAATTCCAGGGGCGGCGGCGGCTCTATGCCCTCAAGGGGCGTGCCGGGAACGGAAACCAACTGATTGATGGGGATGCTTTCCGGCGGCGGGTCTATCAACGTCAACTCATGCAAAAAGTGAATCCTGTCTTCAGTCTTTTCGCCCATGCCAACGATACCGCCGCAACAAACATCAAGCCCGGCGGCCCTCACGGCCCGTATGGTCTGTAGCCTCTGCTCAAAGGTGTGGGTAGAAATGATGGTTTCGTAAAAAGCCCTGCTGGAATCAATATTGTGGTTATAAACAGAGCATCCGGCGGCTTTCAGGCGTCCGGCCTGCTCTTTGTTGAGCATTCCCAGCGTGACGCACACTTCCAGGCCAAGGGCAGCGACGTCCTTTACCATTTCAAGAACCTGCTCAAAGGCCTCTGTGTCCCGGACTTCCCGCCAGGAGGCCCCCATGCAGTACCTCGTTGAACCGTTTGCCAGCGCCCGCCTTGCGCCTTCCAGCACCCTCTCCCGCTCCTTTAGCGGCTCTGGGGCTACGCCCGTATTAAACCGCGCGGCCTGGGGACAATAAGCGCAATCTTCGGGACACGCGCCCGTTTTTATTGAGTCCAGTGTGCAGAACTGAATCTGATTTGGGTTCCAGTGCTCCCTATGTACAGTCGCGGCCCTATAAATCAGGTCTGGAAATGGCAAGTCATGAATCGCCCTGATTTCATGTAATTCCGGCATTCAATCCCCCGGAAACCAGCCGCCTGCTATCATTGACCGCTGTCTTTACTTTCTGCGGCGGAGTCCTTTATCTTTGCCAGTTCATCCTTTGGCAGACGCCACATCCAGCGGCCCGTCACTCTGTCAAAAATATCAAAGCAGCATAGCCAGTTGAGTAAACCGGCAATCATCACATAAGTTGACCCATATTCCTGTGTCAGGCTGCGAATAGGCTCGCTGCCCGCGCCGCCAAAAAACACCGCGAACAGCAGGTATATAGGCCCAATTCCGGCTGTGGCCAGAGCGCCGAGCGTGGGCAGCCACTCGAAGGGGGCCAGCCTTGGCGTGTACACGCCTCCCCTTATGCCATCAACCATGCCGAACTTCATTTGCAAAAAGCCCATTGCCAAAAACAGGCACCACACACAAAAGAGGATGCGCGCCCTCAGCTTTTGGCCTATTGCCCAATATCCGGCCCCGGGCAGCAGCAAGTTGAGCAAGAGCGGCTTCCAGACCGCCCTCAAAGCGGCCACGCGGCGCAACGGCCAGGTTGGTTTGGTGATCACGGGCGCTTCAAACATGGTTTAAGAGTAGCCTTTAAAAAGCAGCCAATCAACTTGAAAAACGGGACAAACCCTGTTTTTCAGGCTGATTGGCTATACTATCGTCCCGCCCACCACAAGCGCCGGGCAGAGTATCGTTGGCAGCGCGTCCGAAACCGGTACGCCCTGGCCGTCCTTGCCGCATGTGCCTATGTCAAAGTGTTCCAGGTCATCGCCTATCCTGGTCAACTCCTTGAGCACCTCAGGCCCGCACCCGGTGAGCGTGGCGTTCTTTACCTGATGCAATATCTGGCCGTTTTCCACCCAATAGCCCTCTGTCACCTGAAAGATAAAATTGCCCGTCACCGTATCAACCTGGCCTCCCCCCATGCGCTTCACTAGCAGACCGCGCTCCAGGCCCTTTAGAATGTCGTCTGGTTTTTCTTTGCCCGGCGCCAGAAAGGTATTTCTCATCCTGGGAATCGGAACGTGGCGATAGCTCTCCCTGCGGCCATTGCCCGTGGGGAGAGCTTCCATGCGCCGCGCTGTTTTACGGGATTGCAGGTAGTTTTTCAGAATGCCGTTCTCTATTAAAACAACGCGCCGCACGGGCAGGCCCTCATCGTCAATGGCCTGGGAGCCCCGTTTGTGGGGCAAGGTTCCATCGTCAATGATCGTCACGCCCGGCGCGGCGACTGGCTCCCCAAGTTTTCCGGCGAAGGCGCTCATGCCGGATAACGCCAGGTCGGCCTCCAGGCCATGACCGCAGGCTTCGTGAATCATCGTCCCTCCGGCGCTGCTTGACAGAACTACAGGAAAAGTTCCCGCCGGGGCTGGCTGGGCGTCCAGAGCCTGAAGCGCCAGGCGCACGGCTTCTTTAACAGTAGTTTCTACGGCATTCTTTGAAAACAGCTCAAAACCCCTGGATTCACCCAGCGCCTGGAAGCCCGTCTCAAGCTGGTCGCCCTTCCCCGCCGTCACGCTGACCCTCAAAACGCCCTGTACACGATAATCAGACGCGAGGCGGGCGCGCCAAGCGCCTTCTGCCCTTTCAAGGCAGGCGTTCCAAACACATTGGGCGCTATCCCCATAGCCCACCGCCACTTGCCGCAGTGAGCCTGGACGTAGCGATTCAGCCTGACGCCGCGCCAATGCCTCGGCCTCCCTGACAACGGACGCCTTTTCCAGGATATTGACGCCGGCAGGGTCTTGTTCAACAGGGCAAGGCGTGGGATATTGCATTATCTCTAAGGGCGGGCATTGAACAGGCGCGCCTGTGCCGGGAGATGCCAGGTCTAAAGCGGCTTCCAGCAGCTCAGAAACGCTGGGGGCTATTAAATCGGCAAAGCGCGTGGTTTCGCCGTCCATTAGCCTGAGGCTCACGCCAAAGATTTCTGTCGCCAAAACGTCTTCCATGCGGCCATCGTCCATGCCCAACCCGCAAGCCTTGCGCTTCTCCGCAAACACCTCGGCGTAATCGCCGCCTTTAGCAAGCAGGGCGCTCAGTACGGATTGCAGTTGTTCAGCAGAAAATGGGCAAAACATGGCATGACTCCAGCGGGACGCGCGGCGCAGCTTCCAGTTTGCCAGAATGGACGCCTCGGCGCGGTCAAATTGGCTGAAAAGATCGCGCCCGTCGGCAATGATCAATAAATCGGCGTGCAGCGCCTTTTCCGCATCAAGCGCCTGGGCGTTTATCCTGGACGCGGCGGCTTCTCTGCTAAGCCCATCGCGCTTCATCACGCGCTCAAGCCTTAGTTCTTCGGGCGCGGTGATTACCCAAAGCGCGTCAAAGGCGTGGCCCTTGCCGATTTCAATCCACAGCGCGGCTTCTAAAACAACGCCCTTAGTGGATGACGGCAATGCCTCCAGGCGAAACTGTATCTCGGCTTCAATGAGGGGATGCAGCAGGCTATCCAGCTTTTGGCGCTGTTTTGGGTTAGAAAATACCTTGGCCGCAAGACGCGCGCGATCCAGATTTCCATCCGCATCAAGAACTTCCGCGCCGAAAGCCTGAACTACGCAATCCAGTCCCTTAGCGCCGCTCCCGACTACGTCCCTGGCGACCTGATCCGCGTCAATGACCGCCCAGGCGCGCCCCCTCAGAATAGCAGCAACGGCGCTCTTGCCGGAGGCTATGCCGCCGGTGAGGGCCAGAACGGGGAAAGGTGTATTCATGGAGCGGCGCCTATGTGTAATAATGAGGTAATTGTAAAATCTCCGAATTTGCCAGGAACGCGGACGCCAGACCCTGATTTTCAGTAACTGCCGCGCTGGCTTGCAAAGTTTCCAGAGGTCTTACAATTACCTCTAAAATGTTATAGTCAACGCGCTTGAAAAGCAGAACAAAAATATAGAGTGTTAAGCAAGCCGTCAAGCAAGTTTCTGAGCTTATCAAAGCGCGTATTGACCAAAAATGAACTTCTCCCGTTTTTCAAGTTGATTGCACAGACAGCAGCCTTTCCCGCTTCGCCCTTAATATCCTGTCCCTGATTTCGGCGGCTATCTCAAATTCCATTCTGGAAGCGTGGCGCTGCATTTTAGCCTCAAGCGTTTTTACTTCCCTGTCAAATTCAGAATCCGTCAGGTATAACAGCGGCTCTTCGGCTGCCTCGTCTTCTTTTGGAACATTGATAAACTCCCGCGCTAAGGCCTCGCCAAGCACGTCGTCAATATTTTTGCGTATGGTTTCAGGCGT
>JGI24698J34947_10001346_pt1 | contig 12907 bp, 9 predicted proteins | sample TergutMp193P3_FD_34947 | JGI IMG/M metagenome (IMG submission 34947)
CACTGTTTTCAGGGTTCCGCCGGCTTCCTCCACAAGCACTTTCCGCGCCTCGTTGATGGAATCGAGGTAGGCAAAATTGCCGTTGCCGCAATTGGCAAGCGTTTCCATCCTGTTGTTTTTCTGGTTGCCCATGCCCACGCCCAAAACCGTCAGGAAAATGCCGGTGGCTCTTTTTTGGGAGATAAAGTTTTCAAGTTCGCTCTGCGATGAAATGCCGACGTTAAAATCCCCGTCCGTGGCCAAAATCACGCGGTTATTGCCGCCCTGCTTGAAATATTTGGCGGCGATTTCATAGGCTTTCTGGATTCCTTTCGCGCCCGCAGTTGAGCCCTCCGCGGACAGATCCTCAATAACGCCGCGAATCCTGCTCTTTTCATAACCCATCGCGCCGTCCAGCATGACGCGAATGTTCTCCGCGTATGTTACGATTGACACGCGGTCATTCTGGTTGAGTTGATCAGCTAACAGCTTAAACGCCTCCTGCACCAGCCCCAGCCTGTCATTCCCATCCATCGAACCTGAAACATCGATCAGAAATACCAGATTGTTGTCTATGTCGCCCATTTCGATTTCTTCAGTCTTGATGCCTATGGAAAGCAGGTGCGCGTTTTCGTTCCAGGGGCACGGCGTTATTGAGCCGGATAGCGACAGCACTTCCCCGCTATCGGGAACCGGATAATCAAACGCGAAATAATTCAGCATTTCCTCAATGAGTACCTGATCTTTATAAATCTTCGCGCCGCTGTTTATGCTGCGCCTGATTACCGCGTAAGACGCTGTATTGATGCCCAGCGAAAAATACGACTCCGGCTTTTCCTCAGCGGAAACAAAGTCTTGTTCGGTAATTTCGTCAAATTCGTCAGTGTTGTCTGGATAGCCTTCAGGACTCGGGTAAAAGGGCGGCGCCCCCGGATACCCGCCCCCTGGCGAAGAAGCCGCAGAATCCCTGTTCATGCTTGCAAAGCCGCACGATGAATACCCCATTACTAAAACCGCCGAAAACACGGCCAGCAAAAAAATCCGCGTGAATTTATTCATATTGTACTCCCTTAATTTCAGAGCTAATGCGCTATTTAAATTATATCACGGTTTTTCAGGATTACCAGTTATAATTCGAGCCGTGCGGATTGGCTGTTTTAGGGGGAGGAGTTAAGCCAAAACGGGGCGGATTGAGACAAAAAACACCTGGCGCCCAAACGTTGCCAGCGGCGCTTGTTTTATCATCTCATACCACTTCTTACTGCCTCTCCAATTCCTATCAATCCCAATATTATATCAACATTAACTGAAAAATAGAATTTATTACTTCCCGATATATTCCTGTATCCGATTTCCGCGCTTAATATTTGACCGTTATATTTATTTATATGCCTCAATTTATACGAAAACCGTAAACCGCCACTAAAAACATATTCATTTATGTTTATTCCGCTGACTGTATTCACATATAAATAATTCATTGATGCAAAAGGCCCTAATAATATAGTGTTATTCCTGATTAAATCCCAATACATATATGCATTTATAAAACTAAATTTTGTATCAATTTCATCTTGCAATTTAAATAAATGCCAATATTTTACAGGACTAAATTCAAAACCTATATTTATATCTTTTTGTTCTATTGTAAAATTTAATACTGATACACAAAATTCAACATTGTCATCATCACCTGCGGAATAATTTATTCCAAGTCCGATGTTTCCAAAATTCCAGGTGAAATCAAATATATTATCTGCGCTTGCCTCTGATTGCGCCAAAATGCACAAAAAAGCCAATACCAGCATGAGCTTTTTCATTTGAACCTCTTAAATGATAGCCTCTATAATATATCACGATTTTTATTTTGAGACAACAGCCGGGGAAATGTTCGTCTAAAAGCATAGAGCGCGGGCTTTATGATGAAGCGAAATTCGCGTATAATCAGGCCATGCGCCTTTTTATTGCGGTTAATTGTGATGATGAGGTAAAGCGGCAAATCCTGAAACTCCAGGAGCGCTTGCGCGTTCAAGCCGTGCGGGGCAATTTTTCCAGGCCGGAAAACCTGCATGTAACCCTTGCCTTTTTGGGGGAAACCCCACAGGCGCGGCTGGATTGCCTATATCACATTGTTGAAAGCGTACAGGCGCCGCCTTTTGAAATTACGTTTAACCACGCGGGATGTTTTAAACGCCGCTCCGCAGAACTGTGGTGGCTTGGCGCGAATCCGGCTGATCCGGGGCTGGCAACCTTAACGGCAATTCAGAAACAGCTTGTCCATCTACTTGAGGCAGAACGTTTTTATGTTGATAAAAAGCCTTTTTCTGCCCACATCACCCTGGGCAGGGAAATAGCGCGGCAACAGCCGATAGCCCTGGATTGCCCGTCAATACCGATCAGAGTGGAGCGTATCAGCCTGATGAAATCCGAGCATATTCGCGGCGTGTTGACGTATACGGAGTTGTGAGAGCCGCGTCAAACCCGCCGCCAGCCGCTTGTTTGCCGTTTGTATCGCTTTGCCCTGAACTTTACCGCGTCCCGTGCCGCAAGGCGGGCTGCCCCGTCTAAAATGTTTCACGTGAAACATTTTAGGCGGGTATGCGGTATTTCCGGCTTTATTTACCTTTATAGACGGTTCCCAGCTTATAGATTAATACAACCTCATCCCCATCGGCATTTTTTGAATACAGTTCAAACCGGTCCTTCTTGAAGAGATTCCATTTATATGCGTTTTGCAGGTAGGCAAAGTATTCTTGCTCTTTGAGTTTTTCCGGTTCGTAGATTGGGGTCATCAAAGTTCCGGCTATTAAGCTCACGGAAATAACCTGATCTTTATCAACCTTATACGGGGCGGCGTAACGGTTGGGCGCGCCAACCCCGTTCAGGCGTTCAGCGTCAAAGTTCAGGGTGAAAATGTTGTTAAACCCTTCGGATTGCAGGGTTTCCCTGCTAAATTTGATGTTGTTCGGTTTGGTTTGAACTTCGACCAACAGCCACTCTATTCCGGTAACATTCGAAAATTTGGGCGCGCTCTTGCATGAGTTCAATCCCAATGATACCACAACAACCGCTATCAATAATATTTTAAAAGCCTTCATTTTTGCCTCCATGTGTTTTTATTATTATAACGGCTTTTGTAAAACTAAATCAAGGGCAAAATATTCAGGGAAACTTGCCTGCGGAGCTTGATATATTCCTAAAACTAGTATTTCAATTCTTGAAGAATTAATGTATACTAAATCAAGTATCACAGGAGGATTGACAATGAAAATGTATCTTGGCAGTATATCGGTTTTATGCGGTATTGTTTTGCTGCTTTTTGGCGCGTGCGTGGATCTGGATGCCATTGTAATAGAGAATCCAAATTTACAGGAAGTTGTCGATGGAACCTATCGGGGGGAATCAAAAGTCGGGCCGGTACGGGTTACTGTTGATGTTACTGTTGAAAACGGGGCTTATCAGTCGATACAGCTAATCCGGCATTTTAACGGCAGGGGAAAAAGCGCGGAGGCCATAGTGCCGGCAATTATTAACGCGCAGACTTTGGAAGTTGATGTGATAAGCGGGGCGACTGGCAGCAGCAAAGCAATATTAAAAGCGGTTGAAAACGCCTTAAAATAAATTTAAAAACCAAACCGGTAGGCGGAAGGATTTTATGAAAAAAATAACGATTAAACTGAGCAGGCTGGAACGCGGGCCGCTGCAGTGGGCAAAGAATCGCAGGGCGCGTATGGAGTTCCACATTAATCGGGATGTACGCACAGAATACGGCCTTGATGACAGTCTGTTCGCCCTTACCGGAAATGTGGTTCTTGTTGATTTAAAAAAGACGCGGGAACTGGCGGCGAAATTCAACGCCCGGACAGATCCGGCTCATCCTGACCGCTTTATCCGCGCAGGCCATTTATACGCCATGGGGCTGATCGATGAAATCCTGCACTATGTGGTGTCCCTGTACCGGGAGCAGGTTGTGCCGGACGCTTTTGAAACCTGCCTTGCGCGGCTGGAAAGCAATTTGGGCGAAAACAAAACCGAAAACCTGCTAGATTCTTTTTCGCAGCAGTTTCCGCCGCGTCCGGTGTATACTGGCAAAAAAAGCATAGTCGAGTATCTCAAGGGAACCGAAGACGGGGAAAGTTGCCGCGCCCTTTCCCTGGAAGAAACAATGCTCCTTTCCCTTGCAAATCTAAACCCGGCGTTCAATCCGTTTCGCTTTCTTTTTAATGATGATAAACTTACCAAGCATACTATTTATCCCGCCGCAATCGAGGAAATAAAAGCCCATTTTAAGGAACTCCCTGTTTTTGGTCCCGATGGGCAGAATCTGTGGGATATGCTCCGCTCCCCCGCATTGGCATCGCCGGATTCGCTTTTTGGCCAACTTGAGTATATGCGTAAACACTGGGGACTGTTGATATCGAAATTTATGGCGCGTATCCTTACCAGCCTGGATGTAATCAAAGAGGAGGAAAAGCCCGGCTTCTTTGGCCCCGGCCCCAGCCAGGTGCTAAGTTTTGCCGGCCTTGATGAGTACGAGCGTTTCAGCCCGGATCAGGACTGGATGCCCCAAACAGTGCTGATGGCAAAAAGCACCCTAGTGTGGATGTCCCAAATCTCAAAAAAATTCGGCAGGGAAATTTCCCGCCTGGATCAAATCCCGGATGAAGAACTCGATGAACTGGCGCGGCGGGGCTTTACCGGGCTGTGGCTCATCGGCCTGTGGGAGCGCAGTAACGCAAGCCGCACCATCAAACAGTGGACCGGCAACCCCGAAGCGGCAGCCTCGGCATACAGTCTCTATGATTACGATATTGCCGGGGAATTGGGCGGCTGGGGCGCATTGATCAATTTGCGTGAGCGCTGCATGAGGCGGGGCATACGACTCGGCTCGGACATGGTTCCCAATCACACCGGCATCGACAGCCGCTGGATGCTTGAACACCCCGACCGTTTTCTGCAACTGCCCTGGCCGCCGTTTCCCACATACAACTACAACTGCGGCAATCTTTCAGGTAGAGACGATGTTACCGTTCAGATTGAGGAGCATTACTTCACCAGAAGCGATGCGGCAGTGGTCTTTAAGCGAATCGATAACCGCAGCGGCGAAGCCCGCTTCATCTACCACGGCAATGACGGAACTTCCATGCCCTGGAACGATACCGCTCAAATTGATTTTTTGAATCCCGAAGCGCGGGAGGCGGTAATCAGCACCATCATCGGCGTATGCAAGCAATTTTCAATAGTGCGTTTTGACGCGGCGATGACCCTGGCAAAACGCCACATCCAGCGGCTGTGGTATCCGGTGCCCGGGCACGGCGGCGCGATTGCCAGCCGCTCCGAACATGCTATCTCCAATGAGGAATTCAACCGCCGTATCCCCAACGAGTTCTGGCGGGAAGTGGTTGACCGCTGCGCGGTGGAAGCGCCCAATACCCTGCTCTTGGCCGAGGCGTTTTGGATGATGGAAGGCTACTTTGTCCGTACGCTCGGTATGCACCGCGTGTACAATTCCGCGTTTATGAATATGCTTAAAAATGAAGAAAACGCAAAGTATCGCACGACCATCAAAAACACGCTGGAATTCGATCCCGAAATCTTAAAACGCTTTGTCAATTTTATGAACAACCCAGATGAGGAAACTGCCGTTGCCCAGTTTGGCAAGGGCGATAAATATTTCGGCATTTGCACGCTGCTGGTAACTATGCCGGGGCTGCCCATGTTCGGGCACGGGCAAATCGAGGGCTTTGAGGAAAAGTACGGAATGGAGTACCGCCGCGCCTACCGAGACGAGCAGCCCGACGGCTATCTCGTGGATCGCCATGAGCGGGAAATTTTCCCCTTGATGAAAAGGCGCGCGCAATTCTCCGGCAGTTCCAATTTCCGGCTTTTTGATTTATACGCCGCAAGCGGAGCGGTAAACGAAAATGTGTTTGCCTATTCAAACCGCGCGTGGATCAACGGCATTGAAGAACGGTCATTGGTTATTTACAATAACTGCTACTACGAATGTTCCGGCTGGATTAAGACGAGCGATCCTGCCATACCGCAGCCGGGCGGTGCCAGCAGGGATGATGTGTGCGCGGCCCTGGGCCTGCACCGCGATGATTCGCATTTTACGCTGTTACGGGAACACCGTTCAAATTTGTGGTACATCCGCTCATCAAAAGATTTAAGCGAGAATGGTTTCTTTATTTCGCTTAAAGGCTACGAGGCGCAGATTTTCCTGAATGTCCACGAAGTTGCAGATGATCAGCGGGGCAGATGGGCGCGGCTGAACTATGATTTGCAGGGGAGGGGCGTGGACGATCCCGAAGCTGTTATGATGGAAATTTTTCTGGGCGATCTGTATTACCGCTTTATCGAACTTGTCAAACCGGAAACCATTAGCGCAATGCACAATCTGCTTGGCGGCGCGGCTAATGCCAAAGATGACAAAATATCAGATAATGTCATACGGTTTGTGAATACGCTGAAAGCTCCGGCGCAGGCGTTTTTTGCAGTCGCGACTCGTTTTATGAGCGGGGCGGACGGCGCATACGATCCGTGGATGCCCTTAGACGAAACCGGCGCTAAACTCGAATATACTCAGCTTGGGGGAGAAAAGCAGTGGGAAATTTTTGCCGCCATGATCTCCGGCATTTTGAATCCCGCAGAGCAGGCCGCGAAACAGCTTCCTTGCATCGCCACGCCTGTTGGCTGCGGGGCTGCCCTGGGCTATGCGGCAATTTCCTCTCTGCGGGCGCTTATTGGAGACGGCGCCGCCGGGTCTTTGGCTATCAGCCTGGGCTTTGACCACTGGAAACTCGACCGCAAACTCAGCGAGGTACTGTGGAGCGCCGGCGCCGCATGGGACGAGGCGGTAAAAATTACCAATACCCTGCGGATATTTTTGTCGCGGACTCCTGCCGCCGGAACAGCCGCCGCGTCCGGCGCGGATTTCAACGATACCGCTTTTATTTCCCGGCTTATCCAAGAAAATTACCTTGCCGAAGATTTCAGAAACCTATTGGGAATAAATGTCTTTGACGATGTAACGTGGTTCAACAAGGAAAAATTGGAGGACTCGGTACGGTACGGCACGTTGTTTGGCGCTCTTGAAACAGGCGGGCAATGCAGCCATTTCGCAAAACTTTCCGCCTCTTTGGTGAAGGCTTCAGAAAAATCTGCCTATCGGTTTAATAGATTCATTGAGTTGATTTCAGGCGCTGATGTAGCACCAGCCGCTAAATCAAGCGGAAACGCCAAGCCAAGCGGGAAAGCAAAATCAACTGAAAATAAAGCCAAAGGGAAAAAATGAGCATTAACAGCAAAACGTTGATCATCGGCATATACTGCCTTATTTCCGCGCCTGTTTTCGCGCAAAATGTTTATCTTGAACTCAACCTGAATAATCAGGCAATGCAAAACCGTTTGCGTTCAACCCGCTCACAGTCGCAGTTGGAACTGTTTCGGGTCATTGAGCGGGCGGCAAAAGACAGGCGCGTACGGGGCATAATCATTAACGCGGCAGGCTACAGCGCCAATCAGGAGTATCTGTGGGAACTGCGCTCGGCCTTGAAGGAATTCAAATCCGATGGCAAAAAAATCTGCGCGTTTATCAGCGCGGCAGACATCGACCTTTACTGCCTTGCTTCGGTTGCGGATAAAATCGTAATGGATGAGCAGGGTATGCTGAATCTTGCCGGTTATGCGTGGGGCAGGGGTTATGTGCAACATACGCTGGAAAAGCTGGGAATTGGGGCGCGGGAACTACGTTATATGACATATAAATCCGCGTCTGAAATGTTTGTCAGGGACTCGCTCTCCGATGCTGACCGGATTCAGTACGGCGAATGGCTTGATGATATATTCATGGTTACAAAAGATACACTGCTCAACGCCCGATCATGGGAGCCTGAAAAATTTGATGAGATTCTTAACAGGGGATTTGTGTATTCATCAAAAGACGCGTTAAAACAGGGGCTGGTTGATCGCGTGGGCAGGGAAGACGCGGTAAAAGAAGCCGTAAAGGAATTGACGGGAACGGACAAGACTGCCTTTGTATGTTACGGCGATTTGGAATTAAACATAACGGGCAGTAAATCGTATTACGGCCCCGGCAGGACAGGCGGGTCGCCGATAATCGCGGTGATATACGCCAACGGGCAGACCGACATGGAACAGGGAATGGCCGCCCGCAGCCTTTCCCGGACAATACGGAAAGTTTCCGAAAACAGGCGGGTAAAAGCCATTGTACTCCGCATTAATTCGCCGGGGGGAAGCGCCGAAGCCGCCGACTATATTGCCGAAGCGGTAAAGTACGCAAAGCAAAAAATTCCCGTTGTTGTTTCAATGGGCCCGGTTGCGGCTTCGGGCGGTTATTGGGCCGCAATGTACGCAAATGAGATCATTGCGACTCCCTACACGCTGACCGGTTCTGTCGGCGTTATCGGAAGCTGGTTTTATGATAAGGGGCTTAACGACAAGCTCGGCTTTACAGTTGATACTTTGCAGCGGGGCGCTCATGCGGATTTGATGACCGGCATTATCCTGCCGCACCGCGATCTCAATGCCGATGAACTTGAACGCTATCGGCAATTGCTGATGGATATGTACGGCGATTTTATCGCCAAAGTCGCCGCAGGCCGCAATATGGATATTGAAAAAGTTGAGGCAATTGCCCAAGGCCGCGTGTATTCGGGGATTGGCGCGCTTAACGCGGGACTCATCGACAGCATAGGCGGACTCAGCGATGCGGTCGCCGCTGCCCGCCGCCTGGCGGAAATTCCCGCTGACAGAAAAGTTGCGTATAACGAATACCCCAAGCCAAAGTTTTTTGATAAAATGCTTGAGCGCATACCCTTGTCATCTGTTCTTACGTCAAAAACCGCAGCACCGGACGCTTCTTTACTGATGGATTTGATCATCCCCGAACAGATGCGCTCAGACATTCTTTACAGAATTGCGAATAACGGTAAGGTAATGCCGCTGCTTCCGGCGGACTGCGCGTGGCCAGTACAATAGGAGAAATTTAATGACAAATCACGCTGTTTTATTACAGGAAATAGAGACCCTTCCGGCGGCTTGCCTGAGTGAAGTTGTTAATTTTGTAGCGTGGATAAAACAACGGAAACTTTCTCAGATACCGGAAACCATGCTGTTGAGTGAAGCCGCCTTGTCAAAAGAATGGGACACGCCGGAAGAGGACGAGGCATGGGCAAATTTGTAAAGGGTGATGTTGTTATCATTCCTTTTTATTTCAGGAAGTCTGCCAGTTGACAGTTTCATTCGTCCGAATAAATTATTCACTGCCGATAAAAACATTATTCTTGCCACCGCCGGGCATCTGTGTGAAAACAAAATCCGTGATACCGTCAGTGCTGTAATGAAGATTATTTCCTCGCTATAGGCGGTCGTTAGGTGTAACTGTATGCTGGGAAATTTTGGTGCCTCCCGCGTCTTATATATTAATACTATTTCTAAAAAAATTATATTTTTAATATCTTATATTCATCTCTTATTTTTTCATAAGTCAAATTAATTAATTCCTTCATTACAAGACTACATTCTTCTTTTCCGGCGCTAAATGGTACTAGTATTCGTATATATTCTTTCCCACGCACCTTTCTGTGGCCGATTGTGTAACGTCTAATTTTACCTGTAAAAGATAAGATTACATCATTAAGACCAATAAATTTCATATCTTCCATATGAATTTCAATTCCCATGTCTGATGAATTTTTTTGAATCCAAAATTCATAATGCAAATATTTTTCAGTTTTAATTATTGCTATTTGCCTATATTCTTTATGTTTTCCAAAACACATAAAATTTTGATCGCAAATTGAATTGTAGTAGTTCATTACTTCATCCAAAAAATTATTTGATGGAGGAATCGGCTGTATTATGGGAGTATTATCATTTTTATTAAAAATGTCATCAAAAACACCGCATATTGTTTCTTCATTATATCCATCTGATATTAACTTGTTTTTAAGTATTTCCTTAATTTTTGCACCATTATCGGATAATAATTCTTTTTTCAATTTTTCTTTTTGTTCTATTTCCATTTTTTGTTTAATCCTTGTATCTACATATTCCTTAAGTTTTTCATTGGAGCAGATTGATTTATCTAAAATATCACTTAGCACTATGCCATCAACATTTTTAACATCAAAATTAAATCTTGCTGCTTCTATTGGCTGCTCACCGATGGTGTCATCATCATAAAATATTGCAATTTCATTGCCGATAAGAAAACCATATTTATATTTTAGAATACGCATATATCCAAATAATTGATTTTTTGCTTCGTCATCAAGTTCAATATCAGGCCGTTTCATTTCTATTACAATACCAAAGTCATTTCCGGTTAATACAATGTCCGCTTGCTTTTTTTCCCGTCCAATCTGAACAGGCGGCTTATGTTGAATATTTGCATCATCCCAATTGAAAATAGTTTTTAAATATGACTCAAATTGTAAATGGAGTAAATCTTCATTTACCCCATTACTTATTAAAGGATTGATAAGCGAGCACAGTTTTTCCCAATTATTCATTTGTTCCCCCTAATGTTTTTCACGATTATTATTTGTACATGGTGCCTGTCACTGCCGCGTTACCTCTTTGTTCCCATTGGCGTTAACTAGTTTTAATTCATATAAAAAATAATTTGCATTAAACTTGTAGGTGGTTACGATATATATATATCTATCATCATTGATGTTAAATCCTTTCTGTTTTAAATGATTAGAAACTTTTTTATGTATTTCTTTACCCTTTGAGTTCCCATGATGGGCTGATCCGTCTTCATTGACCTGATATAAATCATTCTTCTTGGAGTCAAATATATGTGCATGTCTTTGAGTATGCGCTGAAGTATTGGCTGGATCAATTCTTATTCTGAAAGACGTACCAGGTATTTTTTGTAACATTTCAATGAAATTTTTATTTGAATTGTTAATAACAATTATTATGTGTTCACCAGAGAATTCTACAGATGTAATTATTATTTCGTTCCTTTCATGATGCTCTATAATATCAACTTTTTTTTCTTTGCCATGTGTTTTTTTCACACATTTGTTATTTGGCATATTGTTTATGCGTTCTGCTTGTTCATTTGTAAAAAACTGCACATTTATTTCATCATCTGAAAGAAGCTTGAGCCGAATGTAATTATTCTGTAAAAAATGAAATATTAAATCCATATTTCTCCAATCAGTTGATTTCTCAAGCAAGGGCAGTTCAAAAATCTGGCATTTAGGAACTGTCTCCGTACTTTTATTTCCACCTATTATTACTTACTGCCCTCATATAAGGACAGATGTTTATCTCCATCATCTCTCCCTCACTGCCCATACGGCGCGTCCCCGCTTGCACTCAAGCCCCTGCCCGTTTCGGTGTCAATATAGTCCGTCTGCCCTGCCGTGGTGCTACGCTGCCGCACACTACCTGTTGGTGTGTTGAAGTAAATAGCATGACCATTACCATTGTCAGTATTTTTCAAAGGTATTCCTTCAGCATCATTTCCAACTACCTCAGAACCGTAAATAATACCGCTGTTTTGTCCATTCCCGTTGGGTTGTTTCTTGAAAGTTCCAAAAGTTCCAAAAGTTCCATTATCGGAACCAACAAAAATACCACCGCCGTTTGTTGCAGTATTCCCGCTGATTGTCCCGCCATACATGGTAACGGTTCCACTGTAATCAACACAAATGCCACCACCACCAACATTGTAATGACTACGGCTATCTCTTACGGTATTCCCGCTGATTGTCCCGTCATACATGATAAAAGTTCCATTGTCCCGAACAAAAATACCGCCACCACCACCATTGTTATAGTTATAGCTGTTACTTCTACTAATTGTTGCAGTATTCCCGCTGATTGTCCCGCCATTCATGGTAAAGGTTCCACCAACACAAATACCTCCTCCGTAGGAGGTACCATTTGCGGTAGTATTTGCGGTATTTCCGCTGATAGTCCCGCCATTCATGGTAAAGGTTCCACCAACACCAACACGAATGCCTCCTCCGTAGGAAGAATAGGTACCATTTGCGGTATTTCCGCTGATAGTCCCGCCATTCATGGTAAAGGTTCCAACAACAACATAAATGCCGCCGCCCGATATATTTGCGGTATTTCCGCTGATAGTCCCGCCATTCATGGTAACGGTTCCAACAGCAACATAGATACCGCCACCATGGTTATCGCCGCTTGCGCGATTTCCGCTGATTGTCCCGCCATTCATGGTAACGGTTCCACCCCCCCCTACATAAATGCCGCCTCCATTATTTCCGTTATTTCCGCTGATTTTTGCTCCGTTATTAATTATCAAATTTCCAGAACTAAGCTCAACAAGAGAAGCGTTATTTAATATGCCAACAAGCGTAATATTTTCATCAATGGTAAGGGTTACACCACTGTTAATGGAAAACATACTCCCGCGTGAAGCAAGCGTTATTGTCCTTTCACTGCCATATCCGATCAGCGTAATCCCCACGGTTTTGCCGGAATAATTGAGGCTCATAGGCGAAGCGGATTCGTCAACTCCAAGAAAAATGTAAAAATCGTCCCCTGAGACTGCATTGGCTGAAATATAGGACAGAGATGCGCTCATGTTTTGATTGCCGATTTTTTCTACTCCACGGTACAGACCGGGTGTTATGCTTGGCGTTCCGCTTGACATGGGGCTAAAGCCGCTCGTACCTTTGCTGTTTTTTGCCTTTGTCCAGACATAGTATATGGTTTCGTTGGTTAAACCTGTAATGTTTCCGTACAGAGCTGAAATATCATTTCCCCGCTTTGTCGCCATAGTTGAATTAGGTGTTGTCCCCGCCCATAGTTCATAGGCGCTTGCGCCTTCCTCCGCCTGCCAGCTTAGCGTAAGCCCTCTGTACCCTGATGTTACGGTAGGAGCGCTCTGAGGCGCTAGCGGCGGCTCGGCAGA
>JGI24698J34947_10001348_pt1 | contig 12906 bp, 13 predicted proteins | sample TergutMp193P3_FD_34947 | JGI IMG/M metagenome (IMG submission 34947)
CCGCCCTGGTTGTCGGCGGTTTTTGCATGTTAGCACGGGGGCCGCGGCCTGGCAAGGATTTCAGGCCCGATTTTGCGGCCATCAGCGCCAAATTTATGTTATAATCGCAAAATTCTCCGCCAGAAAGCCTTATCGGAGGTCGCCTGAATGTCTTATGTAAAACGCGTCCTTGATCTTATAAGCGCCAGGAACGCCAGCGAACCTGAATTTCTGCAGGCCGCCCGGGAGGTCCTCACCACCATCGCCCCGCTGGCGGACAAAGACCCAAAATATGAAAGGCACAACATTCTGGAAAGGATGATCGAGCCTGACCGGATCATCATCTTCCGCGTAACCTGGCTGGACGACCAGAACCGCGTCCAGGTGAACCGCGGTTACCGCGTGCAGTACAATGAAGCCATCGGGCCCTACAAGGGCGGCCTGCGCTTCCACTCCAGCGTGAACCTGAGCGTCATCAAGTTCCTGGGCTTTGAGCAGATATTCAAAAACAGCCTGACAGGCCTGGCCATAGGCGGCGCCAAGGGCGGCTCCGATTTTGACCCCAAGGGCCGTTCCGAGGGCGAAATAATGCGTTTCTGCCAGGCCTTCATGACTGAACTCTTCAAGTACCTGGGCCCCACCATCGATGTGCCCGCCGGCGATATCGGCGTGGGTGGGCGGGAAATCGGCTACCTGGTCGGCCAGTATAAACGCATCACCTCTGAACACAACGGCGTCCTGACCGGCAAGGGCCTCGGCTGGGGCGGCTCCCTGGGCCGCACCCAGGCCACCGGCTACGGCGCGGTTTACATGGCCCAGAACATGATGCGGGGCGTCGGCCAGAACCTGGAAGGCAAAACCTGCCTGGTTTCCGGCGCCGGGAACGTATCCATCTACGCCATTGAAAAACTCTACCAGATCGGCGCCAAGCCCGTGACCTGCTCCGACTCCAACGGCTTCATTTACGACAAGAACGGCATTGACCTGGAAGTGCTGAAGCAGGTCAAGGAGGTCGAACGCGCCCGCCTGACGCGCTATAAGAAACTCGTGCCCAAGGCCGAATACACTCCGGTGGAAAAATATCCCAAGGGCCGCAACGCCGTGTGGCAGGCGCCCGGCGAGGCCGCCTTCCCCTGCGCCACCCAGAACGAGCTTAACGGCCCGGACGCCAAGTCGCTCCTCAAGAACGGCTGCGTCTGCGTGAGCGAAGGCGCCAACATGCCCTGCGACGAGGAAGCCATGAGCCACTTCCTGAAGGCCAAAATCTGCTATGCCCCAGGCAAGGCCGCCAATGCCGGCGGCGTGGCCACCAGCCAACTGGAAATGTCCCAGAACGCCAGTATGCAGAGCTGGACCTTTGAGGAAGTGGACCACAGGCTCCAGGGCATCATGAAAGGCATTTATATAGCCGCGGCCCAGACGGCCAGGGAATTCGGCGAGCCGGCCAACCTGGTCATGGGCGCCAACATAGCCGGCTTCAGGAAGGTCGCCCAGGCCATGATCGACCTGGGCGCCATATAGAGCCTCAAACAACTTGAAAATCGGCTAAAGCCGGAGGCTGATTTCTTTCAAAGGCAAATTAATCAGCGCTTCCTTGAAAATTCGGCCAGGAAGAGGGCTCCGGCCACCGAGACGTTGAGGCTGGGCACGGCCCGGCTCACTTGGGGAACAGCCACCAGGAAATCGCAGGTTTTGCGGATCAGGGGCGACAGGCCCCGGCCCTCGGAACCCAGGATGACCACGGCCCGCTTGGGAAAATCAAAAGCGAAGAGGTTCTCCGGCCCCCGGTCATCGGCCCCCACCAGCCAGAAGCCGGCTTTTTTGAAGTCTTCCAGGGCCCGGCGCAGATTAACGGCCCGGACCAGGGGCAGAACCTCGGCCGCGCCGGCGGCGGCTTTAAGCGCGGCCGGGGTCATGGGCGCGGAACGGTCGCGGGGCGTCACCACCCCCAGGGCTCCGAAAGCCAGGGCGCTGCGCATGAGGGCCCCGAGATTGCCCGGATCCTCCACCCGGTCCAAAGCCAGGACCAGGGCCGCCCCTTCGGAGGGCCAGGTCTCGCGGAAACTCTCCCAGGCCAGATAGCTGACCGGGTCGAAGACGGCCGCCACGCCCTGGTGGGCGGCCCGGCCGCAGAGCCGGTCCAGGGCCGGCCGGGGCAGGAACCTGACCGCCAGCCCTTCGGCCCCGGCCAGGGCCAGAATTTCGCCGGCCACGCCGTCCCGGCGGCGATTTTCAGCCATAAAGACGGTGCGGCAGGCCTCGGCCCGGTTTTTCAGCGCCGCCAGGACAGGGTTCAGCCCGCTGACTGTCTGATCGGTCCCGGACGGTTCATCCCGGCTTTTGGTCATGAAAAAAATCCCGCCAGAAAGGCCTGGCTTCGGTCATGGGCCGACCTCGGCCGTAAAAGACGATTTCTTCCAACCCGTCCACCGCTTCTTTCACCAGGTCGTTGATGAGCAGGAAATCGTAAATATGGCTGGCGTCTATCTCCGCCCGGGCCTCGGCCAGACGGAGATCCATCTCCGAGTCCGATTCGGTCCGCCGGCCTGAAAGCCGCCGCCGGAGCTCCCCGGCTGAAGGCGGGGCCATGAAAATCAGTACCGCCTCGGGCATGAGCGCGCGCACCGAGGCCCCGCCCCTCACATCCAGGTCGGCCAGGACGCTCCGCCCGGCCTCCAGATGGTCAGAGACCCAGCGCCGGCCGGTGCCGTAGAAGCGGCCGAAGACCTCGGCCCACTCCAGGAAATCCCCGGCCCCGATCATCTCCCGGAACCGCTCTTCGGTCACGAAATTGTAATCCCGGCCGTCAACCTCGCCCGGCCTGGGCGACCGGGTGGTGAAGGATACGGAATAGACCAGTTCGGGCCGGCGGGCCATCAGAAGGTTTTTCACCGTGGACTTGCCGGAGCCGGAAGGGGCGCTGAGAACGAAAAAACGTCCGGGCACGTTCTTGGTCATGGGTTGTCCGGTTCCTCCGGCGGCTCTCCATACCCGTCATCTTCCTGAAAACGCTGAAAACGCTTGTCCAGGGTGGCCACGGTCACATTGCTCAAAAAGACCTGGTTAGCGGTGGTTATAATGAAGGATCTGGTCTTGCCGCCCTGGGTGATGTCCACCAGGCGGCCGGATTCCCGGGCCTCGTCCTTGAGACGTTTGGCCGGCGCCGAGTCGGGGGAGATTAAGGCCACCACCTTGTCCGCGGCCATATAGTTGACTCTGCTGCCCCGGCCGCCGACGCTGATAAACCTCGGCGTCAGTCCCCTTTGATAAACAATCTCCTGCGGCGTCGGCCCCTTCTTTGTCGGCATTGGTTCCTTCCTTGCCAGAGCCAAACAATTCATACCAAATTGCTTGACGCTCTATTCGATGTTCTGCGCCTGTTCCCGCAGTTTTTCCAATTCCGCCTTCATGTCCAGAACCAGGCCGGTAAGGTCCAGGTCCTGGGCTTTGGAACCCATGGTATTGACCTCGCGCCCCATTTCCTGAAGCAGAAAATCCAGGCGGCGGCCGACCGGGTCCGGGCTTTCGATAAGGCGGCGGAAGCCGGCCAGATGGCTGTCCAGGCGGACTATTTCCTCGGTGATATCCGCCCGGTCGGCCAAGAGGGCCGCCTCCTGGGCCAGGCGGGTCGGGTCGAGGGCCAGGCTGGCGCCCCCCAATTCAGCCAGGCGTTTCGTGAGCTTGGCCAGAAGGGCGTCCGGCGCGCCGGCGGCCGCTTCCCCCACCCGGCGGTTCAAGTGGGTCAGCGCGGTCAGGCGGCCGTCCAGGTCCCGGCCCAGGTTGCGGCCCTCGGCCTCGCGCATGGCCACCAGGGCCTCCACCGCCGCCCGCACCAGGGGCTCCAGCACGGCCTTAAGTTCCTCCAAATCCGGGGCCGGGTCTTCCTCCCGGCCGACCACGCCCAGGGTCAGGAGGTGGTCCAAGGTCACGGCCCCGGGCAGATTGAGCCGCCCTTTCAGTTCATTCAGGCCTTCCGCCAGGGTCCGGGCCAGTTCATAATCCACCCGGACCGCCGGCGATCGGGCTTCCCGGTCGTCAAACTGCACCCAAAGGTCCACCCGGCCCCGCTCCAGGCGGGCCGCGACCTGTTTTCTGACGGTCTCTTCCAGAGGGGCGCAGATCTTGGGCAAGCGGGCCACCACTTCCCGGAAGCGGCTGTTGACGCTCTTGACCTCCACCGTCACCGTGCGGCCGGCCCAGAATCCCGCGGCCGAGCCGAAACCGGTCATGCTCCTGATCATAAACGCCTTCCTGACAATGCGGTTTCAGCCCCGGCCGGAGCTAGGCCTTCAACGCGGCCAGGCAGGCCTGGCGCATCTTCAACAGCCAGGCCTGAACATCGGGCCGCTGGTAATCCGGATAAGTCCAGGGCAGAGCCTGAAGGCCGCCCTGGCGGTAAACCAGGGTCAATTCGCCCCACACCCCTCGGCCCAGAGGCAGGCGGTGCTCCCGGAACTTGCCGGTGGACAGGACCAGGCCGCCGCTGAAAACATAGCCCGGGTCAAGGTTGGCCAGGCGGCGTCCGCCAGGGGCGTGACGGCTTTCCCACTCCAGGGCCGCCAGCTTGACTTCGACCAGGCTCTCCGGGCTCTTCAACCCGGGCCAGGAGACGTAAACCTTAACCAGGTGCGGCCCCATTTCCTTTTCGTAGTAATCTGTCTCAATGATGGGGAATTCCGGGCTCACCAGGTCGGGCTCATCTTCCAGAATTGCATTCAGGCCCTCCAGGCCGGCGGCGATATGGCCCGGGTCGCCGGCGAAGACGGCGGCAAAGGGTTTGACCAGGGGCGAGGGGGCGATGAGGCTCATGGGAGGACCTCATAGCGGGGCGGGGCCTCACCGGGGGGGACTTCGGCCAGGCGGGCCGGGAGCCTTCGGCCGATCAGGTCCGCCGGCGGGGCTCCGGCCTTCCGGGGCCAGACCACTTCCGTCTCCAGCATGTAGTCGGTCAGGCAGACCCGGAGGCGTCGGTCGCGCTGCTCGTAAACCAGGGCCGAATATTCACGGCCCGTCTTATCCTTAAGATATTGCTTGAGCCAGTAGCGGAGGCGGCCGGTCTGCATTTTACGCAGGCGTTGGGCGTAATCGTTGACCGGCAGGGCCAGGCGCAGAAAGGCGGCCTGGTCCAGGGCCGGGGGCCGGCCTTGGACCAGGGCGCGGAGCTGCCGGGCCACCAAGAGGTCCAGATACCGCCGCATGGGCGCGGTGAAGGCCGTGTAGAGGGGCAACCCCAGCCCCTGGTGGGAGGCGGGCGTAAAACTCAGACCGCCCCGCCCCAAGCGGCGGCGGACGGCCAGGGAAAGGGCCAGCAGACGGTCGTCCGCGGCCTGGCCAGGAACGGCCGCGGCCAATTCGGCCGGGACAGGCTCCCGGGGTTTTTCCTGGAAGCGAAAAGGACAGGGGTAGCCCCGCCGGTGCAGAAGGTCGGCCGCCAGATGATTGGCCAGAATCATAAGTTCCCCGATAATCAGCTTGGCCGGCGTATCCCACTGGGTCAGTCCCACGCTCAGGGAGGCATCGGGCAGAAAGTGTACGCTCAGGCGGGGCAGGTTGAGATTAACGCCTCCCCCGGCCAGTCGCCGGGCCAGAAGAGCCTGGGCCAGATCCCATAAATCGACCAGTTCCGCCTCCTCTTCCAGGCGGGCGTCGGCTTCGGCGAAGGACAACTGGCGGTCCACCCGGATGTGGCTCAGATGCAATTCATAGTCGGCCACCGCGCCGTCTTTTTCTAAAGTGACCAGGAAGGAGACGGCCGGCCTGACCTCTCCCAGGGCCAGGCTCAGCCCGCCCTCGGATAATTCCGGCGGCAACATGGGGTATTTGGCTTCCGGCAGATAGACCGAGATGCCCCGTTCCCGCCCGGCCAGATCCAGGGGGGAATCCGGCGGGATGACGGTGGCCGCGTCGGTGATGTGCAGGCCCACCTGCCAGCGTCCCCCGGCCAGGGACTTGATGGAAACCGCGTCGTCGAGGTCGCGGGCGCCGTTGGAATCTATGGTCAGGGTGGGCAGGCCGGTAAGGTCCAGGCGGTTTTCCCGCCGTCCGCCGGCCGAGGCCATGGAACTGGAAACGGCGCGGGCCTCCTCCAGCACGGCCGAAGGGAAGGCGGTGGGCAATTCCAGGCGTCTCAATTCCAGGTTCTCATGGGGGTTGAACTCGCCGGCCAAGGTCAAGGCCTCAATGGCGCCTTGGGCCTCCGGGGCGAAGCCGGCCCTGGCCAGGAGCTTTTTGGCCTCGGCCGGGGCGGAGGCCTGAGGTCCGTCCAGGGCCAGGCTCAGAAGGCGGGCCTTGGCGGCCGCGGCTTCCGGCGGTTCCGGGGTCGCCGCCCCCTGTTTCAGGGCGGCCAGCCATTCGGCGCAGACAGCCAGGGCCCGCTCGGCCGATGCGGCCCGGCGTTTGGCCTCGGCCAGCCGCTCCACCTCGGCCTGATTTTGCCGCACCGCGCCGACGGGGGTGAAGCGGAACCGCAAACCATCGGCAAAGACCGCCCGGGCCACGGCTGAGACTTCGTCGGCCTGGGCCGAACGGCCGTAAATCAGGGCGGCCAGGTTTTCAAAACTGAATGCCGGGCCTTCTCCTTCCAGAACCGACCATAGCTCGGCCAGGTCCAGGGAGGCGGCCAGATTATGCCGAGTCGCCTCGGTGGCCCGCAAGAGTTCCAGGCGGGCGGGCTTAAGGCCGGGATCGGGCAGTTCGGCGGAATTCAGCACCCGGCCGACGGCGATGGACATTTCCCGGCCGTCGGCGGCCAGCACCCCCAGGCGGCGGGCGGACGGGGCCAGCACCCAGGCGGTCAAAAAATCCCGGCCCTCAAGAAATTCCACAATCACGGTTCAGCCCAGGCCAGGAGGGCCAGGCCGGCTTCGTCGGCCAGTCTTATGGTTTCAGCCCGGTTGACGATGAGCACATGGCCCGCGTCGACGACCAGGGCCCCCACCCGGCCGGTTTCAGCCATGACCCTGATGGTCTCCGGCCCGATGACCGGCGGATCCAGGCGATGATCCTGGCCGGGCTTTACCACCTTGGCCACGGCCACGGGCTTGTCGGCCAGCCCGGCCCCCCGGCGGACGGTCGCATCCGTGCCTTCGGCGGCCTCGACCGCCAGGGTTATGCGGTCACTGACCACCGCGCACTGGCCAACATCCAGCCGGCCCAGTTCCTTAGCCACCCGCCAGGCCACCCGGAGGTCGGCCATGAGGTCTTCGCCGGGAGCCAGGCCGGTCAGGAGGCCGGGCGGAGTCAGGAGTTCGGGCAGAAGCTCGGAGGCGGCCCGGACCCGGAAGCCCCGCGCCTCCAGCCAGCGACATACGGCCCGGAGGATCTTGTCGGTGTGGTAGTCGTCCAGGGTGGACATTAGGGCCACGGCCGCCTCATCCGGCTCGTAATTGAAGATGCTCTCCCGGCTGAGGCCCCCGATCATCACCAGGTCCAGGACCCCGGCCGACTGAAAAAAGTCGGCCAGGGCAGTCAATTGGCCCAGCTTGAGCCAGGCGAAAGTTCCGGCCAGGTCCGCCAGGCGGGGCTCGGCCTCGCCCTCGAAGGCGGCCACGGCCAGGGGAAGGCCTAAATCCCGGGCTTTTTCGGCCACCAGGAGGGGCAGTTCACGATTGCCGGCAATGAGGCCGATGGCGCCTGTCCGCTCCAATCTTTTCCCTTCCCAAGCGGCCTGAAACAACCAGGCCCGCTTTTGAATCCTTTTAAATTGACATTAGATAACTAATTTTATGTTAAATTCTTTTTGATTGCAAGGCGGCGGACGCGTGAATGATCTGCAGCGCCAGTTCGGCGGTGCGTCGGCTGGCGCCGGGGCCGCCCAGTTTTTCCCGCACCTGGGCAAGACCCTGCCGCATGGCTTCCAGGCGGGCCGGATCGTCCAGAAGGTCCAGGGCCAGGCCGGAGAGGGTCTCGGGGGTGGCCGCGTCCTGAATGAGTTCGGGCAGGAGACCCCCGCCATAGATCAGGTTGGGCATGGCGATGTGCGGCACCTTGATCAGGTGTTTGCCCAAAAAGTAATTCAGCCGCCCGGTCTTGTAGAACACCACCATGGGCGCGCCCTCCAAGGCCGCCTGCAGGGTGGCCGTGCCGGAGCAGGTCAGGAGCAGCCGCGCCTTTTGCATGACCAGAGGCGCCGCCTGAGGCAACAGGGCGACCGGCGCGCCCGCTTCCAGGTAGAGGGTCAAGGCCTTCGGATTCAGCCCCGGAGCCACAGGCAGGGCAAAGGCCAGTTCCGGCCGCCGGCGCAGCATCAGCCCGGCGGCGTCCGCCAAAAGCGGCATGTGTCGGCGGATCTCCGACATGCGGCTGCCCGGCAGAAGCCCCAGCACCGGCTTGTCGTCCGTCCAAGGCCAGAGGCCGGCTGCTTCGCCCGCCTGTTCCTGGACATGGTCCAAGGCCGGATGGCCCACAAAGGTCACCGGCAGATCAGGGGTTCGGGAGGCGTAAAACTCCTTTTCAAAGGGAAAGACCACGGCCAGGTGATCCACCAGGGCGGAGAGACGGGCGGCCCGGCCCTCGCGCCAAGCCCAGACCTGTGGACCGATGTAATACAGAATCTTCAGGCCCAGCTTTTTGGCGTGGGCGGCCAGGCGGAAGTTGAAATCCGGAAAATCGATGAGGATGAGCAGGTCCGGGCGGGTTTCGCGCAGGTGGCGCCGGAGGCCGCGCATGGCCCGCCAGATATGCCCCGCCTTGGCCAGAACCTCGCTGATGCCCACCAGGGCCAGGTCTTCGGCCCGGTACAACAGGCGGCAGCCGGCCCGGGCCAGGGCCGGGCCGCCGATGCCGCTCAACTCCACCCCCGGCAGGAGAGCGGCCAACTCCCGGGCCAGGCGGGCGCCGTGCTCGTCGCCGCTGGCTTCGCCCGCGATGATGACCACCCGTCTATTCACGCTCCACTTCCACCAGGCGGCGGGCCAGGGGCAGGAGGCTTTCCCGGCCGGCCAGCCCCTGCCTGACCTTTTCGCTGATGCGCAGGGCCGCGGCCAAGGCGGCCCGGCCCTGTTCCCCTCCCACCCGGGGAGGCGTTCTTTCCGTAACGCAGCGCACAAAAGATTTCAATTCCTCTTCCAGGGGATCCCGGCCGGCGAAACGGGGACGCTCCGCCTTGACCTTGGGCAGGCGTCCCACCCTGAACTCCACGTTGTTCACCACCAGGAGCCGGCGTTTGCGGAAGTCCACCGACATGTAGGCATCCATCTGGAAAACGCGCATCTTGCGTTCGTCTTTCAAGGCCAGGCGGCTGGCCGTCAGGTTGGCCACGCAGCCGCCGGGAAATTCCAGGCGGGCGTTGACGATGTCCGGGTGCCCCCCCCCCAGCACGGGCACCCCGGAAGCCCGTATTTCACAGGGTTCTTCTCCCACCAGGGCCAGAATGATGTCCAGGTCGTGGATCATAAGATCCATGGCCACATCCACATCCAGGGCCCGGCCCTTGAAAGGGGCTATGCGGTCGGCTTCAATGAACAGGGCGTCTTTCCCCCGTTCCAGGAGCCCCTCCACCGCCGGGTTAAAGCGCTCCAGGTGGCCCACCTGCAGTATCCGCCCCTGTTCTCCGGCCAGCCGGATCAAGCGGTCGGCCTCTTCCAGGGTGGCGGTCATGGGTTTTTCACAGAGCACGTCCTTGCCCGCCGAAAGCAGATCCTCGGCAATGCGGGCATGGGCCCCGGTGGGGGCGGCGATCACCGCCGCGTCAATATCACCCAGCACCTCTTCGTGGGAGGCCGCCGCCCTCGTACGCAGGTTACGGGCAATTTCCCTGGCCCTGTCCATATCGGCGTCCACCACCGCCGTCAGCTCCGCTCCCTTGAGGGCGGAGATTTTTTCCGCGTGGAAACGCCCCAGGTAGCCCACGCCAATGACCGCCATCCTGATTTCGCCGCCAGACATCGGCGCTTTCTCCTTTGCCGCTTGCCGGCGCCGTTTACATGGCTTCCGCCACGGCCTCGGCCACGCGGGCGATTTCCTCTTCCGCCAGGTAGGGGTGGAAGGGCAGGGCCAGAATTTCCCCGGAAGAGGCCAAGGCCGAGGGAAAGGCATCCCGCGAATAGCCGAGATATTGGAATACCTGCATAAGGTGCAGGGGGGCGGGATAATAAATGGCTGTGGGAATATTTTTTTCCTTCAGGCGGGCGGCCAGTCCGTCGCGCCGGCCTCCGGAGGCCAGGACGCAGTATTGGGCCCAGACGCTCAGGCAATGCGGAGAGATTCGGGGCAGGGTGAGGCCGGGGACGGGAGCGAGAGCCTTGGCGTAAGCCTGGGCCACCCGCTGCCGGGCCTGGATCTCCTCGGGAAAAATCTCCAGCTTGGAGAGCAGCACCGCGGCCTGCAAGGTATCCAGGCGCCCGTTGACGCCCAGGCGCACATGCTCATAACGGTCCCGTCCCTTGCCGTGAAAGAGAATGGATCGGTAGGCCGCCGCCAGCTCGTCGTCTTCCGTGAACAGCGCGCCGCCGTCACCATAGGCGCCCAGGGGCTTGGCCGGAAAGAAGCTGGTCGCCCCGGCGTCGCAACCCAAGGCGCAGGTTTTTTCACCCCGGTATTCCGCCCCGAAGGCCTGGGCGGCGTCCTCCAAAGTCAATAGCCCGTGTTTTTGCGCCAAGGGCAATAGCGTCTGGTAGTCCGCAGCCTGGCCGAAGAGATCCACAAAAATGACCGCGCGGGCCTCAAGCCGGTTCTCCCTGGCCTGCCGGGGCAGTGGATAGATGGAGGCGTCCCCGGTTTCCACGGCGGCCAGGGCCTTTTCCAGGGAACGGGGATCCATGTTGAAACTCACCGGATCAATATCCACCATGATCGGGGTCGCCCCCAGGAGGGCCACCACCTCCGCGGTGGCGAAAAAAGTGAAGGCGGGGACGAAGACAGCTTGCCCCGGACCGACACCCCAGGCCAGGAGGGCTATGAAGAGGGCATCAGTGCCCGAGGCGCATCCCACACAGTGTTTCGCCCCGGCGAAGCGGGCCAGGCGTCCCTCCAGTTCGTCCACCTCCGGGCCCATGATATAGATGTTGTGATCCAGAACCGCGATCAGGCGGGCTTCAAGATCAGAGCGGATACGCCGTTGCTGGGCGGCCAGATCGATAAAATGCATGTTTCCCTTTCTGCGGCACGGCCGCGGCGCGTCATGAAGGTTCGGCTCGGGCGCTGCGGGTCCGGATGGCGATCCACGATGATGCCGGAATTAATTGGCGCCGGTCAAAGGCCAGAGAGGAGCATCAAGCGATTTATCGGTAGACGCCCCGTTCCGAGGAGCGGTAAAAATCCAGAATCGTCCGAACTTCGGGCACGGTTCCGTATTCAGCCTCGGCTTCGGCCAGCACCTCCGCCAGGGGGCGGTGGTTGCGGCAGATGATGTGATATGCGCCATTCAGGGCGTCGAGGGTGGCCTGGGGCATTCCCCGGCGCTTGAGGCCGACGATGTTGGGCCCGGAGAGGACCAGGCGGCGGTTGCTGCCCGCCCCCCCGGCCATGTAAGGCGGCAGATCCCTGGAGAGTCCGGTAAAGCCGCCCAAAAAAGCGTGGGGGCCGACCCGGCAGAACTGGTGGATGGCCGTCAGGCCGCCGATGATGGCTCCCTCGCCGATGGTGATGTGGCCGGCCAGGACCGCATAGCTGGACATTATGACCCCTGGCCCCAGGCGGCAGTCGTGGGCCACGTGGACCGTGGCCATGATCAGGCAGCCGTCGCCGATGCTGGTGGCCCCGCCCCCGGTTCCCCGGTGGACGGTGGCCGATTCCCGGATGGTCACGTTTTCGCCTATAAGGAGCCCGGTGCGTTCGCCTTGGTATTTCAAATCCTGAGGGTCGGTGCCCACTGAGGCGAAGGGGAAGATTCGGCTGCCCCGGCCGATGGTGGTGTCCTTGTCGATGAAGGCGTGGGGCCTGATCTCCACTTCCGGCCCGACGACCACCCGGGGGCCTATGACGGCGTAGGCGCCGATCTCGGCGGTGGGATCAACGACGGCGGAAGAGTCAACGACGGCCATGGGGTGTATGGACATGTCAATTCTTCCCCAAGGCGGCGGCCGGCTCTTCGGGGCCGGGCAGAACGGAGGTCAGTTCCGCCTCGGCCGCCTTGCGGCCGTCCACCAGGGCCCGGGCCGCCACCTTCCAGACGCGGCTGCCGAAGCGCAGGAGGCGGATATCTATGTCCAGGCGGTCGCCCGGCCGGACCGGCTGGCGGAACTTGACCTTGTCGGCGGAAGCGAAAAAAGCCACCCGGCCCGCCAGATCCGGCAGGCCCACCCCCTCTGGCGCGGCGTCCGGGGCCTCGCGGCGGGACAGGGCGATGAACAAAGCCCCGGCCTGGCCCATGGCTTCAATGATCATGACCCCCGGCAGAACCGGGAAACCAGGGAAGTGGCCCTGAAACTGGGGCTCGTTATAGGTGATGTTCTTGTAGGCGGCAATGGTCCGCCATGGGTCCAGGGCCGTAACCCGGTCGATGAGCAGGAAGGGGTAGCGGTGGGGCATCAATTCCAGGATGACATCAATGCCGAAGGACAGGGAGCCGGTCATGGGTTTTCCTTTTCCTCCGCGGCCGCGGGGCGGGGGGCGGGCTTTTCCCCGGAAGAGAAAAACAGGGATTTCAATTCCTCCAAGGTGGCGCTCTTTTTCAGAACCTGGAAAAACTTCCGCATTTTTGGCAGTTGGGTGCTTATGAGGGCCAGGTTCTGATAGTGCTCCTCGTTGGGTTTCAAGGGCGAACCGCTCCAGACGCGACGCCCGGCCGGCACCCGGCCGCTGCCCACCCCGGTCTTGGCGGTGAGGACGGCGTCATCGCCTATGGTCACGCCCGGTCCCACGCCCACCTGTCCCAAGAGAAAAACCCGGTCCCCGATGACGGCGTGTCCGCCGATGCCCACCTGGGCCACCACCACGCAATCGCGCCCCAGGCGGACATTATGGCCGATCTGCGCCATATTATCAATC
>JGI24698J34947_10001349_pt1 | contig 12899 bp, 13 predicted proteins | sample TergutMp193P3_FD_34947 | JGI IMG/M metagenome (IMG submission 34947)
CAATGGCGGCGCGGGTGGCGGACAGCGCGTCTTCTACGCGGTGCTTTTTCTCTTTGAGTTCCACTTCGGTTGCCGCGCCCACGTTGATTACCGCGACGCCGCCGGCGAGTTTGGCGAGCCGCTCTTGGAGCTTTTCGCGGTCATAGTCGCTGCTGGTGTCTTCTATCTGCGTCTTAATCTGGGCGATGCGATCCTGAATGTCCTTCTGCTTGCCCGCGCCGTTGATGATCGTGGTGTTGTCCTTGTCGATTTTTACGGTCTTGGCTTTTCCGAGCCGGGGAAGGTCAGTGTTTTCGAGTTTCAGGCCGAGTTCTTCGGAAATAAATTCGCCGCCGGTGAGTATGGCGATGTCTTCAAGCATGGCCTTGCGGCGGTCGCCGAACCCGGGCGCCTTGACCGCGCAGGTTCGCAGGGTTCCGCGCAGGCTGTTTACTACCAGCGTGGAAAGCGCCTCGCCGTCAACATCCTCGGCAATAATGAGCAGGGGCTTGCCGCTTTTGGCGACTTTTTCCAGCAGGGGCAGCAGGTCCTTCATGCCGGAAATTTTCTTGTCATGGATCAGGATGTACACGTCCTCGTACACGCAGGTCATGGTGTCGCGGTCGGTTACAAAGTACGCGGAAATATACCCCCGGTCGAACTGCATGCCTTCCACAAATTCAATGGTGGTGTCCATTGTTTTTGATTCTTCAACGGTGATAACCCCGTCTTTCCCGACTTTTTCCATGGCGTCGGCAATGGTATTGCCGATTTCGCTGTCGTTGTTGGCCGATACGGACGCGACATGCGAAATTTCTTCTTTATCTTTGATAACTTTGGAAATCTTTTTGATCTCCTCAACGGCGATCTCCACCGCCTTGTCGATGCCCCGCTTCAGCTCCAGGGGGGTCATGCCGGCGGCTACGGATTTCAGGCCCTCTTTCACCAGGGAATAGGCCAGGACCGTGGCGGTAGTTGTACCGTCTCCGGCGACATCGTTGGTTTTGGTGGCCACTTCTTTCAGAAGCTGCGCCCCCATGTTCTCGTAAGGGTCGGACAATTCAACTTCTTTTGCCACCGAAACGCCGTCTTTGGTGACCGTAGGAGCGCCGAATTTCTTGTCCAAAAGGACGTTGCGTCCCTTGGGGCCGAGTGTTACCTTAACAGCCTTGGAAATCTGCTCAACACCGGCCAATAGCTTGCGCCGGGCGTCTTCGTTGAACAATAACTGTTTAGCCATGTTTTTTCTCCTTGTACATCAATTATAGTACCGGACTTCGCAGAGGCGGTTTTAAGCCCTGCAAGGCCGGTATAATTTATTTGGATTAAAGCCCAAAAAGCTCATCACTACAATATCAAATTATGCAAAGTTGTTCAAGGGGGAGAGCGGGGACTGGGGACTAGGGACTAGGGATCGGGGATCAAGATTATTGTTCGTGTACATAGCGTGTTGCCAAGTCTCACGAATTACAAATATCCCCACTCCCTATTCCCAGCTCCCCCACAGGCAGCCGGTAGATTAGGACGGCGCTTCAGGATAAACTGCATATAGGCGCTTGCCGTGCCAGCCGGGACTCGCAAAACCGGTGTGCGGGAATACATAAACAGTAAATATGGAGATAATTTGACTAATCAGGCGAATACCGATGAAGCGTTGAGAATTTTTACTGACGGCGGCTGTTCGGGCAATCCCGGGCCGGGCGGCTGGGCCTATGTAATGGCGCTCAAAACTTTTCAGGGCGAGAAAATCATCGGCGAGGCCAGCGGCTCGGAGAAAAACACCACCAACAACCGCATGGAATTGACGGCGGTAATTTCATCGCTCAAAGCCCTCAAATCCCTGGCCGGCGTTCCGCGCCGCGCGCTGGTCTGCACGGATTCGCAATACGTGCAAAAGGGCATCACCGAGTGGATTAAAAAATGGAAAAAAAACGCATGGCGCACCAGCGATAAAAAACCGGTCAAAAATCAGGACTTGTGGATGGAACTGGACGCGCTTGCCGGGGAGCTTTCGCTGGATTGGGAATGGGTGAAGGGCCACGCCGGGAACTCCCTCAACGAGCGCTGCGACCGCATGGTGCAGGAGGCTGTCGGCGCTATGGGGTAATCCCCAGGGCGGGCATTAGTGTTCTATAGGAATTTCACCACAGAGGGCACGGAGTTTCACGGAGGAAAGATGATTTTCGTATCAAAAACTCCGTGTTCCTCCGTGGTTTTTATTCTTAGTTGATGATGTTGGGCAAGTCCCCCGCCTGGAATCCCCTATTTTTCCGGTTCAGCCAGCGCCGCGGCCAGCAATTCCGCGAGTTTTGAGGCTTCTTCGGGGCCGAGGGTCAGGCCCTTGCCCGCTTTTTCATGCCCCGGCGCCCATTCCCGCAGGTCAAGTTTGGGCTTCCTGCCGTTCCACGAGACCATGTTGAGTTCCTTTTTCCAGCCGCTTTTGTCGGCGGAAAGCTCCCCAAAGTGCTTGACTATATCGAATTGAATATCTGCCATAATTCCCCAAATTCCTTATTGATGAAAGTTTAATTTTTGTATATAATAAATTACAAAAAAGTGCAATAAGGAGTTTTCTTTTATGAGGAAAAAATATCTATTGTTGGCTCTGCTGGCGGCGTTGCTGGCAGTGTTTCTTTCCTGCAAATCCACCCCTCCGCCTGAAGAGAAAGCGGAGCCAAAGATCTCGCAGGATGCCGTAACGAGCGCGGGGGCACGGGCAGATGCCGCCAGAAAACGCGCGATGGATTTTGACGCTCCAACGTATTTCCCCAGCGAGTGGGAAAGCGTCGAGGCTCAATACAATGAGGCGGGAACCTTGCCCCGTGAAACCGTGCTGGATGTGCAAAGAGCGGCGGCGCTATACGGCGAGGCGGCGATCAACTATGACGGGCTTTTTGAAAAAGCCGTCCCCCTGTACGCGCAGGCGCGGGAGGACGAGATCATGGCCGCACGAGACGAGTTGCTAAATTCCAGCTTGTTTAACTGGAATTTTCCTGACTACATTAAGGGAGCGGACGCGGTCGCGCTGAAAGCGCAGGATCAATACGAAAATCAGAAGGATTATTACGCGGCCAAAGACACTGCCGCGCAGGCGCTCGAAATGTACGGGGTTCTGAAGTCCGCGACTGCCGCGTTGGAGTTGCGTAAGGAAATCGTCGATAATGAGTTTGAGGCTGTTGATCCCGAAAATTTTGACAAGGCTGAACAAGCCGGCACGGGCGCGGTTGACGCGTACGACAAGGGCGACATAAAGAGCGCCCGCAGCAATGCCGATGAAGCGCAGCTCAGGTATAATCTGGTGCTGGACGCGGCATGGGCGGGTTCCGCAGCCGCTTTTGGCAAGGCCGCCGCAACCGAGAGGCAGCTTGCCATTGACGTTAAGGGCAATGTCGCGATGAAGAGCGCCTTTGATCCGGCTGAAAATAATTTTAAGCAGGCAACGGCTTCGCTGGATGCTGAAAAATTTGCCGAAGCCGCCAGACTGTTCAAACAGTCCGGGGCGCAGTTTACCGAGATAGCGGAGCTGACTGAAAAGAAACGGGTTATTGCCGAAGATTCAATCAGGGAGGCCGCGGAAAGAGCGGAAGCAAGCGATGAGGCCGCCAGAAGGGCAGAGGAAATTATAGAAGGAGGTTCAGAATGAGCCGCAAAATTGTTTTGGTTTTGATGATACTATCGGTTTTTGGGCTGCAATCGGCATTTGCCCAATATCACCTTCCAGAGCCGGTGTTTTACGAGGGCCGCGCCGCCGCCGAAGCGCCGCTTTTGTCCGCGCAAGCGGACGGCCTTCCATCGGAGACGGCGTACCTGTGGGATTATGTTCCGGAAAATACCAGCGAGCCTATGCTCTTCGTGCCGTTATTTGCGCTCGCGGCTGCGGCTTCCACCGATGCGGACGAAGCGGAAGTCGCCAGCAGCATCCGCAATAACCGCTTCTATCTTGAAAGCATCAGGCTGGCTAAACTCGCCCAAAGCGCGTATGATGACGGCGATTACGACAAGTCCAACGAATACGCCACAGAAGCGGTGCGTTACGCGCAAATGTCGGATGAGTTCGTTGAGCTGCAACTGAAAATCAAGGAAACCAACGACACTATTGCCGCCGCCAAGCAGCGGCTTGATTGGGCTTCTTCAACGGGCGCTGACAAAAAGAATCCTGACGAATATGCGGAAGCCGAGGGCTTTTACACGGTAAGCCTCGATTCCCGCAAGGCGGAACAATGGGACGCCGCAATTGAGGCCGCGAATAAAGTCATCAACATTTTAGCCTATGCCGAGGCTCCTCCGAGCGGGGTTCTGCCCGCACAGTACACGGTGCGTACGTGGGCATCCAACAAGGACTGCCTGTGGAATATCGCGGGCCGGTCATGGGCTTACGGGGACCCGTTTAAATGGCGGCTGATTTACGATGCCAATAAAGACAAACTGCCCGATGCGGGTAATCCCGATTTGATTAATCCCGGCATGGTTCTGGATATTCCCAGCGCCAGCGGCGAAACCCGGCAGGGAATGTGGCAAGCGGATAGCTCATATTAATCTAGCGCGGGGCTGCGGCCCCGCAGTTTTGCAGGTACAGCGACAGGGCGGCGCCCATAAGCGCGTGCACGTAGGGTGGCCGCCCCATATTTTTAATTACCTCGTCAACATCAACCGGAACAATTTCCAAATATTCGTCTGTGTCGGGATGCTGCTTTCCCGTATCAATCAAATCTTCGGCAAGAAAAAAATGGACGCGGTTTGACATAATTGCCGGGTTGGGACTCATTTCACCGAGTTTGCGGATTTTATTGCTTTTGTATCCCGTTTCCTCCTGAAGTTCCCTGGCCGCCGCCTGTTCCGGGTTTTCATTCGGCTCAAAAACACCGCCGGGGAATTCCAGCGACAGCTCGCGCGCGCCGTGCCGCCATTGCCGCACCATTATAAATTGCGGACGGTGCGCTCCCCGCAGCAGCGGAATGGTAATCGCCCAGTCGCTTGCGTCAATAATCGTGTACGTCCTGAGTTCGTTGTCAGGCGATCTGCAATCGGTCTCCCGTATCGAAAAAATCCGGCAATCAAAAACGCTTCTGCTTTCTTCCTGCGTCCACACGAGTTTTTTATCATCCATGCTATTTATCATCCATGATATTATGATAGCACAATTATGCGAAGTTTGTGCATGGAATTTTTATGCCCGAAATGCTATAATTAATGAAGTAATCTGGTTCTATTGAGGGGGTATCTCGTATGGTGAAAAAAGCAGGAAAAACTAGAGGCTTGGTTTTTGTTATCGCCCTCGCGCTTTTTGCGGCGGCATGCCCGGCAGACAGCAACGAGCCGGGGAGCAATACCCCGCAGCCGGGCGGAGACGGCTCAGAGCCTGTTACCGGAAACGCCGACACGGAAAGCGCGGATGCGGTAATTATCCTTAAAGGCGCTACGGCGGAGTATACCGGCGCGAATGTGAATATCGTTACCAGTAATGTTTACGGGACTATTGTCGAAATCACCGGGAACGGGACTTACGTTATTCAAGGCACCTTAAACCAGGGCTTTGTGGCCGTGTCGAAACGGGACATTGATGTTACTATCATTTTGAACGGCGTACATATATATTGCGGAAATTACGCTGCCCTGACCTGCCTGAAAAAATCTAACGTTACGCTAGTGCTGGCGGAAAACTCCGTCAATTACCTTACTGACGGCGGCGAGGGCGCGGTAGACGGCAAATACCCGCTGGGCTATGACAGCGAGGAACAGCCTAACGCGGCCCTGCTCATACGCGCAGACTTGACCATCAAAGGCCCCGGCAAACTCACTGTAAACGGTAACGCCAACAACGGAATCGGCAGCCGCGCAAATCTTGCCATAGAGGGCGGCGATATAACGGTAAGCGCGGCAAAAAACGCCTTAAAGGGCAATGATTCGATCGCTATTAGCGGCGGCAAATTTAACCTGACTGCGGATAAGGACGCGATAATCACCGAAGAAATTGACGGCGGGCTGGGCGCGATTAACATAAGCGGCGGCGATTTTACGATAAACGCCATGAACGACGCGGTTCAGGCAGCGACAAGCCTGACAATATCCAACGCGGTTTTCAAAATTAAAACAGGCAGGGGGAGCGGCGTTAGCGCAGGCGAGGACAGCGCGAAGGGCCTCAAAGCGGGTACCGATATAACCGTACATTCGGGGACCTTTGACATTGACAGCAACGACGACAGTATACACTCCAACGGAACGGTAACGATCAACGGCGGAACGTTTACTATCTCCAGCGCCGATGACGGCATACACGCCGATGAGCGTCTGACAATCAACGGCGGAACGATAAGCATAAACAAATGCTACGAGGGCCTCGAAGCGCTGAATATAGACTTAAACGGCGGTTTTGTGAAAATAAAAGCCTCGGATGACGGCATCAACATCGCCGGCGGCAGGGATTCTTCCACCACTAATCCCGGCGGCGGCTGGGGCAGGCCGCCCGGCGGGGGTATGCCGGGCGCTCAGGCCATAGACGGAACCCTGAGCATAAGCGGCGGGGAATACCGCATAGAATCAACAGGAGACGGCCTGGATTCCAACGGCAACATCAGCATGGACGGCGGCACGCTTGTCATATACGGCCCAAGCTCCGGCGTTGAACTCCCCATAGACTATGACGGCAATTTCGTTATGAGCGGCGGCCTGCTTGTCGCGCTGGGCAATTACGGTTCCAGCGGGATGCCGGCGCAGCAGCCCGGTTCAAGCTCCACGCAGTACACTTTCCGCGTCAGATTCCAAAGCGCGGTCCCGGCAAACTCGCTTATCAATGTATCGTCAAGTTCAGGGGAGGAAGTGGTAACGGTCAGGGCCTTAGGCAGTACAAGCAGCATGGTTGTGTGCAGCCCGCTTCTTAAACAGGGGACTTACGCTATCTCATGGGGAGGCGCGTATTCCGGCGCCGCAAACGAGCTCGGCTTGTATGAGGGGGGAACCTACTCCGGCGGCAACGCGGCCAGAAGCATTACCCTCAGCGCTATAGTCAGTACGCCGACTGTTAATTGAAGGTTTTCGCAACGGGGTTTAACGCCCCCTGCGCTGGCAGCGGTAAATGGGGAATGGAATGTAACCTTGACATTTATCACTTTTTTTATTATCTTATAGAGATATATAAGGATGCCTGCGGCCATGAATCAGGGGGCTGCGGCATGAAATTCAGGAGATTTGCGGATGGATGAGTTGAAACGGCAGATAAAAGAGCTTATTGTCAGCGCATTGGAACTTGAGGATATAAAGCCGGAAAATATCACGGACACTGAGCCGATTTTTGGGGAGGGGCTGGGCTTGGATTCGATTGACGCTCTGGAATTGGGCATCGCCTTAAAAAAGAAATTCGGCGTGAAATTTTCAGCGGAAAACGCCGACAACCGCAGGCACTTTGCCTCGGTGGACGCGCTGGCAGCGTATATTACTGCGGAAACCGCCGGAGGATGATGAAATGACCAAAGAAAATATTTTTGAAAAAATTAAAGAAATACTGGCATCCGATTTTGAGATTGATGAAGCGGCGATACGGCCGGAAGCCCGGCTTTACGAGGAACTCGATCTCGATTCCATTGACGCGGTTGATCTGCTGGTAAAAATGAAAGAGCACATCCCCGGAAAAGTCGATCCCGCGCTGTTCAAAAACGCCCGCACCGTTCAGGACGTAGTCGAACTGCTCTATCCGCTTCTCGAATCGCAGGCTCCCTGAAATTTCCAAAATGCTGCGGATCGCCCTATATCTATTAGCCGCGATTTATCCGATTCTCGTTTTCTGCTTTTTGGTGATACTAAAAATACCCCTGCGCTTCTTTTCGTTATTCGTCATTTTTGTCGCCTTCTGCGTATTCCTCGCCGCGACATCGGCCCAAAAAAAAGCGGCTGCCCCCAAAAAACGCGGCGTGCCGTTCCGCATGATAAGCGCGTTTCTGCTGGCCGCGCTCGGCCTTGCCTGCCTGCTCAGCAATCAGGCGCTGTTCCTCAAGCTCTACCCCGTGCTGATGAACGCGGTGATGCTCGGCGCGTTTGGGCTGAGCCTCTGCGTTCCGCCGCCCATGATTTTTCGTTTTGCCGTTTTGACGGATAAGTCGATACGCGGCAGCCTGGCGGAAAAGCGCATTGAACGCTACTGCCGCAAAGTAACGCTGGTCTGGTGCGCTTTTTTTGTCGTCAACGGCGGCATTGCCGCGTGGACGGTTTTTTCCGCTTCGGATCTTGCATGGTCGGTGTACAACGGCGGAATTTCGTATATACTGATAGGCATACTCTTTGCGGTTGAATTTATGATTCGAAAAATTACTGATAAAAAAATGCCCACGGCAACACCGCTTTCGCAATTCAGGGCGGACTCGCGCCCGGACAGCCACATCCTCTGCTATGAGCGGAACTGGGAGAGCGGCGTCTATAAAACATGGAATGATTTTCTGGAAGATACCGCGCGGCTGCGCCTGGCAATAGTGCGGGACAGTGCCGAAAAATGGATACTCCACGCCGAGGACTACTGGCATTTTCTCTGCGCCTTTACCGCTCTGCTCCAGTGCGGAAAGGAAGTCCGCCTGAGCGCGAATATTTCCCCCGCGTATATACGCGAGATACGGGAGGGCGGCGCGGTCGCGTTCCTGACGGATCAAACGCTCGCAGGGGAAGCTGCGGCGGGTGCCGTGTACATTCCCGCGCTGCTGGACGGCCCGCCGCCGGACGCGGCTGATGTGCGCGTAACGCCGCCGTTTAATGCCGATGTTACGCGCATCGTCATGTATACATCGGGTAGCACCGGCCAGCCCAAGGCGGTCATGCAGCGGCTGACCGAACTGGAAAACGACAACCGCTTTATCCTGTCCATGTACGGCGAGCAATGGCTGTCCCGTATAGCCTGCGCCACAGTCAGCCCGCACCACATTTACGGCCTCTTATTCGCGATACTCCTGCCCTTTACCGCAGGCGTTCCATTCCGGCGGCAGCGCATTGAAGCCCCCGAAGAATTTGAATTGCTGGGCTCCCGGCCATTAATGATAATAACCGTGCCCGCGTTCCTCAAACGCGCGGTACAGGTAAAAAACACAGACGGTGCCGAAGCGCGTTACGCGCTCAATAATCCCTGGATATTCACGTCCGGCGGCGTACTGGATAAACAGGTCGCTGAGAAAACCAGCGGGATTTTCGGCTTCTGGCCCCTGGAAGTGTACGGCAGCACCGAGACTTCCGGCATTGCGTGGCGGCAGTCGAAAGACGGCCTCGAATGGACTCCCTTCGCCAACGCGGAAATTTCGCTTAACAGTGATGGCTGCCTCGTGATCCGCTCCCCGTATATCAAAGACCCGGCGGGTTTTACCACCGGAGACCTTGCCAAAATTCTTGATGACGGGCGTTTTCTCTTACAGGGACGCGCGGATTCCATCGTAAAAATTGAGGAGAAGCGGGTTTCCCTGGCCGAGGTGGAGTCCCGCCTGCGCGAATCGGGGCTGGTTTCTGATGCATGCGCGATAGCCCTGTCGGGCAAGCGCCAGTACGTGGCAGTGGCGCTGGTATTGAACGAACAGGGAAGCGCCGAATTTGCCGGAGCGGAAAAACGCCTGATAAACCGGCATTTTCGTACATACCTCTCGCAATATTTGGAAAGCGCCGCCATACCCAAACGATGGCGTTATGTGCAATCATTCGCGCTTGACAGCCAGGGCAAAAAGAAACGGGAGGACATAGAGTCCCTCTTTGCCGCCGATGTTCTGGATACGAGGGGACTGTCCGGCCTGAGCGTTATTCAACAGACAGCCGAAAAGGTAACGCTGGAATTCTCGATCCCCGGCGAAAGCGATTACTTTAACGAGCATTTTCCCACGCTGCGGATACTTCCCGCAGTGGCGCAGTTTGAGCTGGCCGTGCGCCTGGCTGACCGTTATGTGCACAGCGGACTGCGGGTCACGCGGGCAAAGCGGATAAAATTTTCCGCGCTGGTGCGTCCCGGAGTCCCGCTGCGATTGGAATTGTCGGTGTCATCGGCACTCGTTAGCTTCACCTATACAAGCCCGGACGGGAACACCGTGTATTCAAGCGGGGCTTTTTCCATTGCGGAGGGCGAGCAGTGATTAAGCAGGGAATTATAATACCGGTGTATAATCACGGCGCGGCGGCGGGAAAGGTGGTGGAGAATCTTGCGCCGCTGGGCCTGCCCATCATCATGGTTGATGACGGCAGCGACAGCGAAACCAAAAACTGCCTTGAAAAAATTTACGCCGCGCATCCGCTGGCCGTTCCGCTGGCGCTGGAAAAAAACAGCGGCAAGGGACGGGCGTTTGGCGCGGGCATTGGCAAGGCTCGCGAAATGGGGCTGACCCATGTGCTGCAGATTGACGCGGACGGCCAGCATGACGCGGGACGCGCCCGCTTTTTTCTTGATGAATCGTCGGCGCATCCTGACGCGCTGATCTGCTCGTATCCCCAATACGACGAATCGGTTCCGTTTGCGCGTAAGCACGGCAGGATAGTCGCCAATACGTGGGCAAAGATCGTTACCCTGCGCCCGCATATCATCGAATCGATGCTGGGCTTCCGCGTGTATCCGGTGGAGACGGTGTTTCAACTGTACCGCAGGGCGTACATTGACGCTCGCATGGGTTTTGATATTGATATACTCGTCCGGCTCTGCTGGACGGGCCTGCCGCTGATTTTTCATCCGGTTCGCGTAACGTATCCATTGGACGGCATCTCGCATTTCCGCCCGGTGCGCGACAATATCCGCATCAGCCTGACCTATACGCGGCTCTGCTGCGGAATGCTGCTCAGGCTGCCGCTGCTGCTGGCTAGAAAAATTCGCGCCGAATGCGCGGCATGCGGCGTTAGCCGTCAAAAACAGCGCGTAACGGAAACTGTTTTATGAGCGGCTCCCACTGGTCAACGCAGAAAGAAAGAGCCGTTGGCTACTGGAATGTACGGATCATGCTCGTGCTTTTCAAGCTGCTGCCGGTGATTCTCCTGCGGCTCATCGCGTTTCCAGTCGGTTTTTTTTATTTCCTGTTTTCAAAAACGGCGCGGGGACATTCGCGCGCGTATCTCAGGCGCGTCAACGCGCTACGCCGGGAATCGCGGCAAAGCGCCGGGGCTGAAAATCAACCTAATGCAAAAAAACTCAAGTCCCTGCGGCATTTTCTCGCGTTTGCCCTTGCCCTGGTAGACAAGGTCGAGGCGTGGGGCGGCAAGGCCCCGTTCAAGCGCGTGCATTTTTGCGATGACGACATCGACAGCCTTATCTCCCTGTTGGAAAGCGGGCAGGGGGCGGTGCTGATAAGCTCGCATTTGGGTAACATGGAATTTGCCCGGGCGCTGGCGGGCATGAACCGTACCGGGGTATCGCGGGAAGTTCCGGTAAACGCCCTGGTTGACATCAAGGTGACGGCCCATTTTAACCGTATGTTGAAAGAGCTAAATTCCCAATCCGCCACGCGGCTCATGAGCGTCTCCGATCTGGGACCTGATACCGTGATACTCCTTGTGCAGCGCCTCGCCGCAGGGGACTTAGTCGTCATTGCCGGAGACAGAACCGGCGCGGGGGGAAGCGGCAGAATAATTCCCGTTTCATTTTTTGACGAGCCTGCCCCCCTCCCCTACGGCCCGTTCCTGCTTGCCGCGCTTTTGGACGCGCCGGTGTATTCGGTTTTTGCCCTCCGCACCCGGGACATTTCCCTGCGCTCGCATTATGCGCTTCATGTGCACAAAAGCCCCCTCACGTTTGACTGCGGCCGCGCGGAGCGAAATGCGCGGATAAGGGAACTGGCGCACTGGTTTGCCTCGCAGTTGCAGCGGTATTGCCAGGAACACCCCTATCAATGGTATAATTTTTTTGATTTCTGGAAAATGCCGGAACAGTGAAAAATGAAAAGAAAAAACTTGCCCGCTATCTTTTCATTCGTTGTAGGTGGCGCAAATGGACGTTTAACGTGACGGCAGTTACCGTATGTTATGCGAAGTTGCGCTTTTTGTTATGTATTCTTTTAGTTCTTCAACTTTTTCCAATTCTTTTAGCAACTCTTGTATGGAATTTTTTGATATTGTCCATATCCTTTCCGCCAATATTTCCCCATAATCATGTGCCAATCTATTCCTTAACCCTATAATATTCCTCCATGGGATATTTTCTAAAACATCTCGTGTTTCATTGCTAACTTTATTAGCAGCTTGTCCTATAATTTCCAACTGCCTTTCTACAGCTAATTTTCTCATTTTATCTTTTTCAAATTCATAAAATCCTATGCCGTTTGTGAATTCAATAATATCCATAATGCAGTCAATTATATCTATCAGAAATGACAAATCATTTTCGTTAAGCTGCATATATTATTTCTCGTGTTGATAATATTTTATCTTTCCTTATGGGGTTCTTCAAAGATTCTTTTTCTACAAGATCTACTTCTCTATTTAATAATTGCGAAAATTCTTCTTCCAATTCCATTATATCAAATAATGATATTTTTGAATTGGGTTCAAATGAAACAAGAATATCCACATCACTGTCTTGACTAAAATCGTCCCGAATTGATGAACCAAATATTGATAATTCAATAATGTAATATTTTTTACACAAACGGATTACATCATTATAATTGAGAAAAACGCCGTTTTTTTGTAACTTTTCTATTGTTTTCACAAAAATACCCTATAAAATAATCTTACGTTATACTTGGATATTTTGCAATATCCCTGCGCGGCAGGAATCATGAGCCGTAAGACGCGGGGAATATGCCGGACAACCCATAGGCGTATCCGGAAGGCTTGAATTTATGTCCGGAATATGCTACGCTAACTGATAGCGAAGGAGCAGCCTTGCAAAAACACATTAGCGCGGAAACCGAATTCTCCGTTGAATTCTACGATGTCGATTCCATGATGATAGTCTGGCACGGCAATTACATCAAATATTTTGAAAA
>JGI24698J34947_10001350_pt1 | contig 12896 bp, 11 predicted proteins | sample TergutMp193P3_FD_34947 | JGI IMG/M metagenome (IMG submission 34947)
CCCCCCCCCCCCCCCGAAAAATGTAGTCGTTTCTAAACATGCCTTTTCCCATTTTTCTCATCTCACAAAGGAAACACTATGAAAAAGTACTTTTTGCAAAAACTTAGTATCATTCCGGTTGCGATGCTCGCGTTGGGGATTGCGGCTTTTTTTACCACTTGTGAGCAATTGCCTGAAGTCCAAAAAACCCCGGTTTCCGGTGATTATAACGTCGTTAATTTGAATCAAACGGCTGAAAGCGTTACGCCGGTTACCATAACGGCGAAGGAAGGCAAGTCCCCCGGCGCGGTGGGCAACATCAAGTATAACAACAGTGCAACGTTGCCGCAGACGGCGGGAACCTACGCGGTGACCTTTGACGTGGCGGCGGCGACCGGCTGGAACGTGGCGACAGGGTTATACGCCGGAATCCTTACCGTCGCACCGACGACCGGCGGCAATCTGACCCCGGCGGCAGGCGATTACACTTTTGCCAAACGGGGACAGACTGCCGGAAGCGTTACCGCCGTTACCATAACGGCGAAGGAAGGCAAGTCCCCCGGTGCGGTGGGCAACATCAGGTATGACTACAGTATCGCGATACCACAGGCGGCGGGAACCTACGCGGTCATCTTCGACGTGGCGGCGGCGGCCGGCTGGAACGCCGCGTCGAGTCTTATCGCCGGAATCCTTACCGTGTATGCGGCGAGCCCAAGTAATAAAACCCCGATTGCGTCCGATTACGATATCGCCAAATTGGGACAAACCGCCGGAAGCGTCACCGCCGTTACCATAACGGCGAAGGAAGACAAGTCCCCCGGCGCGGTAAGCAACATTCGTTATGCCGGAAGTACCACGATACCGCAGACAGCCGGAACCTACGCGGTGACCTTTGATGTGGATGCGGCGACGGGCTGGAATATTGCGACAGGCTTGTCAGCCGGTAACCTAACCGTCAATGCCGTGGGCGACACCACGCAAACCCCTGTTTCCGGCGATTATACTTTCGACAATTTAAACCAGACGCCGGAAAACGTCACGGCGGTAACCATAACGGCGAAGGCCGACAAATCGCCCGGCGTGGTAAGCAACATTCGTTATACCGGAAGTACCGCGATACCGCAGACAGCCGGAACCTATGCGGTGACCTTTGATGTGGCGGCCGCTACGGGTTGGTATGCGGTGACAGGCCTCTCCGCCGGAATCCTTACTGTCAGCGTTTTGTGCACGCACAACGGGGCGGAATATCTTCCCGGCAATCATCAGACGCTGCCGCATGGCGCGGGTTGCACTTGCAAGAACATTCCCGGAACCGTGGTCAACACCATTCCGGTTACAAACCGCAGCAACTTGACGTCAGCCGTTTTCAGCGCCTCGACCACGGCGGTATCCGGCGGGTTTACGATATTGACAGAGGCGTTGCCGGTGATTGTGCCGATCGTTAAAAGCCACGTTGGGGAAATTAGCGTAATCCCCAGCCCCGCTTCGCCAAAGGTCAGTTGGGTAAAAAAAGGTTCCAAATATGTCGTTTCCATTGAGGAGGGAGCGACCGCGATGGATATCGCCAATGGACTTTATGCTTTAGTTGTGGTTAATGAGTTGGCGCCGGAACATTGCGCCTGCTCTCCCAAGGAGCATGATGAGGGAACTGCCTGTTGTTTGGACGCCATGAAGGCGGGGGATTGCAGTTGCACAATTATACCGTTTGTTCCGCCTATGCCGCAACCATGCGATCATAACGGCATGAAATTTCTGCCCGGCAACCATCAGCAATTGCCGATGGGTGCGGACTGCACTTGCGAGAACGTTCCGGGGGCCGTGCGACTAATATATGTTCCGATTACCAACTATCTCGGCATTCCGGATGAGGCTTTCGAGGCATACGCGGACAGGTTCCAGGCGGCGTATGACGACATGACGCACATGCCCGATAATTTCGGTATACGGTTTCATCTTCAAGAAGTGCGGTTTGTTCCCAATAATCAGGGCCCTGATCCGGTAACTATAGAGAGACTCGACGACGAGATGTATATTCTTATACTAAAAGAAAGTGCGGCTCAAGAAAACATACGCGATCACTTGTATCAAATAGGTGAAGAAATTGGACTGGAACTCATATCGGCCGGCAGACAATCAGCGAAAGATACCGTAAGATTGGCCATGCAGGGCGTCAAGCCGACGACGATGGGGGTGTGAAACGGTGCCAGTCACCATTTTACACGAAGAACGCCAAAAGTGCGGAGAGGGGCGCGTGGTTTAAAAACCACGCGTAACCCTGTTTTTTTCTTCTGTTCGTGATGGTTTGTGTCGTTCGTGGTTAAAAAAAGCATGACATTCATCACTTTTTTCAAAGCAAATCCCATCCCCATGCAGTAATGGGGCATGAACGAGAAAACGCTTTTTGAACGGCTAGACAGGATCATCGCGATACAGCAAAATACGGACAGGATCGTTGCGATACTGCAAAATATAGCCAAGCCCCCGCCGTTGTATCAGAGGATCATCAACGGCGCGGCAACCGGAGTCGGAGTATTGGGTGTACTTTCGGCAATAGAAACAATACGCGCATGGTTAGGAGGATGAACAATGATAGAACATTGGGCAGAGATCAAACAACTCATTCTGAGTATCGCACTGATTTTTTCCAGCGTCATGTTGTTCATTGCGGCTCATTATCTGAAAAGGAAGTAGTTGCCAAACCCCGCGAAGAGCGCAGAGAGGGGCGCGTGGTTCGTGGTTAAGAATTAAATTCCAGTAATCTTTTGCACGCCTCTTCCACGTCAGCGCGATGGGCGAACGCCGAAAAGCGGATGAATTCCCGACCGGCTGGGCCAAAACCGGAGCCGGGGGTGGTAATTACCTGGCACTTCTCAAGGATCCTCGAAAAAACTTCCCAACTGTCCTCGCCGGGGAAACACGCCCAGACATAGGGGGAATTGTCGCCGCCTGAGCAGGCGACGCCCAGCTTCTGGAGGGCGCTTCTTATCAATTTGGCGTTGTCGAGGTAAAAATCGGTGAGGCTTCGGATCTCGGCGAGCCCGGTTTCGTCCAGGGCGGCAAGCCCGCCCACCTGTGCGATGTTGGACGCGCCGTTGAAGATGGTGCTGGCTATTCGGCCCCAGTCGGCGTTTATGCTCTCGCCTGAGGAAAACCTGAGTTCTTCTGGCACGACAGACCAGCCCAGCCGCACACCCGTAAAACCTGCGGTTTTGGAAAATGAGCTGATCTCGATAGCGCACGATTCCGCGCCATCGATTTCATAGATCGTTTTGGGAAGAGCCGGATCGCGGATGTATTCGCCGTACGCCGAGTCAAAGATGAGGACGCAGTTTTTCTTGACGATTGCATCCACCAGGGAGGCAAGCTGCTTCCTGCCTGTGACCGCCCCGGTGGGATTGTTGGGGGAGCAGAAGTAGGCGAGGCTGTCTTGGGGAATGAGGTCGAGGTCCGGGAAATAGTTGTTTTCTGCGGTGCAGGGTAGGTAGGTGATACCCGCGTAGCCGTCCCCTGTCCAGCCACCGGCGGCGCCCGCGAGCACGGAGCCGTCAACATACACCGGATAGGAGGGGTCCTGTACCACCACTTTCGCCCCGGCGCCGAAGAGCAGTTGTAGTCTGCCTATGTCGCACTTTGCCCCATCGGAAATGAACACCTCATCGGTGGCGAACTTGCCGCCGTAAAATACGCCTGAGATTTTCTCCCGCAGTTCGGGAAGCCCTTCGTCCTGATAGCCGGAGTAGCCTTCCACGGTTCCAAGCCGCCTCGCGCCCTCTACAAGGCCGGCGTTGATGTGCGGCAGGATCGGTTCGGTGGTGTTTCCGACCCCCAGGCTGATGATACGAGAGCCGGGATGGGCTGCGGCGTATTCCCGGCGTCGTTTGGCGATTTCCGGGAAAAGGTATCCTGCCTTGAGGTTTGCGATACAGGGGTTGCGGCTAATCATTGTGTCCTCGAATTATTCTTCCTGTGGGGTTGTTGTTATTGGAAAATCAAAAAGGCCGGGAATGTCAAATGTGGAAAAATAATCCTCCACCGTTTCCGGCCGTCTTATAAGCTTGATAGTGCCGTCCTGCCTCAGGAGCAGTTCGCCGCAGCGGAGCTTGCCGTTGTAGTTAAAGCCCATCGCCCTGCCGTGCGCCCCGGCGTCGTGGATCACGACAAAGTCGCCTTTCACGTCTCCTGGGCATTCGGCGGTCGTGACGATCTTCGGAAGTTTCCGCTGTACGGCGAATTTGTCGTTGTTCTCGCAGAGGCTGCCCACGATATCGTAGGTTTCGCTTAACGGGGCGTTTTCTTTCCCCAGGATCGTTATGTGATGGTATGCCTTGTAGAGGGCGGGACGCATCAGATCCGCCATGCTGGAATCAAGGCCGATGTAATTGCGGTACGTTTCCTTTTTGTGGAGCGCCCTTGTAACCAGCCAGCCGTAGGGCCCGGTAACCGCCCTGCCCCATTCGGTGCGGATTCCCAGCGGGTCGAGCCCCGCAGGCTTCACGATCTCGTTATACGCTTTTTGAATCCCCGAAACCAAAACCTGATAGTCAACCGCTTCCTCTTCCGGTCGGTAGGGAATGCCCACGCCCCCACCGAGATTCACAAACTCAATACGCACGCCGGTTTTGTCTTTTACATCCACGGCAAGTTCAAAGAGCATCCGCGCCGTCTCGACATGGTAGGGAACCGAAAGTTCATTTGACGCCACCATGGTGTGCAGGGCATAGCGCCTGACGCCTTTTTTCCCAAGCAGGGTAAACCCGGCGATGATCTGATCGCGGGTAAGGCCGTACTTTGCCTCTTCCGGCTTGCCGATTATCGCATTCCCTTCTTTAAGCGGGCCTGGATTGTAACGGAGGGAAACAATATCCGGGAGCCCTGCGGCCTTTTCCAGAAAATCTATGTGGGTAAAATCATCAAGGTTGACAATCGCGCCAAATCTTTTTGCGGCCTTGTATTCATTTATCGGTGTGTTGTTGGAAGAGAACATGGCGTCTTCACCTTTTATGCCCACCATTCCCGCAAGCAGCAACTCCGGGTAACTGGAACAGTCGGCGCCGAAACCTTCCGCGACGAGGATTTTCAGGATGTAGGGGTTAGGCAGGGCCTTGACCGCGAAATGCTGCTTGTAACCCGGAAAGACCGAGAAAGCCTTTTTTATGCGGCGGACGTTTTCGATAATGCCAATTTCATCGTATATGTAAAAAGGCGTTGGAAACACCTGCGTCAGTTTTTCAAGACTGTCCTTGTCAAGCGGGAAGTATTTTTCGCTCATCTCTACTCCAGGTATCCCTTATGCTTCAGAAGTTCCGCGTTGAGTATGCCCCCGCCCGCCGCGCCCCTCACCGTGTTATGCGAAAGCGCGGTAAAGCGGATGTCAAACACGTTGCAGGGCCGCAACCTCCCGACCACCACCGCCATTGCCTTGTCCGTGTCCCTGTCCATCCTGGGCTGGGGCCGGTTGTCTTCCTCGCGGTAGATGATCGGCTGCCTTGGGGCCATGGGGAGATCGGCATCCTGTGGCAGGGCCCTGTAATCGGCCCATATCCTTTTGATCTCTTCCAGGGAATCCGGCTTCTTATCGCCGAATTCCAGGCTGACACACGCCGTATGCCCGTCGGTAACCGGAACCCTGTTGCAGTGTGCTGAAATCTTAAGCCTATCGGCGTTTTTGATCAAACCGTTTTCGATGGTTCCGAAAATTTTTAGGGGTTCTTTTTCCGATTTTTCTTCCTCGCCGCCTATATAGGGAACAATATTGTCAATCATATCGAGTGACGGTACGCCTGGATAGCCCGCGCCCGAGACCGCCTGCATAGTGGTGACGATGATTCGCCGTGCTGGGAAACCTGCCGCCGCCAGGGCGTGAAGCGGTTTCATGTAACTCTGAATCGAGCAGTTGGGCTTTACCGCGATAAAGCCGCGATCCCAACCGTGGGCCTTTCTCTGGGCGGGAATTATTTCCGCGTGATGGGGATTGATCTCCGCGATGAGGACCGGCACATCGGGCGTCCAGCGGTGGGCGGAGGCGTTTGAGATAACCGGAATACCGGCTGAGGCGTATGCTTCCTCAAGGGCGCGTGTCTCGTCCTTGCCCATCTCAAGGGCGGAAAATACAAACGAGCATTCGCCCCTTTTGAACGCCGCCGTGGCACTGCTCACGTTGTTTGCGTCCTCCACAAGGAGGCCGCCGACATGGGGCGCGTAACCACATGCGTGATGCCATCTTCCGGCAACCGCGTCTTCGTATTTTTTTCCGGCGCTCCGGGGCGAGGCTGCCGCGTAACGTACCTCGAACCAGGGGTGGTTTTTGAGCAGGGTAATATACTGCTGCCCTACCATGCCGGTTGCACCCAGGATGCCTACCGGGATTTTTGCCATTGCCCGCTCCTTTGTATATAGTATAACATGATAAATGCAATTAATGCAAATCCCTGTAAAAGTTTTCGTGTGAACCAATATCGACTAATGTGAGTACGATCCTGTCAGTCGTTTCAATACTATAGCCAAGCAACGTAAGCTGTCCCAGAACCTTAAATTTATACACACGCAGCCAGGACAGATTGCCTTTCTTCTGTTCCCCTGTTTCAGGATCGTTGATTATTGCTTTTATTGCTGTGTTTACTTCGGCAAGCTGGTTTGGATGCAATTTCTTGTAAGCTTTTTTGAAACGGTTGGTTTGGAGTAATTCCACTAATCATTCCTGAAAGTAAATGGAGAAACATCGCCATGTTCCATTTCGACTCTGGCTTCAAGTGCGCCCTTGATAAACGCATACGGAAGGTCGGGATTTTCTTCGGCAATTTTGCCTATTTTCGCCCAGTGCTCTATCTGCTTTGGAACCGAACGTGAATTAATGGGAGCGTAGGTAGTAGCCGCTTCCATAATATCTTCAGAAAGTCTTATGGCATTTGTGGTCATTGATCCCTCCAATTGTTGCATTATACAGCATTTTACAGCAAAACGATTTTTTTGTCAACCGATTTTATACACTTATTTTATACCCCAAATCAACCATCGCTTTTCTTAAAACCGCTTCGCTCGTTGCCGAAAGCCTGCCGAGGGGGAGGCGCACGGGGCCCGCCGGAAGGCCGGCCCAGGCGAGGGCCTGCTTGATGGGGATGGGGTTGGTCTCCACGAAGGCCGCTTTGACAAAGGGGAGGAGTTCGTAGTGGAGCTTTCGGGCATCGTCGAATCTGCCTTCAAGTGAGGCCAGGGTGAGGGCCTTTACTTTCGCCGGCAGGAGGTTTGAGATGACCGAAACGACGCCGTCGCCGCCCAGCGCCGCCAACGGCAGGGTGAACGCGTCATCGCCTGAGAGGACGCTGAAATCCCCACCCTCAGCCTTGCGCGGTACGGCAACTTCGCGAATGAAGTCGCCCATCTGGTTTATGTCGCCTGACGCTTCCTTGACGCCGGCGATGCCCGGGATGCGGGAGATTTTTTCCATGAGCGGCGCCGGGATGTTCCTGCCGGTGCGTGATGCGATATTGTACACGATGATCGGGATGCCCACTTCGGCGGCAGCCTCGAAGTGCCGGAAAAGACCGTCGTCATTCGGCTTGTTGTAGTAGGGGGTCACGACAAGCGCCGCGTCAGCCCCCATCTTTTTTGCCCGCTCGACATAGACGACCATGTCCTTTGTGTCGTTTGAGCCCGCGCCGATGATGACCGGGATTCTCCCCTTTGCCGTTTTCACCGCGATTTCGATTAATTGATCCTCTTCAATCTCTTCGAGGGTGGGCGTCTCCCCGGTGGTTCCCAGCGGGACGATGCCGTCGATGCCTTCCGTTATCTGAAATTCTATGAGCCTCTGAAAACCCTCGTAGTCAACTTCGCCTGAATCCTTCATGGGCGTTATAAGCGCCGTAAACGCGCCCCGAAAATGCGTCATATATTCCCCCGTATGCCAATATCGCTTAACATATCGTCAAACGTAAAAACCCCCTGCCGTTTGCCTTCGCAGAGCCATTCAGCGGCGCGTATCGCACCGGAGGCGAAACCCTCGCGGTTTCGGGCGGTGTGGGTTATTTCAATCGTGTCGGCGGCGGAATCGAAAAACACGCTGTGGCGTCCGGGCATGAAGCCCACGCGGAGGCTGGGGAAGTGCAGTTCCTCCGCTTCGGGCCTGCGGTCAGGGGTTTCCCAGATGATCTTCTTTTTTCGATCGATTCTTTCGATAACTCCCTCGGCGAGGATCTTCGCGGTTCCCGACGGGCTGTCAATTTTTTTGTTGTGATGGGCCTCGAACCCGCCTGAGTCAAACTCGGGAAATTCGTTCATGAGGGCGGCGGCGTACCAGGCGATGCGGTAGAACAGGTTCACCCCGATTGAAAAATTTGATGACCAGAGCAGGGCGCTTTTGTTGGCTTCGATCGCGGCCCTTACCTCGTCCATCTGTTCCTGCCAGCCGGTAGTTCCCGAGACTGCGGGAATTTTCTTTTCGGCGAGGGCGATTATATTCGCAGCCGCTGTGGAAGGCTGGGTAAATTCAATTGCCGCGTTGGCGTGATCTATGCCTTCGGCCTCCGCCATGTTTTTGCTTATCCGTACTCCTGACAGGATTGAAGTTCCTTCCGCGAACGGGTCAACGATAGTCGTAATTGCGTGCCCCTGCTCACAGGCAAGCTGCTCGATAATTTTCCCCATTTTGCCGTAACCGATAATCGCGATTTTCATTGCTATTTCTCCGATTCAAAAAAATCTATATGAAGGGCCCTGACGACCTCAGCCGCTTCGGTGTCGTCAACAATAAAGCTTATATTCACCTTACTTGCGCCCTGTGAAACCATCTGCACGGTTACGCCGATAAGCCGGCAGGTGCTGAAAGCCCGCGCCAGTATCTCCGAAGAGCGCGCAACGTCGCCGACGATGGAAACGATGGCTTTTCCGGTTTTTATTTCCACGCTGGCAATTTTTGAAAGCGCCTCTTTCAGGGAGCTGAGATCATAAGCCGTGTCCAGGGTGAGGGAGACTGAAACCTCGCTGGTGGCGACCATGTCCACGGAAATGTTGCGGCTGGCAAATGCCGAAAAGACTTCCGCAAGAAAACCGTACTGCCCCACCATGCGTGAAGAGACTATATCCACAAGGGTTACGTTCCGGCGGGACGTGATTGCGTGTATCGGTGCACCTTCTTTTGTTCGCGGTGGTTTTCCGGTTTTTGCCGGTTTCTTGCGTATAACCGGTCCAATCCTCGTGCCCGGCGCTTCGATGTTATACGAATTCTTCACAATTACCGGGGTTCCGGTTTTCATGCAGGGCAGCATGGCCCTTGGGTGAAGTACCTGCGCGCCGAAGTACGCCAGTTCCGAGGCCTCCTCGTAATTGATCGCCTCGACGGGCCGCGCATTTTTTACGATCCGCGGATCTGCAGTGAGGATGCCGTCAACGTCCTTCCAGACCTGGGCTTCTTCAGCTTTACAGGCCGCGGCGATCGTTGTGGCGGTAAGATCAGATCCGCCCCGGCCGAGGGTAGTGATATAGCCATGCCCGTCACGCGCAATAAAGCCCGTTACCACCGGCACAAGGCCAGAGTTTACAAGGGGGGTTATTTTCTCGCGGATAAGCTTCCAGCTATCAGGAGACAGTTCCGCGTGGCCGTGGTTTGAGTCGGACAAAAATCCCAAATCCCACGCGTCAAAAGCTTTCGCGTTGATACCGGCGGACTCGAAGAAAGCCGCCGCAATCCGCACCGAAAGCCGTTCCCCATAAGAAATGAGGTAATCCTGAGTCTTGGGACTAAGCTCATTTGTCACGGAAATGCCCGAAAGAAGACCGGTAACCTCATCCAGAAGGAGCTTTATCTCTTTTTGAACAGGCGGCTTCTGGCCTTTTATCGTTTCAAGGTGCGGATTCACGATCTTCTCCGTGTGAACTTTTCCGGTGCGAAGCGCCGCGTCGCCCGCCTCAAGGAGATGATCGGTCGTGTCCCCCATCGCGGATAACACCACCACGGGCCGCCTCTGGAGCTGTGATTGCACGATACCCGCCACATGGCGCAGCCGCGCCGCGTCCGCCACAGAACTCCCGCCGAATTTCATCACTATCATGGTGATGAAAGGATAATGAAAAATTGGGAATAAGGGAATAAGGGAGTAGGGGAGTAGGGGAGTAGGGGAGTAGGGGAAATGCACGGTTATCAAACAGCGTCTGGCACGCTTTGGAGAATCTTCCGTTCGTTCCGTACCTGCCGTTCGTGTGGTTCGTGTGGTTCGTGTGGTTCGTGGTTTATCTTCCTCATCCCATCTCTTTCTGTTATACTGCCCATAAGGGAGCAATCATGAAAGTAGTTATTCCGGCAAAGGAAGTTGAAGTTTGGGAGCAGGTTGACGTTCTGGTTGTTGGCGGGGGGCCCGCCGGGATAGGCGCGGCGGTTTCCGCGGCGAGGACCGGCGGCAAGGTGCTGCTTCTGGAAAAAAGGGCCTTCCTTGGGGGTAATATCACCTCCGCATACGTGGAAAGCTGTAACTGGTTTTTGAACAATACCATGTTCTCCGCTTACGGCCTTTACAGGGAGATAGAGGACAGGTACAAGGCGGAATACGGCCGCAGCCACGAAATTCGGGACCACGCGCCTTTCCGGTTCAATGGGGAATACCTCAAGATCTTCCTGGACGATTTAATGGCGAAGGAGAAGGTCAAGGTACTTTTTTATTCTTTTGTAAATGATGTCGTTATTGAAAATAACCATATCAAGGCGGTAATCATCCAGACCAAGAACGGCCCCGTTGCGGTTAACGCCTCTGTGATTGTTGACGCCACTGGCGACGGGGACGTGGCGTACGCGGCGGGGTTGCCCTTCAGGCAGGGCCGCGACAGGGACGGCTATTGCCAGCCCGGCACGCTGAACCTGCGGCTTGCCGGCGTTGACCCAAAGTTTTTCGCCGAGGGGCCAATCGAAAAGGACAAGTTAAAGGCGATTGATAAAAAATTCCAGAAGGACTACGATGAGGGAAAAATCCGCCTTGACTGCAAACGGCGGGAACTCATCATGGGGCGTCTGACCAACGGCGGGGTTATCGGCAGCCTCAACTACCCATGCTCCTACATGATCGATCCTACCAGCTTCGTCGATCTCACCAAAGGCGAGATGGAGTGCCGTCGGTACGTCAAACAGATTCTCCAGTGGATGCGGGTAAACCTGGGCGGCTTTCAGGGGCTAGAGCTGGTGTCCATCGCGCCAGAAATCGGCTTCAGGGACTCAAGGCGAATCGAGGGAAAGTATACCCTGACGGAAGAGGACATTGAGAGCAATAAATCGTTTGACGATACCGTTTGTGTTTTCCCGCGAGTGTACGACATGCTTGCGCCTGACGGGAACATGGCGGGCGACGGCAGCCTTGAGGGGAAGGGCTACAAGGGACACATTTTCGTTGTGCTGGAGCCTGGCAGTACACGTTCTTACAATATTCCCTACCGCTCGCTTGTCCCCGTGAAGATCGACAACCTCCTGATTTCTGGCCGCTGCATTTCTTCCACCCATGTGGCGCAGTCGAGCGTCCGGGCCGTCTATGCCTGTATGCTGACCGGACAGGCCGCCGGAACCGCCGCCGCCCTGTCGATTCACGACAACTGCGCCCCCGAAAAGCTGAACATCCGTAAGCTGCAGGAGGAGCTTGTGAAGCAGGGAATCGAAATCCCGAGTAATTGATTTTACCTATATAAATGTATAGTACCAGCCTCACAGAATAAAATATCTTCCTCAAAATTATTTTCTCACAATGTCAATATATGACACTGTGAAGGTGCTATATTTGGGGTAAAAAGAGGAACCGTATGGAATGCTTTATTACAGAAAACGGCGTGGAACGCAAAGCGGGTCTGGAAGATCTATTTCCCTTGATTACGGATAAAGATGGGAGGGCCTTCCGGTATTTTTTACGGGAAGCAATGTCAAAGATGGGTTTGGCGGAGGCTTTAGCCTTCCTGCCAGATGAAATGAAGGAAATGGTATACCGCAATGTGTCGCCCAGGGTTGGCGGCACTCTGAAAAAGCGCGTAAGCTATGTGGAAACAAAATATGGAAAAGATTCTATAGAGAGGTCAAAGGTCAAGTTAATCGATTTTTTCGGAAAATATGAAAAGGGAAAGGAATGGGGTAAATTATTCCCTCCGCAAATAACCTGGAAAGAAAGCGAAGAAGCGAAGGCGAAAAAACCATCACCTCTTGAATCTTTGATAAAACTCATTGAAAAAGCATTAATCTCCGGGGAGCTTGACATAACATATTATTACACAGACGGGATAACTCAGGATGATATACATCGACAAATCGGCGGCACGTTTAAAGATCACCGGAATGATTTGCAAAAAATACGGCGGCTCAGGATTAGAGGAAAAGATTTGCCCGCCGCCGCTCTGCTGTTTGAAACGGGAAAAATAGAAGAGCTTGAGATTTTCTATGAATTCGACGATGCCGCAAACGGGTTTGCGGGGCCGTCGTTTCTGGAAAATTGCCATGCCTTGACAAAATTAATTCTTTATCATAACGGGTTTAGCGAATTGCCATCATGGATACGCAACGCCCCTTCCCTGCGCGATCTTTCTATCAGCAATGGGAGTATTACGACACTCCCGGACTGGATAGGCGATCTGCAGTCCCTGACCAGGCTTTCACTATACAGTAACGGGAAACTGGGGACATTACCCGGCAGCATAGGCAATCTGAAAAACCTTGATGAATTTTTAATCGGCTATTCGCCTATAAACAGGCTTCCTGACAGCTTATGCAATCTGAAGAACCTGAAAAGCTTGGGTTTTAACGGTTTACTTATAGATAAGATTCCCGATTGGCTTGGCGATCTTCAATCCCTCAGAGAGCTTTCACTGTATGGTAACGGGAAACTGAAAACTTTACCCGATGGCATAGGCAATCTGAAGAATCTTGTTAAACTCAATATCAGTTTTATGCCAATAGAAAA
>JGI24698J34947_10001351_pt1 | contig 12896 bp, 10 predicted proteins | sample TergutMp193P3_FD_34947 | JGI IMG/M metagenome (IMG submission 34947)
CTACCTGTAGAACCCGGCTCCGAAGCCGCCTGACCACCTAAATCATCAAACACAGATTAACCAACAGAGCTAAGCGTTTAGGTGGTCAGGCCTGCTCCCCCTGTTAGGGTTTTATCTATTCCGCTCGTCTCCGGAGCCGGGGAATTCCAGAGGCTCTCGCCAAGGCATCACCCGCGCCCGTTAATGTGTAATAGCCATGTTTTTTATGTGTCTTCTTCCCGACAAATCAGAGTTTGAAAACGACAGGAAATTCTCCATACGTCCCTTCGGGCCGTTTGACGATAGGAATTGATTTAACGCCGCCATACGGCGGCAAGACGTCATATCACCCGGCGAAGCCGGCCAATTGTTCTTTACTTTATGTTTTTTTTACGAAAAAAAATGCCCTCTTCCCCCATGTCAAAAACCTGATTTGTCGTGCAGGTGACATACATAATTCGAAAAATACTGGTGAATTGGTGGGCAAGTGCTGTGGAGAAAACGTCTCGTTCTTGCTTTGACAAAATATTACAGATGCGAGGCCGAGTAAGCTCTGAGGGCAGCCTATGGCGGATCTAAAGAAAAGCATTGGTTGATTTAGATAACAAAACTGCCAATAAATGAATGCGCCATCCAGCTGCCCGAATGGGCTTACTCGGCTCGCTATCTGTATGTTCTTGTCTAACTAACGTTTTCTCCACAGCACTTGCCCACCCGTTTGCGGGTTTTATTTAGGTTGTTATTGTGATAGACTGTCCGATAAATTAGGGTTCACCCATCCAGGAGGTACCAAATGCCCGATTCCAATTCCCAATCCAAAGAGCGCGAAGCAGAGCAGCGTTTGGCTTTAATACGACACTCGGTGAGTCATGTCATGGCGGAAGCCGTGACCCGCCTTTTTCCGGGGACAAAGGTCGCCATAGGCCCGTCTATCGAGAACGGTTTTTACTACGACTTTCAGTTTCCCCCTGGCGAAAACAACAAGCCGCCAATCACCCAGGAGGATCTTCCCGTCATCGAGGCGGAAATGAAGAAACTCATCGACAGCCGCCAGGACTTCGTGCGGGTGGAACTAAGCCGCGAGGACGCCCTGGCGCGTTTCTCAGGCGAGCCCTTCAAGCAGGAACTGATAAGCGATCTCCCAATCGGAGAGACTATCTCCATCTACGAAAACCGCGACGCCGGCGGCCTCCAATGGGCGGATCTCTGCCGGGGCCCCCACGTGCAGAACACGAGGGAGATACACTCCGGCGCGTTCAAGCTCATGAGCATAGCCGGCGCCTACTGGCGGGGGGACGAGAACCGGCCCATGCTCACCCGCATCTACGGCACCGCCTGGGAAAACCCGAAGGACCTCAAAGCCCACCTCGCCTTTCTTGAGGAAATTGAGAAGCGCGACCACCGCCGCCTGGGCAAGGAGCTTGACCTCTACTCGATTCACGAGGAAGCCGGCGCCGGGCTCATCTACTGGCATCCCAACGGCGGCCGCATGAGGGTGGCGGTTGAGGATTTCTGGCGGAGCGAGCATTACCGGAACGGCTACGAGATCCTCTTCACCCCGCATATCGGGAAGGCGTGGCTCTGGGAAACTTCCGGCCACCTGGGTTTCTACAAAGAAAGCATGTACAGCCCGATGGAAATCGACAAGCAGAACTACTATATAAAGCCGATGAACTGCCCCTTCCACATCCTGATCTACAACAACTCCGGGCACTCTTACCGCGACCTTCCCCTGCGCTGGGCGGAGCTTGGCACGGTGTACCGTTACGAGCGCTCGGGGGTGCTCCACGGCCTCTTGAGGGTGCGCGGTTTTACCCAGGATGACGCCCACATCATCTGCACCCCGGAACAGATGGAAAGCGAGATTCTTGAGGTGCTGCGCTTCAGCCTCAGCATCTGGCGGACTTTTGGCTTCAAGGAGATCAAGGCATACCTCGCGACCAGGCCGGAAGAAGCCGTGGGCGAGCCTGCCCGCTGGGACGCCGCCCTGGAAAGCCTCCGCAAGGCCGTGGACGCGGAGGGTCTCGCCTACGAAATCGACGAGGGCGGCGGCGCGTTCTATGGCCCCAAGATCGACCTCAAGATCAGGGACGCACTGGGCCGTGAATGGCAGATGACCACGATTCAGTTTGACTTCAACGAGCCGGAGCGTTTCGACATGACCTTCGTGGACGCCGACGGCAAACAGAAGCGTCCCTACATGATTCACCGCGCCCTCCTGGGCAGCCTTGAGCGCTTCTTCGGCGTGCTGATCGAGCACTTCGGCGGGGCCTTCCCGGTGTGGATTGCCCCGGAGCAGGTCGCGGTGATCCCGGTCTCGGAGGGTTTCAACGACTACGCGAAAAAAATCGCCGAGGAGCTGCGCGCGGAGGAGCTGCGTGTTTCCGTGGAACTTGACGACTCCAGGCTCAACGCCAAGATCAGGAACTGCCAGAACCGCAAAATCCCCTACATGCTGGTGGTCGGTGAAAAAGAGGCCAACGAAGGAACCGTTTCCGTCCGCTTAAGAGACGGCAGACAGATGCCGCAGATGAAGTTAGACGAGTTCATCGTATACGCGCTTGAAAAGGCCATTTCCAGGGATCTGGAGCTGTGAAGGGAATAGGGGAGTAAGAATTTTAACCACGAACCTCACGAACAAAAGAAGAGAAGAGAAAACCACGGAGGACACGGAGGTACACGGAGGGATGCGCGTGACTAGCAAATTGCGCGTCTTCATCATTCTTTTTGAATTTGAAGATGAAACAGGAAGGCATCGATCGGCTTACTGTTCTCTCTCTTCTCCGTGAAACTCCGTGTCTTCACTCCAAGCTGTCCGAAGGACAGCAAAACTCCGTGGTAAAATTCTTCGTTCGTGTCGTTCGTGGTAAAATTCCCTTGCTACTTGTACCGCAGATACAGCAGCAGGGGGAGATGGTCGCTGAGGCCGTTGCCGTTGCGGGGGATGTAGCGGTTTGGGGCGCCGTTTGAGGTGATGAAGGGCTCGTGGTTCAGCACGCGGCAATCGTAGAAAGTCCACCCTGTGTCGTCGAAGAGGGCTTCAGAGAGAAGAAAGTGATCGATGGTTTCCCACTTGTCCCTGTAGAAATATGAGCCGTCGCTAAGCTCTGTTCCCCAGGGGGAGTAGAGCGCCTGGACGTTTTCGATATGCTGCGAGAGCGGCGGCTTCTCGCTGCTCAGGACGAGGAAATCGGGGGAACCTTTGGGGCCGGGGCCCGCGGCTTTGGCCGCCAGGACCGCCGCGGCAGGATCGTCCGGAAGCAGGGCGCTTAATATGGACTCAAGGTAAAATTCATCGTGGTTTTCATTGAGATCGCCCATGATGATGACCGGAGTTCCCTCTTCCTTCTGCTTCAGTTCCAGAAGACGCCTGTGTACCACCCTTGCGGATGCCCGCCTGAGGCCTTCGGTGTCCTTGCCCGATTTCGATTTCCAGTGGCAGAGGAGAAAAACGAGCGGCTCCCCACGGGGTTCGATCCTTACTTCCAGAACCGGCCGTGGGGCGGTCTCGTCCCCGATGGTGATGGAGTGAGACCTCATGTCCGTTATGGGAAACCGGCTTAAAATACCAAGGCCGATAGACATTCCGGGGATGTTTGAGAATGCGGTCCATTTGTACGAGTGCTTGGAGAGGCTGCCCTTTGCGAGGTCCTCCAGTACCCCGGCATTTTCCAGCTCTACAAGGCCTATAATGTCAGGAACCGCCGTCTTTTCGGACTGGACCATCTGTTCAATTGCCCTGGAAAGGGTATTGATCCTGGCCCTGTACTTTTCAGGCGTCCATCCCGCCCCATGACGGTAGTCCTCGTATTCGTTCCCCGCTTCCTGTCCGTCGAAAAGCGCCTGGACATTCCACGCCGCCGCGATAATAATTTCCGGTTCTGTCGGTTTGTTGGGAGAAATAACCTCGCATCCCGCCAGCACGAAAATTACCGATAAGAGAATGAGTTTGTTTGTTAAGTGTTTCATACCCTGTATACTGCACGGGGATGGGATTTGCTTTGAAATTTATGAAAAAAAATGAAAAAAAATAAAAATTTTTACCACGAACGTCACGAACGAAAAGACACGAACGTCACGAACGGAAGGATGGATCTGTTTCAGGTTTTAACTGATCATCCTGATTATTTCAAACGCCACGAATTTGTTGTTTGGCTTAGTTATTTGTTCGTTATGGTTCGTGTGGTTCGTGGTTAATCTTCTTTCTTTGAGTACTAGCGTAGCATCCTTAAAAGGGCGCGCAGCTCGGGGTCGCTGGGAAGGGTGACGCTGCTTTGGGGCGTCGTTCGTTCGGCGATGAGGATTACCTCGTCGCCGGCGCCGATACGGTCGAAGAAGCCGTTTCGCGTCAGGCGCCCCACCGAGACTTCCTCGTCGGCGCTTTCGATCGTCAATTTCCCTACCACGTCGTCGGTGGTGAAGATGAGGCCTATTCCCTCGTTCCGGATCTCGGTTCTTCCCTTCATCACCACGTTGAACTCGTCGCCGTTTTTGATGCCGTCGGCGCGGCCCTTGTCGATCAGGCCATGGTCAAGGCGGCGGATGACCAGTTCCGCCCTGAACGGGAGGCTCGCGGAGAGCTGGTCGACGATGCCGCGGCTCGCGTTGCGCAGCCTGTCGGGGCCGGTGCGGAAGGTGTTGAAGACCGCCGCGGCGGCGCCGGTGCGGGCGACGAAGAGTTCCCCCTTTATCGAAATGTCCCTCTCGTTTTCGGTAACTGATACCACGAGGAAATAGTCCGCGCCCGCTTCGCGCGCGGCGCGAAAGGCCGCGGAGAAGGACGGCTGGCGCAGTTCGAGGTTCATGGGAAGGATGTTGCGCTCGTGGGCGAGGAGGTCTTTTATATAGGAGGACGCGCCGGCGCCGGCATCGACGTGGTAGAAGGCGGATTGCGAGGCGACGGAAAAGACCGCCACGTTCCAGTGCGGTTTTGTGATCTGCATGGGGTCAACGTTCCAGCGCCTGAACAGGGCCGTGGAAAGAAGGGCGTTATACGTTTCTATCGCGTCGTTCAGGGCGCGGTCTCCCAGGCCCAGGTCCTGCATGAAGCGCAGTTCCTCCAGGTAGCGGGCGGGGAAGCCTGAGAGCCGTAGCAGTTCCGCGTATTCCCTGCGGTCGGCGGCGTAGGGGTTGAGGCGGAGCGCCCGCCTGTACTCAAAGAGCGCCTGCTCCATGAGGTTCCTCAGCCGGAAGTCCCTTGCGCGGTTGAAGTGCCAGGCCGCCCACCTCGCGCGCGCCGGGTCCTCAAGCCGTGAATTGCTTATGAGGAGTTCCTCAAGGGCGGCCCTGATGTACTCATCATCGGGATCGATATTCGCCGCGGTGGAAAGGATGGTCTGGGCTTCGCTCAGCCTTCCCATACGGATATAGGCGACGCCTTTCAGGTACCACGAGAGGGAGTCGTCGCGGCGCAGCACGATGAGTTCGTCCGCGAGGCGGGCGGCCTCTTCGTACTGGCCGGCGCGGTAGCGCAGGGACGCGAGGAGAAAGCGCGCCGGGGTATAGGCCGGGCGGTAGTACAGGGCGTTTTCTGCGTGCATGATTCCCTCGGCAATACGCCCGTCGCGGGAGGCGAGGTAAGCGGCGTAGTAGTGAACGCGGAAATCCCCCTCATGCTGAAGCAGCGCCCTGTTGATATAAGCCTGGGCGTTTTCCGTGTCTCCAAGGGAGCCCGAAACGAGGGCAAGCGAAACGAGGAGCCGCCTGTCGTCCGGGTAACGGCGCACGGCTTCGCGGTAACGGACTACCGCCTCGCCCACGCGGCCCCGGGAGATGTCAAGTTCCGCGGCGGCAAAGAGGGCCTCCCTGTTGTACGGCTCGCTTTGGAGTACCTGATTGACTATCGCCTGGGCTTCGTCGATACGGCCCATGCCGATCAGAATGAAGGCTTCAAGGTTCGCAAGCGCGGTGTTGGTCCTCGCAAGGCTCCTCGCCCTGCGGACCCAATTCAGGGCCTCGTCGTATTCATCCAGTTCGTAGTAGCACTCCGCGAGGGCCGCGGTCGCCTGGGCATGAGCCGGGTTGACGCGCAGGCACTCAATCAGCGCCTCGGACGCGGAGTACCAGTCCTCCGCTACCATAAGCGTTATGCCCTGCTCGTAAAGCGCCGGCGCGGAAGGAGCTTGGGCGAAAAGCCGAAACGCTGAAAAAATCAAAATCCCAAATGCTAAAAGAAATTGCTTTCTCATATCCCCTCGATTAGGGGAGTAAGGGAGTAGGGGAGCAAGGGAGTAAGGGTGCTCGTGGTTAGAACGGGGCGCTTGTTGGCAACACGAATAGCTTACTAACAACGACCCCTATTCCCCTATTCCCCTATTCCCCTATTCCCCTTCCTTCTTCCCCACAACAATCTTCACCGTATTGATCTTATGCCCTTCCATGTCCTGGATGATAAAATCATGGCTGTCCCATACCTGTTTCTCGTATTTGACCGGGATCTTGCCGAAAAGGTCGAAGACAAAGCCCCCAAGGGTGTCGAAGTCTTCCACAGGGAGGGCTATCCCGATGCGCTCGGCAAGGTCTTCCAGGTTCACGCGGACATCGCAGAGCCAGGCGCCGCCGCCGAGTTCCAGTATGTCCTCCTTTTCATTATCGAACTCATCCTGAATATCTCCAATGATTTCTTCCAGAATATCTTCCATGCAGACTATGCCGGAAACACCGCCGTACTCGTCCACCACCATCGCTATGTGCACGCGGCGGCGGCGGAATTCGCGCAGGAGGTCGTCGATGCGCTTCGCCTCCGGGACGAAGAAGGGCTTGTGGATCATGGCCTTTATGTCAAAGGTCTCGTTTCTGACGAGGTTTTTGAGTATGTCCTGGACATAGAGTATGCCGATTACATTGTCGATGGTCTCTTCGTAGACCGGGAAACGGGAGTGGCCGCTGTCGATGACCCGGCTGAGGAGTTCGTCGCGGTCGGAGCCGGCGGAAATGAAAAGCGTGTCCACGCGGGGAACCATCACTTCCTTTACGGTGGTATCCGAAAGGTCAACTATCCCCTGGATCATCTCTTTTTGCTCGTCTTCGAGGGAGTTCAGGGTTTTTCTGTTTATTTCCTTGTCCTTTTTGGAGAACAACTTGAAGAGGCCCGATTTTGAACTCATAGAACCTTCTCCGCCTCCACGATTTTTTCGAGGTGAAGCAGGGCAAGGACCTTCTCCTGAAGAAGCAGCATTGGTTCCTCCGCGGCGTTTGTGGCGTGCTCGTACCCGGCGAGGTGGAGTATCCCGTGAACGAAGAGGCGGCGCAGTTCCTCGTCCCCGGAAACCTCGAAGAACCGGGTGTTTTCCTCCAGCGCGTCCAGCGATATGACGATGTCCCCCGCGAGGAAGCGGCCGCCGCGCGACCTTTCACCCAGCGGGAAAGAGAGGATATCCGTGGGTTCGTCCCTGTGTGTGTATTGGGCGTTCAGCGACTTGATGTAGGCGTTATCGCAGAAAAGCACGGACAGTTCCCAGTTGCGCAGATCGAGGGTTTTGAGCACGGATTTGATATATTCCCCGGCCGTTTTGGTCCAGGGCGGCAGCGCGGCCCCTTCCGCGTTAAAAGAAACCCGGTTCATTCCGCGCTGGTTCCTCCGGAACCGCTGGCTCCTCCTGAGCCGACGGCTCCTCCGCCCCCGACGGCTTCAACACCCGCGGCGGGCGTGTCCTTCGACTCCGGCGTCTCGAGTTTGGGGTATTCTATCCTGGAATGGTAGTATGCCGCCAGAACCCGGTAGAAGGCGTTCTTAATCGTTTCAAGGTCCCTGAAGCTGAGTTCAGACTGGGCGAGCTGGCCGTGTTCAACCTTGTTCTCGATGAGTTCCTGAATAAACTTTTCCATTTTGCTTATCGTGGGTTTGCCCAGTGACCGTACCGCGGCCTCGGTAACGTCGGCCAGCATCACCACGGCGCTTTCTTTTGAGCGGGGCGGATTCCCCGGATAGCAGAAATCTTCTATATTAATCGGGGATTTCTTGCCGTCTTCCTGCTTAAGCGCCTTGTCGTAGAACCAGGTGATCACCGAATTGCCGTGATGCTCCCCGATGATATCGATTACTTCCCGGGGCAGCCCCAACTGCCTCGCCTTTTCCACCCCCAGCTTCACGTGACTGCGGATCACCGTGGCGGAAAGCCGGGGGGCCATATCGTCGTGGGGGTTATGGTCGGTCTGGTTCTCGATAAAATAGCCGGGGTTTTCCATCTTTCCAATGTCGTGGTAATAGGCGCCCACCCTTGCCAGAAGCGCGTTTGCGCCGATGTCCTGACAGGCGGCTTCCGCGAGGTTCGCCACCATGATCGAGTGGCTGTAGGTACCGGGCGCCACCGTAAAGAGGCGCCGCAATATGGGCGCGTTAAGGTCCGAAAGCTCGATAAGCCTGAACGACGTCGACGCGTTCATCACGTGTTCAAGGGGGGAGAGCGCGCCCAGAACCAGCATCCCGGAGGCGATACCGTTGAACGCCGCCCAAAAGAGGGAACCGCCGTACACTTCGCCGGGTGAATTCTGCCACAGGAGGACGGCCGTCATCGCGGCGATGTTCGCGGCGGCGATGACGACCCCGGCCTTGACCAGGTCCATGCGTATCTCCGAGCCGTGAAGGGAATAGGCGGCGACAACCCCGGAAACCAGGGCGAAAATGTACGAGGCGGTGTCGAAAGAGCCGGTGAAAAAAGCCCCCAGCGGAAGGGCCATCGCCAACATGAGCGCCAGGCGCGGATGGACGAGAATCGAGGGGAGCATCACCACCAGCGCCGTGGGCGCGATGACGGATACGGGCACCGGCTCGATGGAGACGTTCCGCAATAGCACAGATCCGGCGATGTACAGGGCCGAAAGGCCGGCGACAAGGTAGGTTTCACTGTCCGTCAGCGAGCGCCCCACGACCCGGCTTCCCGATAAAAACATCAAAAGGCCAAAGAGCATGAGGAGGAAGAGCAGGTACGCGAAGACTATATGCACTTCGTTCTTCGGCAGCGTCATCATGAGGGCGTTGAGTTCTACCATTTCCTCCTCGGTAACGACGAAGCCCTTTCGTATCACCCGCTCCCCCTGTTCTATGCTTCGCGTCACAGGGTCAACCGCGGTCCTCACCTCGACGATACGGCGCTGGGTCTCCTCAGGAGAGTAAAAGACATTTTCCTTTAAGAAAGGCATGAGGAGTTCCGGGGCAAGCCTCGTGAAGGCGGAGGAATAGGAGCCGGTCAGGACATTGTCCTCCACCGCGGAAAAGATATTTTCCCTTGTGATAATGCTGTTATAGGATATTCTCTCCTGTTCGGTCCTTGTGCCGGACTGGCGGATCAACTCCACGATGTCGGGGTTCAGATTCTCAAGCCCCACCTGGGGGACGGAAAACACGCCCCTTTCCAGAATCGCGCCAAGAATAACCGCCCCGTCGTGGAGTATCGTCTCAAAGTCTTCGTCCTGCCCGTAAAGAAGACCCAAAGTCTCGTCGGAGAACTCACCGGGGAATTCGGCCTGGAGCGCGAGCGTGAAAGTCTGCCTTGAGGAAGCTTCATTGAAGTTGCTTTCGGCCAGAGCGGTGAAATTGGACCACCGGTTTCGCAGGGATTCCGTCGTCTCAAAGGAATAACGGAATACCGCGGAAACAAGCCGCTCCTGCGCCTCGATTCTGAGGGCCGTCGCCTGATCGTCGGTATAGATAACGCCCCTCTCGGCGATTACATCCCTGTCCGCGACTTTGCCCACCTCAAATTCCCCGAAATTCCGGCTAAAGTCGCGGCTGGAATTCATGTTGATCAGGATCACCACAAAACAGATCACAAAAGCCGCTATCCACGCGATCTTTTTTCTGGAAAGCGAGAATGACTTTATTGCAGACAACATTTTAAGAGCCATGATTACCGCCGGGGGCCTCGCCCTCATACGCCTGGATGATCTTCTTTACAAGCGGATTCCGCACGACATCCGCCGTGTGGAGGTACGCGAAGCAAAGGCCTTCAACGGCGGAAAGGAGGGACACGGCGTGGAGCAGGCCGGAATCGCTTCGCCGCGGAAGGTCAATCTGCGTGATGTCCCCGGTGATGATTGCCCTGCCCCCTTCGCCTATCCGCGTAAGGAACATCTTCATCTGTTCTTTTGTAGTATTCTGCGCTTCGTCAAGAATTACAATACAGTCGTTGAGGCTCCTTCCCCGCATGTACGCCAGCGGCGCTATCTCGATGGTGCGGTTCTCTTCCATGCGGCGGATCACCTCGTAGGGGACGAGGGATTCCATGGCGTCGTAAAGCGGGCGGAGGTAGGGGTTTATCTTCTGCGCCAAATCGCCCGGAAGGAAGCCGAGGCTCTCGCCGGCTTCCACCACGGGGCGGGTCAGCACGAGCTTGCGCATCTTCTTGGACAGCACGAGGCTCAATGCCTGGGCGACCGCGAGGTACGTTTTCCCCGTCCCAGCAGGCCCTATCCCGAAGCTGATGTCGTATTCCCTCATGCCCCGGATATAGGCGGCCTGGTTCCGGCTCCGTGGGTAGACCCGTCCGAATCCATGGGGTATGGGAATGATCGTTTCTTCCTCGCGGCTGTCTTTCTTTGTAAGGGCCCGGACATACTCCGGCGAAGGGTTCTCCCCTTCCCGGACCAGGGCGATAAGGTTATCCATTAGAATCCTGAAACGTCTGACCCCGTCGTCGTCCGCCCCTTCCAGGCGAATCTCGTTGCCTCTCGCGGCGATTCGTCCGCCCAGCGAGCCTTCGATGACTTTGAGGTTCCCGTCATTCGCTCCGCAGACACCGGAAAGGATGTCCCGGTCGTCCAGCACAATCGTTATACTCTCGTCCAAATATACTCCATTTTAAGTTTATGTTTCCCCTCGATGTAAGTCAAGTGAACAAAAACTAAATTTCATGAACAGGAAAACCCAAGAGAAGACCAAGAGAAGAGGAAGAATTTTACCACGGAGTTGCACGGAGGGAAGACCACGGAGTTACACGGAGGAAGAGGAAGAGGAAGAAGAAGAGAAGAAGAAGAGTTCTCGCCAAGGCGCGGAGTTCGCGAAGGACGCAAAGGAAGAAAAAAACCCAAGAATTTTACCACGAACCACACGAACCACACGAAAAACCAAGAAAACCCAATAAAACCACGGAGAAAAGAAGCGGGATTTATACTTCTGCGACGGCAACTTAGCTGGCGGCAGCTTCACTGGCGATTTTTTCCCGAACCATCCTGGCGATAATTCCTGACGGCAGTATTCCGGTTGCCACTGTTTTCGATATGAGGTAATTTCTTGTCTCTTCATCAAGGGCATCAAGCAATCGTTTCTGGCGGGTTGCTGGCCCCACTACCGGGGTGAAGTGTAGATCCGCTTTGGTCATCTCCTCGTCAAGAGCGTCGTATTCTTCATCGGTCATACTAGCAGCCATGATACTCTCCTTTTGTGCCGTATTTCTTATGAAACGATTTACTACATCTCATAGCATGATAAACTTCCATCGTATGATCGTCAAGGAAATCATACAAAATTTCAGACCACGAATTCACCACGGAGTTTTGCTGTCCTACGGACAGCTTGGAATACACACGGAGGTACACGGAGGAAGAGGAGGAGAAGAGCCTCGCACAGAGGACATGGAGGAAGAGGAAGAGTTCCCGCAAAGGACGCGGAGGGGGAGAGAATGGACACCGAAAAATCGTCTATGATAGAATGGGGATTGGGGCCAGGAAAATAAATGGAGTGGTAAGGTGGAAGAAAAAGAGAGTTATCCTGTATATTATAATGGTGAATTTGTCCTAAACAGGGAAGGAAGTAAAGATTTTGGGGAAATTCCGCCAGAAATAGCCCAGAAAATACGGCGGCAAGCCGGTAAAATCAGGCTTAGGGCTGGAGAACAAGAAGGAAACAATGAACGAGGCTATGGAGAAAAGCATATTGAAAGACCCAAGCGTTTAAAGGAACTAAAATTGCTTGGTTTTGCAAATGCAAGAGATTTTGTTGCTTATATCGCTGGCACTTATGATGCGATTTATGAAGGGGATAGTGGTTCCTTGATTCTTTATAAAGAGGGGGCGCATCACACGGAGATTATTTCCAGGCTTGAATCATCACAAGATGGCGATTTCTGGGATGTGAAGACTGCATTTATCACCAGAAAAGACAGTAAAAGAAATAAAAAGCCGCTCTGGGAACGTTCCCAGAGCGGCTGAAATTCTGAATTGGTAAGGGCGCAGACCAAACAACGCAAAGCGTCCCCTAAGCGCTTATTCTCGGGCAATCCAGATAGAAGAATTATACTTTGCAGGTGGGAAAAGTCAAGGGCAAAAGGTATCGGCTATCCTGAAAAGAATTCTCACCACGGAGTACCACGCGGAAGACCTCGCACAGGGGCACGGAAAAGACCTCGCACAGGGGACACGGAGGAAGAGGAAGAAGGAAGAAGAGTTCTCGCCAAGGCGCGGAGTTCGCGAAGGACGCAAAGGAAGAAAAAAACCCAAGAATTTTACCACGAACCACACGAACAGAAGAAGAAACCCAAGAAACCCATGGCAGGCGCCTAATTGAAAAAACCGCCCGAACGCTGTATAATCGTACTGTGGAAATGAATGTTAAGTACAAGGACAGCGTATTCTCTTCTCTTTTCAGCGACCCTGATGCCCTGCGGGAGCTTTGCGGCAATCAAGCATTGCATTGAGAACAACATCCTAAAACATTTTCTGGAAACCCATAGTTCGGAGGTATTTAACATGCTATTAACTGAATGGAACACTGAGGAAGCGAAAGTAGTCTGGCGCGAAGAAGCTCTGGAAGAAAAGGCTATGGAAATAGCCCGAAATGCGCTGGCAAAGGGTCTCCCCCTTGAGACGATCCACGACATTACCGGCCTTGACCTTGAAACTATCAAGAATCTCCAGGCAGAGGGGCAATGAGAAGAGCCTCGCACAGGGGCACGGAAAAGACCTCGCACAGGGGACACGGA
>JGI24698J34947_10001353_pt1 | contig 12883 bp, 10 predicted proteins | sample TergutMp193P3_FD_34947 | JGI IMG/M metagenome (IMG submission 34947)
TGAAGCCATTATGACCACCTGACGAAGTCAGGTGGTTGGGCCATTAGATAGAGTCGTTCCGCCCATCGAGCTGCCCGAATGGGATTTACCGCTCCCGCCGCGCCAATTTGATATGTATGACGCTGGTTGCGATCATCCCGACAAATCAGAGTTTGGCGTCACCCTTCCCGCAGGTACTTCAATAAATCAAAGATCGCGGCGGAGAAAAGTATGGTTAAAGCCGCGCAGAAAGATATTAAAGCGAAGATCCAGTTCGGGGTGTATTGGGGCTCGGCGGCGATAACAACAGATCCGGGATTGGTTATGTTTTGTTGGTTTATTCCGAGGCCGATTATGCGGACAAAGCGTTCCTGTGAGGAGGCATACCCCTGTTCCCTGGCATAAACGAGCAATGTATCCTCATCGGTCATGAGGAAATACACGAAGTCTTTCAGTTTCCGGTTCACCAATCCAAGGTTCCCTATGTTTTCCTCTTGTTTTTTATACTCTTTTTCCAGTTGATACTGAGCGTAAACCCCACTGGCACCAAAAAAAAGGGTCAACATAACATATATCAAAACTCCCGCCCATATGGCAAAAAGATATTTTGCGCTTCTCATTATCTGTTATTATCGGAGTTTTCGTGATTTTTCTTGAAGGCAGTATTAAGGACTGGGGACTGAGGTGTGCCTGGTTAAGAAGCAACCTACTTCCTAACTCTTAACTTCTCCCTATTCCCTTATTCCCTTATTCCCCTATTCCCTTATTCCCCTTTTCACGGCATTGACAATATGAAAACCCATGCGTTAAATTTACGATAATGGGTGGTTTCGGCATTAAGGTAAAATACCATGAAGATATGGTCTTTATCAGCCGATAATACAATAAGGTATACCATATATATCTGAATTGGCAGTGTGTCATTAGCGGGTATTGGGAGCGGTTCATGGCAAAAGAGAAAAAACCTTCGATATATTCTGATCGCGGAACTATAGGATCATCTGAGGAACTGGATGAATATGGTGTTTGGGTAAAGAGTGAACCCCAGGATTTATCTTCGGAAGAAGTCGAAACGCCGGAATTTAACGTGGAATTATCCGGTGATGACGCGGACTTTACTGTTCCGGATATAGAGGACCTTCCTGATTTTGGTTCTTTCGATGAAAAAACCACCGACGATCTTTCCATAGCGGCATTACCCACAGACGATTTTGCCATACCGGAGATTGAGCCTGAGAGCGAGACAGAAACCGAAAACAAGCCTGAGCTTTCGGAGGAGACAGTCGGCGATGATCTCGATTTTGGAGATCTTGCCGCGGAGACAGAATTTGAACCCCTGGACATACCTGACCTTGAAGAATCTTTAGATTCAGAACCTTCCGATTCCGGCGGATTGGACAACTCCATGGGACTAACCGGCACTGAAGAGTCGGAGCCGGAAGACGATTTTGCAATTCCTGAATTGGATGAACAAGGTCAGGAAAATGTGACTCTGGAAACCGGTACTTCCGGAACAGAAAGCGGTGATGATATCACCGGACTTTCGACGGACAACTCGTTAAACGATCTTATCGAGAACTTTGACGTGGGAGAGGATGAATTGCCGGACATATCAATCGATCTGAACTCAGGCGCTTTCGATGAGGAGGTACCTTCCGCCGCGCCAGTACAAACGGCAATAAAACCGGAAACTGGCTTTGCGACGGAAACCGGCTTTCCCAAGGAAACTGGTTTACCCAAGGATTTAGGTTTGACCGCCTCTTCTTCTCCTCAGGATTTGTCTACCCAGCTCCTCATGAAAATAGCCGAAGAACTCTCCTCAATAAGGGTTGAATTAAGCAATCTTAAAAAAGAGTTCTCGGGAATAAGGGCTGCCGCGCCAGCGGCGGAAGCTGAGGAGGGGGGCTTTTTTGACAAGGAAGACGATGAAAAGATCTCTCTGACAGGGGATGAATTAAACAATATTTTAAATACCGCGGATTTTACGGAAGAAACGGGGACAGATGTCACCATGGGGCTGACAGATGATGATGCCGGGGTTCCTGATTCGCTGCCCGGTCCGGACCTGAAAACTGAAACCGACAGTAAAAGTTTGGACATGGGGATTGTTGCGGACGGAACAGGTTTGGATATTCCCGAAGACATCGGCCTTCCCGAAGAAACCGTCTCCGACTTAACCGCGGGAGAGGCCGAAGAGAAAGAAAGCTCTCCCCTAACTCATGATATAACCACGGAAGACACGGATTACTTAGCCAAGACTCCTGTTGCGGCGGAAGAATCGACGGATCTTTCGGGAGCGGTTATTGATGATTCGGATATTATACTGGAGGATATTTCCTCAAAGATACAGGACATTGAGATTGATGAACCTTTACCGGAGGATCTTCCCGCCAATCCGGTTATTGAAGAAAAGGTCTCCGAAGATACCGGGACTGAAGAACCTGTCGCTATAGACAGTACTACCGGAGAACCTGGCGGCATAGACATTTCGTCTGATATACTTGGGAATATAGACATTGCATCTGACGTACCTGGCGATGCAGCCGTTCCTTCTGATGAGCTTACCAGCGTAGACATCCCTTCCGATGAGCTTGGCGATTTGAGCATTTCATCTGACGAGATTGGCGATATAGACATTACCTCTGATGATCTTGGCGATATAGACATTACCTCTGATGATCTTGGCGGTATAGACATTGCATCTGATGATCTTGGCGGTATAGACATTGCTTCCGACGAAACCGGCAGCTTGGACATCACTTCTGATGAAATTACCGGCATAGACATTCCTTCCGATGAACTTGGCGGATTGGACATCACTTCCGATGAACCCGGTGGTGTAGATATTGCCTCCGATGAACTTACAAGTATAGACATTCCCTCTGACGAACTCAGCGGTGCAGAAACCAGCTCCGACGAACTCGGCGGTTTGGACATTGCCGCGGACGAGCCTGGCAGCATAGACATCACTTCCGACGAACTTGGCGCTATTGATATCCCTTCCGATGAACTTACCGGTGTAGACATCCCTTCCGAAGAACCTGGCGGTATAGACATTGCCGCTGACGAGCTTGGCAGCTTAGACATCACTTCCGACGAACTCGGCGGTATAGACATTGCCTCTGATGATCTTGGCGGCTTAAACATCACTTCCGATGAACTCGGCGGTATAGACATTCCTTCTGATGATCTTGGCGGATTAGACATCCCTTCCGATGAACCCGGCGATGCGGCAATTACCACCGAAGAACTTGCCATTGAAGAACCCACAGAAAAAATAGATGCTGTCGTACCTGGCGCCGAATCGCCCGGTACCGAAGACGCCGGTACTGAAGAACTAAGTATACTGGAACTTGGCGTCGAAGATTTTGGCGCTGCGGAACCTGCTTCAGGGGTGCTGCCCGGCGCCGGTCCTATAGAAGAAGAGCCGGAAGAAGATTTTGGCGTACTTGTGGTAGATGAGCCGTCAGGCGGAATACTGGAAGAAGCGGAAGAACTCCATGAAGAAGCGGCCGCAGAGGAAGCCGTTTCGGCTGACGCGAAAGAGATTTCGGGGATTCCTGGGCATCTAAAAAATGAACTAAAGACCGTGCTCTCATATATGGATCAGCTTCTTGAAGCGCTTCCCGATGAAAAGATAGAGGAGTTTGCCCGCTCCGAATATTACGACACCTACAAAAAGCTATTTAAAGAATTGGGAATTGCGTAATGGGCCTCCTGAGCAAAGCCGGGAACATCGCCGGCAGCGCCGGCGGTGACAACAAAAAAGGCGGCGATGCTTCACGGCGGGTTTCCAGGAAAGTCAAAATTTCCAGGAAAAACCTGAGCGGTTTAAAAAATAAAATTATCGAATATCAAAAAGTATACCGGGTTTTTGGCTGCATCCTTTTTGAAAACCATGCCCATGAAAAAGGCAAAACGGATTTTTGTGAAAAGCTCACGAAAGCGGCAGGCAATATGGGGATCACCAGCCCAATCAATCACANCCGCGCGATTGTTCTTCTTCCGTCGGAAATGGATCGGGAATTAATTGCCCACAGGCTTTCAAAGAGCCTGAACGCTGAGCCTGTTTTATCTTTCAGGGCAATCAGTCCGGAAGATGTCATAGACCGGATAACTTCCATGTCGTAAGATGAACCCGGAAAAGATCAACTCACTTCATTCCAGGTATAACCCGCAGCTGGAAGCGGAGCGGTATATCGGCTCCCTTCCCCTTAACAAAAACGTCCGCTTTATTGTTTTGATTGAACCCGGTCACGGCTACATGGCGGCTCCCCTGAAAAAGAAGATTCCCGGAGCAAAGATAATCGCGCTTCACGTTGAAAAACATGAAAACACGCGACATGAGCACATAGACACGGAATGGTTTCCCGAAACGGGGATATCTATTCAGGATTTTCTTGAAAGGGAAATTCCCGATTCGGAGGCGGCTGAAATACAGCTTCTGGAATGGCGTCCCGCCCTGACTGTATATGGCCGCTCTTACCTCGAGCTTGTCGAAGAGACCGTAAATTTCATCAAACGGACCGATGCGAACGCAAGAACCGTTAAAACTTTCGGTCACAGGTGGTTCAGGAATTTTTTTAGAAACCTGGAAATAGTCAATAAAGTTCTTTTGCCCGTTCCCCTTTCCTGTTCGCTGCTTGTTACCGGAGCGGGGCCGGGTCTGGAAACGGCGATACCCGTTATTCGCAAGGAGCGCGCGAAGCTCTTCATCCTGGCCGCGTCTTCTTCCGCGGCGGCCCTGAAAGCGGAAAATCTAACCCCCGACATGGTAATCAGCACCGACGGATCGCCCTGGGCCAAATACCACCTATACGAGCTTTTTCGTGAAAGCGGGAACGCCGGGCGCCCGCTCGCGTTGGCTTTGACCGCCGCCCTCCCCTCCCAGGCCAAAGACTCTCCTGTTTTATTTATCAGTGACGGAAGTCTTTGGCAGAACCTAATCCTGAGCACTCTTGAAATTCCTTTTATCGTTCTGCCCCAGAGGGGGACTGTCTCGGCCACTGCTTTGGACCTGGCGTTTGTTCTGACAAAAGGCGAAGTATTTCTCGCCGGCATGGATCTGGGCAACAGGGATATCCGGTCTCATGCCCGGCCCTACAGCTTTGACCGCTTTATTGATGAAAAAGCCGGCAGATTCGCTCCCGCGTATTCCCAAACCTACAGCCGCTCTTCCATGTTAAGAGCCGGGGGAAGCTACGGGATTTACGCTTCCTGGTTTGAAAAGCAGCTTGAATCATATCCGAAAAGACTTCACTCCCTGGGAGGGAATAATCCGGTTTTTGATTCTATCGAAGAAGAAATTTTACCACGAACTACACGAACAGAAGAAAAAGACCTCGCACGGAGGCACGGAGGCACGGAGGAAGAAAATTTACCACGAACTACACGAACATCACGGACACAGAATTTCACAGAAAATGAAGTAAGTAATCATCCCCGGAGAGCTTTGACAGTTTTGGAGAAAGCGCTTGCTACTCCGAATCTTTCATCAAAGTTGGAGGGCGAATTAAAAACCTTGCTGTTTAACGGCGCCGCTGTTTCAAGATCAGAGCTGATTGATACTGTATATTCTTTGGCGGGTTTCCGTGAATAATCTCTTCGATCGAAACATTCTGGCCCTCGCGCAAACAAACCCACCGGTTGCTTCACGCCTGTCGGGTGTCCGGCCTCGTTATGCGCAATACAAAATCATTGAGTCGCGTTCGGGGGAGAGAGTACCGGCGCGTATTGACGCTAACGGAGCAGTTCACCCTCTCCATTCAACAATGGACCCGCGGAAAGAGGCTAAAAGACTCATTAACACGGCGGAAGAAGGCTTTCTTGTTCTTCTGGGCCTGGGCGGCGGCTTCTACGCCGAAGCTGCGCTTGAACGGGAAGATATAGGCACGGTGCTGGTTATCGAGTATGAAGCCGAAAACTTTACCGAACTCATCTCGCTTTTGGACTATTCCCACATTTTCACAAATCCACGTTTCCAACTTCTACTTGATAGTTCCGGGCTGGAGATAGAGCAAAATATCTTAAGTCTTTACCAGCCCGTTCTGTACGGCGGGATCAGGGTGATTCCCCTGCGCCCCAGAACCGGTCTTGTTCCCGAGCTTTTTGCCATGGCGGGAAACGCGGTCGAAGCTGCAATAAGCCGCGTCTCGGCCGACTATTCGGTGCAGGCTCATTTCGGGAAGCGCTGGTTTTCCAATACCGTCAGAAATCTCTTGCACACCGCTGAGAATATGGACGATGTCCCCGCGATACACAGGGCGGCAGTGTGCGCGGCCGGTCCCTCTCTTTCTCTGCAAATTGAGCAGCTCAAAAAAAACCGTGAAGACCTTTTCCTCATAGCGACGGACACCAGCCTCCCCTGCCTGCTTAACGGGGGATTGATACCTGACGCGGTGATCTCCATCGACTGTCAGCACATCAGCTACTATCATTTTATTTCCGACGGCCTTCCCGAAGAAACACATCTTTTTCTTGATCTCGCGAGTCCGCCGCTGTTATCCGCCATGACCAAGCGAAGGCATTTTTTCACCGGAGGACATCCGCTGACCAGGTACGTTTCTCAGGTCTACGGACTTTTGCCCGAACTGGATACTTCAGGCGGAAATGTTACCTACGCCGCTGTTTCTCTGGCGGAACGGCTTGGGGCCGTGGAAATAGAGTTATACGGCGCGGATTTTTCGTACCCGAACGGCGTTACCTACGCCAGGGGGACTTATATATACCGGATTTTTGAAAGCCGCCAGAATCGTTTTTCTTCCCTGGAAGCCCAGGCTTCGGCTTTTCTCTACAGAACTCCTATAGAGAAGAGATTTAACCACGCCGCCAAATGGGACATTTGGCGAGGGCACAGAGGAATCACGAAGGAAAAAGAAAACCACGCCTGGTATTATGAGACCGGAATACTAAAACTCTACCGTGAAAAGCTTGAGGATAAATCCAAACACATGGAAGCGGCGTTGATTCCGATTGAAGGTACGGGTGCGCCAATCAGTGTCAGGCAGGGTGAAAACCGGGGACAAAACACAAAGACATTTTCCTATGGAAAGCCAATGATGAAAGCCGAAGATTTCCTCCGCTCTTACCGGGACGCGGTCGCCGGACTTCCCGAGTCGGGAAAAAATCCGGGCGCTTATCTTGCCTCGTTACGCGATGAACAGCGTATCGTTCTCACCACCCTGCTTCCCGCCGCGGCGGCAATCAAACACGGATTGACAACGCGGCGCGGGAGCGCGGCGGACTTTCGGGAAGTGCTTGAGGAGACAAGGGCTTTTTGCCTCGCGGAAATAGATACCGTTTTGGGATCATCCCATAAGAAATAAAACCGTAATCCTCGTCGTTATTTCCAGTTCGCCTGACGGCAGCGCGGTTGAGCTGGAGCCGGCAGCCTCCGCCGCGTCATACATTACGTTGCTCATTCTTGGCGCGGGTGAAAACTGCGGACTGCTTTCATCTGTAATGCTCAATACCTTGATTATTTTGAGATTTGAAAGTTCGGCGTATTGGTTGGCTTTTTCGACGGCTTTTTGAAACGCGAGTTCACGGGATCTGGCAAAATACTCGGTGGTGTTTTTCACGCTGAAATTTACCTGGTTTAACTCTATCCCGTTGATTTGAATGAGCCGGTCTATTATGCCGGAGACCTTCTCGCTGTCATTGCCAATATCCTCAATGGAGAAGGCAATTACCTGCTCGGCTCTTTGCCCGATTAAAATACGCCTGGTCGTATATTCATACTCCGATCTGAAATTTAACGAGGCAGTACTTATATTTCGGTCTTCAATGTTCGCCTCTTTCAAAATGCCCAGGGCCTGCCTGACCATCCTGCTTACTTCTTCCTGAGCCTCTTTGGTTGTCTCTGCCACATTGCTTAACATGATGCTCATTTGAATCATGTCCGGCTGAACCAGTACGGTACCGGTTCCCAAAACAGAAATTGTGCTTTGAGTTTTCATTTCTCTCTCGCATCCAAAAAAAAATGTAAAACCCAATACTAAAACGTATACCAGGAAACGTTTTGCTTTCTTCATAAGAATATACCTCGTTTTAAATTCTAGGGCTGGTTCACAACTCCCGCAAATAAAACCTGAGCGCCGCCGTCGTACGTGTAATCATACAGTATAAACACAAAGGGTTTGTTACAGATCATTTCAAAGGGTACGGGAGGCGGCGTAGGGCCCCCCGGGCCGGAAGTCGGCGCAACAGGCAGTACCGTTACGGCGGCGGCGGTTGTGCCTTTCTCATCGACTTTGATAACGGCCTTTTGTATAGCGTCAGTCAGCAACAAGGGAACAGGTACTTCAATCAAAGCTGTAAGCGGCTCGCCTTCAAACAGGGGAACGCCCAGGGTTTTAAGGCTCTCCATTAGGCCCTCAATTTTGTTTTCAATGGAAAAACGCGGCAAGAGCAGCTTGCCTGTCGCGGAGACGGAATTCTGTTGAATTCCGGTAAAATAATCGTTGGTCATGGAAGAAAGCAATTCCTCCGCTCCGCCGGTTTTTGGGAGTACGATATACATTCCGGCGCTCCGCGTAAATGGAAGCAGGACAACCTGTACCCTGGCGTCTTCATAGTAGGTTTGACCGCCCCTCTCACGGAGCATGTAAGAAGCGGTGGTGTTTCCAGAGGGCCCGTTGAAAACATCATCCTCCGTCATTTTAGGATCGAATTCCCAATCCCACCGGTCGGAAAAATAAATCGCGTTGGCGATGGCGGCGACGGTGCCCGGATCAAACCACTCTATCAAATTGGTAATCAGGCCGTCCGTGTTCCTGCTTGCCCAATTGTTTACGGCGTCTACCGCGTCACGGGAAGAAAAATCCACATTGATGGAGCTTCCCCTGTAAAAATCCATATAGGTCTGCGCGAAATCCTTTCGGAGCGTCAATGTTTTTTCAACGAAAATCGCATTGGCAATCTTGAGGGGATTGTAATGCTCCTTCTCCCCCTCGTCCTGCGCGTTTGTCAGATTATACAACATTCGGGAAGCCGCTTTATTGATATCATCCTCGGTGATCCCCGACGCGCCCAAAGAGCTTAATAGGGCAGCCTTGTACTGGGCGTCGGTGGCATTGACAAGGGCGGCCAAAGGCAGCCAAACCGAATAGGGCGAAAAGACGAAATTCTTGCCGACGCTGCTTTTTACAAGATCCGCGCCAAGCCGGAAGGCGAAGTCATTTGCGCCGGCGGCGGCGGTTCTTACCGCGGTATTATCTTCGCCATATACCGGCGCCAGAAGGGCGTTTACTTTAACGTCTACGATATTGATGGAATTGCTATTACCATTGTTAAATCCCTCACAGGAAAATGTCAAAAAAAGGACCGCGGCAAAAAGAATTACTATTGAGGTTTTTTTCATTTTAGTTTCCCCCGATAATAAAATATACAGGATCATTGTTCTATTTTCAAGTGGTTTGTTCGTTATGGCTTATGAGAGCCGAGTTTTCTCACGATCTTGAGAGCTTCTTCCCATCTGGAATCCATTGATTGAATCAGGGCGATCTGATTGCGGCAGCGATCCAGGTTATGACCCGGCCGGCTCGTATGGTAATAATGATCCCCCTCAAGGAAATCGGTGAGGAAACGCAGGGCCATGATCTGGGTGATGTTTCTGCCGGATTCAGCTATAAGGTTTATCTCTTCGCCGCTCAGGAATTCCAGCGCCTCGGAGAAATAACCCTCAAGCAGGGCTTCAAAAAAGGCGAGGTTAAATTCGACTTTCGAAAGATCCCGCTCGTCTTCCGCCGCGGTTGAAGTGACCGTGCGGATTAAATCGCCCGCGTCAAAGAGAACTGTACCCGGCATGACTGTATCCAGGTCTATCACGCAAAGGGCGTTTGAAGTACCATCGTCAATGAGGATGTTGTTTATCTTGGCATCGTTATGGCAAATCAGCTCCGGGATTCTTCCTTCCCTTTGGGCGCGGACGAGAATTCCGCCCCGCTCCTCATTGCTCCGCATGAAGTCAATTTCGCTAGCGGCTTCTCTTGCCCTGCCACAAGAATCCTTTTTCAGGGCATCGTAAAAACCGGTGTAGCGTTTTTCCATGTCGTGAAAATGGGGGATCGTATCGTGGAGCCTGGGCGCCGGGAGGTCGGCGAGCTGTTTCTGGAAGCGGCCAATGCCGGCGCCCAAAAAACGAGCGTCCGCCGCGGAGGATGTCTTTTCCAGGGAATGCGCGTTTTCAATAAAGAGGTAGGTTCGCCACCAGCCGCCTTCGCTGTCCCTCGCCCATGGCTTCCCGTCCCTCGCGGGAACCACCGTAAGCGAGCGGCGGTTCCATCCGCATTCCCCGGCGGACATGAGCTTTTCGGCGATATGGTCCGTTACGCGCACGATATTTTCCATCACCTTGTCCGGACAAGCAAATACACGCCGGTTGATCCGTTGATGGGTATAACGCACGACGGTTCCCGCCTGATTCCATTCGGAACAAAAGGTGTCGTTGATATGGCCGCCGCCAAAAGAAACGGCGCCGATAAATTCACCGTAGATTGCGAACTGCCTGATTATGCCGGCCGCCGTCATTGCATCCATTAAGGAACTTTGCCTCATGCATGTTTGTTATTCAAGACTCCTGATTAGTGACAGATCCCCATTGATAGCGGCTCGAATAATCGGCCCCAGGTACTCGTCCACTTTGGCGGATGTGAGAGGTACAGGCATGTTCTTGAGTTTCATATCGAGCTGCGGGTCTTTTGCCGCGGTGAGGATCTTGTCCACATACGTATCATCCCACCTGAGAAGTTCCGCGAGCGTCGTAGGCGCACGGATGGCTTTACCAAAGGCTATCATCCCTTTGGCGAAGGCGATGCCGAGTTCACGGCCGCTCAGTCTGTCAAGGTCTTCGGAAAAGAAGCCGTATTTTTTGAAGATGCTTCCCGCGAGACGGATCTGCTTCTCGATGGCCGGCGCGAAGAACACCGCGTAATAGGGATTCATGAGGCCGCAGGCGGTTCCGTGGCCGGCAAGGTCCACTAAAGAGAAACTGGTCATATGGGGGCCGTGAGTTCCGCCTAACATGATGGCATAACCGCCGAGGTCGGTCGCCATGCCTATCGCCTCACGGGCTTCCATGTCCATGGGATCCCTGATGACTTTTGGCGCGTACTGAACCGTCAGTTCCACCGCGATTTCGGTGACGGCCTCAAGAAGCTCGTATTTTTCCCGCGGCGCGTCTTCGCTAAGCCCCGAGAAAACCTCGAAACAATGCGCGATGGCATCCAGGCTCCCGTCAATGGTTACCGGAACCGGCATGGACGCGGTAACGTCGTAATCGAAGAGCGCGCAGGGCGGAACGATGGCGTCATCGACAATCAGTTTTTTCTGACCGGCAGCGGGATCGGTGATGTTGGAATACTTCGTGAGGTGCGCGCCGGAACTGGCGGAGGTCTGGACCGCGATGAGGGGGAAGAGCTTCTTTCCGGTTTTACCCAGGGCTTCGGAAACAATGCCCGTTCCAAACCAGTGATCGATTTCCGGCGTTACTTCCCCGCCCAGGGCCGCCAGAAAATTGGCGGCTTTACAGGCGTCAATCGTGGAACCGCCGCCGACGGCGATAATCATGTCGGGCCTGTGATGGAGGATATAGGTCTCAATCCTGTAGACATCGGCACGCGGCGCGTTCGGCCCGGCGCCGGGAACAAGGGTTCCCGCGAGGGAAAGGCCGGCGCTTTTAAGGGCGTCTACAACCGCGTCCGCCACGCTTTTCATGCGTGTGGTGTTGCAGACCACAAGGGCGTTCCTGCCGAATTGGGCGGCGAGCTTTCCAAGCCGGGGCAGCACTCCCCTTCCGAAAATATATTTATCCCCCTTCCAGTCGGAAAGCAATTTTCTGGATTTGGCAAACAGTTCATTCATGATTTCATCTCCGGCAATGAATAAGTTATAATAATCCTATTCTAAATAACGGATGTGGACAATATGAAACTGAAATGGTACGGAACAGCCGGGATACTGCTTGAACACGGCGGGACAAAGCTGCTTTTTGACCCGTTCCTTCCCTTAAACGACAAATGCTTCAAGCCGCCCGCGGACGAGCTTGCCGCTGTGGAAAACATCCTGGTCACACATGGCCACCTTGACCACATCGCCAGCATACCGGCCATCTTGCAGCGAAGCGTCGGGACGACCACGGTCTACTGTACCGAAAAGCCGCGCGAAGTGCTTATCTCAAAGGGCGTTGACGAAACACGCATACACCAAATAACGAGCGGTGATCGTCTTGTCTTCGGGCCGTTTGAAGTCCACGTGGTTAAAGGGAAGCATATTGCATTTAACATCGGTCTTGTTATAAAGACATTCTTTAACCCGCGTGTATTTACCTACAGGAATAATTTACGATACATGCAAAAAGAAAACAGAATCTGCGTCGAGGCCGGTGAAACGGTAGTTTATGATATTGGCGTTGCGAATAAGCATATCCTTTTATTGGGAAGCTTAAACCTGGACAATGACACGGAATACCCCAAAGGCGCCGACCTCCTCATCTTGCCGTTCCAGGGACGCTCTGACCTCGCTAGATACGCGATGCCCTTCATCGACCGCCTCCAGCCGAAAAAGATATTGCTGGACCATTTCGACGACACCTTCCCGCCCATTTCGTCTAACGTGAAGACAGGGCCCTTCATAACGCTTATGCGGCGGAAATTTCCCGGCATTCAGGTGATATGCCCGGTGGCGGGCGCGGATTTAATTATCAAACTCTGATTTGTCGGGATGATAAGTACATAAATAATAATTTTAAAACACACAAAACGGGCCGGGCAATGCCTTAGCGAGAGCTCCTGTAGAACCCGGCGCCGAAGCCGCCTGACCATTTAAATCATCAAGCGCAGATTGTACAACAGAGCTAAGCGTTTAAATGGTCAGGCCTTCTTCCCCCGTTAGGGTTTTACCTATT
>JGI24698J34947_10001354_pt1 | contig 12878 bp, 8 predicted proteins | sample TergutMp193P3_FD_34947 | JGI IMG/M metagenome (IMG submission 34947)
AGATTTTCTATCGGCGCGAAACTTATAACAATTATCACTTTTATTGTTCTTATATCCCTCGGTTCCATTATCATACTTGTGTCCTGGCTTGTCCGCGGCGATCTGCGGATAATGGCGGAAGACAATAACTTTGAGACAAACAGGCGCATGGCAATGGCGGCGCAGTCCACGCTGGAAAATATCCAGTCAAATTCATTGATACTTATAATGACAATTACCTCGGTGGGAACAGAGACGGCTCTTGCGCGGGAAACCACGGATTTTTTCTTTGAGCGCAATCCGAACGCCGCCTGTGTTTTTTTTACGGCGGGCGATCACGCGGAAATTCTGGTTAACGGGCGTTTCTTTGAGACGGAAAAACTCGATCCCTCCCTGTCCCAGTCATTCAGGGATGATCACCTAACCGCCGTCCGCCGCGCCGCCTCCGGCGATACGACTCTTTTAAACGCCGCGCCGCATTTCGCCTTTCCCCTTACCGCGCTGTTCTTCCCCTGGCAGTACGGCGGCGCGGGAGTGCTGTTCTCTCCCTCCGAACTTAGCGATTCTTTCGGTTACGGGGTAAACCAGTCCTATCTTGTAAACGACTCAGGCGATATTTTAATCCACGGCGATTTTAACATGGTGCGCTCGGCGGCTAACGTCTCTGACAGCGATTTTATGCGTTATATCCGGGAAAACAGCGAACGGAGAGCGCAGACCCTGTACTCAGGCGAAGACGGCGTCCGCTATTTCGGCGCGTTTACAAAACTGGAGATCGCCGGAGCCGTTGTTGTTACGAATGTCGAATTCGACAAAGTCTTTGAAGGAATAGCCGCGACTACCCGGCGAAATCTCTATCTGACCGTTACCGTTTTGAGCATTTCCATAATTTTGATCTGGTTCTTTTCAAAAAGAATTTCCATTCCCTTAAAGACGCTCGCCAGCGCCGCGCACAATATAGAAGAAGGTTCTTTTGAAGTAACATTGCCGGAAAAATCCCATGATGAAATCGGCGTTTTAACGGACAGTTTCGGGCGTATGAGCAAGGCGCTCGGTATTTTCGGCAGGTTCACAAACCGCGACATCGCATTACGCGCCATGCGCGGCGAAATAAAAACCGGCGGTTTTCCGAAGAAAGCGACGATCTTTTTTTCCGATATTCGCAATTTTACCTCAATCTCCGAAAATTTTACGCGTGCCTTCGGAGACGAAGGTTCCGACCGTATCGTTCAATGGTTAAACGAATATTTTAAAAAAATGGTTGACTGTGTTGAAAGGACGGGCGGCGCTGTAGACAAATTTATCGGGGACGCGATAATGGCGCACTGGGGAACGGCCTACACTTCCGGCAGCGCGAGGAAGGACGCTTATAACTGCGTCTCCACCGCTTTGATGATGCGCAGAGCGCTCCATGTTATGAACAGGGGCAGAAGAAAAGACGATCCCGCCTGTCCGCCCATCCGTATCGGCATCGGCATAAATTCCGGCATGATTACGGCGGGGCAGATTGGCTCCGACTTGCGCATGGAGTATACAGTTATCGGCGACCCTGTAAATTTGGCATCAAGATTAGAATCTCTTAACAAGATGTTCGGCACGGATATCCTTATCGGGGAAAACACATGGCGGCTTGTAAGGAAAAAATTTATCACGGAAGAGATGCCTTCCGCGAAAATAAAAGGAAAACAAAAAAGAGCGCGCGTATTCGCCGTAATTAATTTCGCAAGAGACAACAAGGGACCGAAATCACTGGCGAGGCTGCGCAGGATACTTGGAATAAAGGAGCCTGAAAATATCAAGCTGGATACTTCTTCCGCTCAGAAAAAACACAGGTTTACCGGAAGGAAATAAAAATGAGCGATAACGCGGGTACGCCTTCCGTAAAAATCCGGTTAAGAGCAATTGATTTGTTTGTGCTTGTTTTTTTCCTTTTTACGGCGGCGGCGGGCCTGTACCTGTTCCAGCGGGATCTGATGCGGACAATCGATTCCCGCGATGAAGCGCCTGCGGGCCTTATTGTTATGCGAAACAATATTGTTCAGCGCCGCCATGAGGACCGCGTGTTATGGGACAGAATTTTCGTAGACTCGCCCGTTTATTCGGGGGATCTGATCCGCGCTGCGGAACTTTCACAGGCGGCGATAAGCATAGGGGACACGGGCGTTTTTTTAAACGAAAATACTTTAATTCGCATACAGCGCTCCGATGACGGAAGGGGTCCTATGCAGGTAGAGCTTAGAGAGGGCAATTTAAGCGTTACTGCCGGAACGGACGCTGAATCTGGAATAATACTCAACCTTATGGGCCGCATGGTACAGGCGGATCCCGGAACGGTGCTTAACGCCTCGGCGGGAGAAGAAGGCATATCATTGCAGGTGAGCGAAGGCGTCGCGCGTTTCGTTGAAGAGAGGCGAAGCCGCGAAACCGGTGCAAGAACTCCGCGTTTAGCTGAAGAAAGGCAAAACCGCGAAATCGGTGAAAGAACCCCGCGTTTCGCTGAGGAGAGGCAAAGCCGCGAAATCACGGAAGGGACAATGATTTCCCTTGATGAAAAAGGAGCCGAACGTATCGTACCCGCGGCAGTTGTCACGCGGCCTGCTCCCAACGCGCGTTATCTGAAAACGGGGCAGGAAAATCTCCCCGTTTATTTTTCGTGGAGAAGGATTAACCTTGCTTCAGGAGACAGCTTGAGCCTCCATACGGCTTCCGACCCCGGCTTTACGCGGGATTATTTCTCTCTTGACGGACTTGACAGTTCCGCGCAGGTTTCCTTTGGCGCGGGGCAATGGCACTGGAGGCTCATGTACGGAACAACCGTTTTAAGTTCGGGCCGTCTTAACGTAGCCGACGGTTCCTCTCCTTCATTGATTAGCCCCGTGCCTGACAGCGTTATCCGCTACAGGGGGGACAATCTGCCCCTTCTTCGCTTTCAGTGGTCGCAGAGGCGGGAGGCTGTTTATTACATTGCCGAAATAAGCCGGACTTCCGATTTTGCCAGTTCAATAAGAAGGCAATCGGCGTCCTCTTCGGTTATTATTCAGGAACTTGGGCAGGGAACATGGTACTGGCGCGTGAAGCCTGTTTTTCTTCTATATGAAGGAGAAGCCGCCTGGTCGCCTGTTTCTTCCTTTACAGTAGAAAAAACCAGCGATCCGCAGGCTCCCGAAATAGTGATACCCGAACCCGCCATTGCCCTTGTCCCCGATCCTGTCAGGCTGAGAACCGGAGGCCGTTATTACACCGTCAGTCCCGGGGATACGCTGTCAAAAATAGCGGGGCAGGTGTACGGAGACGCCGTCCTTTGGAGAAAAATTGCGGAAGCGAATAACATTCAAAACCCCGATCTTATTTATCCAGGACAGCAGTTCTTTATTCCCTAAAATAAATAAATAACATATAATGCCTGTATGGCGAAAAAAGCCGCGTTTCTTTTTTTACTTTTCGCGTTAACTACGGCTGTTTTTGCGCAGTCTCAGCCGGAGCATGAAGATTTTTGGATCAGCCTGAATGTCGATGGTTCCTCATACAGTTATGACGGGATTTCTTTCGGCGGCGGTCTGTCTCTCGGGTACGGTTCCGGTTCTTCTATCGGAATTAAAGCCATTTGGTATTTCAGCGCGGATAATGTAAATACATTTGAGTTGAATCTTATTGTCCGTTTTTATTTACAGGGCAGGGAGGCGTATTCCGGCCCGTTTCTTCAATTTATGGGAGGACCTGCTTTTTATAATTATGCCGAAGGCGCCGTCATTCCCGCCGAAGTAGGCATTATTTCCGCGGGTTTGTGTTTTGGCTGGCGTTTTTTGTTTTCCGACAGGTGGTTTGTTGAGCCGTCCATCCGCGCCGGATTTCCCTACATTGCGGCGGCGGGAGTTTCCGCCGGAGTCAGGTTTTAATAAAATGATTAACCCCCTATCCCTAGATATTTAAATTCGCCATAATACAGCAATGAACGCGAAAAAGAAACAGCGTACAGGCGAGGAGATACGATTCTCGATTGGCGCCAAATTAATAATCATTATTTCGTTTATTGTAATTATTTCACTCGGCTCCATTACCGCGCTTATTTCCTGGCTGGTGCAACGGAATCTGCGGGCTTCAGCCGAAGTGAGTAATTTGGAAATGAATCACCTGTCAAGGATGGAAGCGGAAACTACGCTGACAAACGCGCATTCCAGTACGCGGATACTTATTCAAACAATTACCGCGCTGGAGCGGCAGCCGGACGTTATCAGGGAATCAACAGATTTCTTCTTTGCGGAAAATCCGCAGATTGCGGCTGTCTTTTTCATCATTCCGGGAAAAGACGAACAGATACTGACTAACAGCCGGTTTTTTTCTACACGGGAAATTAAAGAGGAGCTTGTTGTTTCTTATTTCAACGGCCAAAGAGAAGCGCTAGGCAGGGCAGTGCGCGGGGAAACGGCGCTTCAAAACGCGGCTCCCCATTTCGCGAGACTGATCCTTGCCCTGTTTTTCCCCTGGCAGAACGGGGGAGCGGGATGCGTCCTGTTTTCATCAGAGAATATGTATAACAATTTCGGCTCGGGAATTAACCAGTCCTACATGATAAACAGCGGCGGCGATATCCTTGTTCACCCGGATTTTTCCCTTGTCAGGAACGGGACGAACATCGGAAACATGAATTTTGTCCGGCAAATTCTTAATGTAAGCGGACTGCCGGATCAGTGGCTTGCGGAAGAAGATTTTGGCGTTCTCTTGGCTTCAGGAAGCTCTGTGAACGCGGGCATTTTTTCCGATATTCTGGAAAGCGTTAAAAGCCAGTTTCAGCGTCTCTTTGGAAAAAAACCGGAAGTTTCGCAGGATGAAGAAAGTTTTGAAAACACAGGCGAAAGAAGAATAGTCCGCCAGTATATTGCTTTTCAAAAACTTGATATCGCGGGCATGATAGTAATAACCAGTATTGAATACGACAAAATATTTGAAGCGATTGCCGCGACTATAAGGCATAATATCTACCTTTCAATCGCCGTATTGAGCATCTCGATCATTTTCATCTGGTTCTTCTCAAAGACAATTTCCATTCCGCTTAAATCGCTGGCTCAGGCGGCGAAGCAAATCGAAAGCGGCGTTTTTGAAATTGAACTTCGCTCCAAAAGCAAGGACGAAATCGGAGTGCTTACTTCCAGTTTCCACAAGATGTGTTCGGCCCTGCACATTTTCGGCAGGTTCACAAACAGGGAGATCGCGGTAAAAGCCATGCGCGGCGAAATCAAACCCGGCGGTTTCCCGAGGCACGGAACCGTCTTTTTTTCCGACATACGCGAGTTTACCGCGAAATCTGAAAACTTTACAAAAGTGTTCGGCAATGACGCTTCCGATAAAATCGTTCAATGGCTTAATGAATATTTTACGCAGATGATTGACTGCGTTGAAAAAACAAACGGCGTAGTTGACAAATTTATCGGAGACGCGGTTATGGCCCACTGGGGAACCGCCTACACGGCAGGAAGTCCGCGCAAGGACGCATTTAACTGCGTCAAGGCCGCTTTAATGATGCGCAAGGAGCTTTACTTTATGAACAAGGATCGCAAAGCGGGAGACCCGGCTAATCCTTCAATCCGCATCGGCTGCGGCATTAATACCGGCATTGTTACCGCGGGACAGCTTGGCAGCGACATGCGCATGGAATATACGGTTATAGGCGATCCTGTAAATCTCGCGTCACGCATTGAAGCGCTTACAAAACCGCTTGGCGCGGATATCCTTATTTCTGAAGATACATGGACTCTTGTCGGGGATAAATTCATCACTGAGGAGATGCCCTCTGTAACTGTCAAGGGAAAGGAAAAACCGGTGCGGATATTTGCGGTCGTTAATTTTATGGGAGAGCCCAAGGGGCCGCAGACTATGGAAGAGGTGCGCGATCTTCTTGGCATTATGCCTGTGGATTTGGAAAAAGTTGATGTTAACGCCGATGAGAAAAAATATAAAATCGGCGAATAATAGAGCAGGGGTTAACGGTTACAGAAATGAGCGGCAAGGAGCATAAATCTTTCAAGGGCAGTTTCCGGATTCTTGATATCGTTATAGTTTTGGTTTTCCTCGCAATTGCCGCCTTTAGCCTCAATTTGTTCAGGCTCGATCTTTTTCGTACCATTGATTTACAGAATGTAAAACCTGTCGGAACCGTTGTCGTAAAGAAAAACATCGTCCAGCGGCGTCATGCGGACAGATTTTTATGGGACAGTCTTTCAAACGAATCGTTCGTGTATATTGGAGACATAATCCGCATCGCGGATATTTCCGAAGCGACGCTGCATATAGAAGACAACAAAATCGATCTTGGTGAAAATACTATGGTTAGAATAACGCGCGCCGCCGACGGCGAAAGCCTGCAGATAAACCTGCGCGGAGGAACTCTCTCTCTTGCCACGGGGAGCGCGGGAGGCGTTGTCATCAATATTAACGGAAAGCAGGTGAAGGCGGCGCCCGAAGCGATTATAAGCGCCTCTTCCGGCGCAGACGGACGCGTTTCACTTCAGGTCAACAGCGGAAGCGCACAGTTTATCGGTGAAGGAGCCGGAAGGGAAATTGTTTCCGGCATGGCGGTTACAATGGACGCTGCCGGGAATGAGCTGCCGCTAAAATCCGCCGTGGTTACTTCGCCCTTTCCAAACGCGCGTTATCTGAAAGATACAGATGAACCTTTCGCCGTCAATTTTTCATGGAACAGGATCAATCTTGAACCTTCGCAAAACCTGCGCCTTGACATCGGCATGGACAGAAACTTCAGCCGTATTTCCCGCACCGAAAACGATCTTTATAATCGGGCGCAGGTTCTTCTTGACTCAGGCGTGTGGTTCTGGCGGCTTTCCTTTGAGGAGGAGGTTTTGGCTTTCGGGAGCCTTACAATCGCGGACGGTTCAGGTCTTGAGCTTGAAAGCCCCGCCCTGAACAGTTTGATCCGCTATTATGACGAGTTACCTGTCATTAATTTCCAGTGGAAGGGAGCGGAAGAAGCTGTCTCTTACATAATTGAAGTAAGCAATAATCAGGATTTCGCGCCCGTAAGGATTCAAGCTAACAGTTCCGCCGCTTTTTTAAGACAATCCGGCCTTGAAGACGGGTCGTGGTACTGGCGCGTAAGGCCGGTTTTCCCGCCTGTTTACGAAGGCACAGCTTCTTATTCAAGACCGTCTTTATTCCGCATAGAAAAAACGGACGTTCCTTTGGGTGAAACATCATGGACGCAGTGGCTGTCATCTTTGTCTGACGGCGAACTTCCCTCCGGCGTTTCAGCGCAGACGGAAACGGAATCAAACGCGCCTGTTTCCAACCTTTCTCTTGTTAACCTTCTGTCTCCGGCGGATGGAACGGGTATTCCGGGGCTTACGGCTTTACGCGAACGGACGATCTTCCAGTGGGAAACCGGAGTTGAAATAACAAGCTCAAGATTTATCATTTCCTCGAATCCAAATCCCTTACAGGGAAGACCCGCTCAGGTGATAGCGAATCCGGGCCGTACAGTACGTGTTGACCGTCTCGGCGAAGGAACATGGTACTGGACTGTGGAAGTACAGACCGCCGACGGCCTTACTGTAAGCGCGCAGAGGCCGCGCCGTCTTGTTGTGCGGCCAATTCCGCTTCTGCCCGCCCCGGGGGGTATGTCGCCGGAAAGGAATACGGTTTTCGGTTATGATTATTTTAAGTCAAACAGAAACATCAGTTTCAGATGGAACGCGGTGCAGGGAGCCAACGCGTATATCTTCACACTTTACCAGCAGATGCCGTCGGGGCGGCGGCAGATCGAAGTATCAACAGACAGCCGGCTGAGTTATACCTTTACGGGTCTTTCCCAGCTTGACAGAGGTACGTTTGTGTGGCAGGTCGAAGCTGTGAACAGGCGCGGCAGTACGGTTGAACAGAGAGGCAGAGCGGGGGAGGGAGTTTTCGTTATTGATTTCCAATCGCCGCTTCCTGTGCAGATAGAAGATACGGGGATTCTTTATGGCAACTAACAGCAGGCTGTTCGCCGTCTTTTTGGCAGTGTTCCTTTTCCCCGGTTTGTTTTCTGTTTACGCGCAGAACTCACGTTACTTTATAGATGCCGAAAGCGGCGAGCCGCGTTTTATTCAACGGCTTGTCTGGAGCGGCGGCGAATACGCCCTTCGTTACGAAGCTGTAATTGAACTTGAATGGGAAGGAACGTACCACAATTACCACCGGGAATTTACAACGGAGCTTTATATTGATATTTCCCTTCAGCCGGGCAGTTACCGTTTTCGCGTAATACCCTACGATGTTTTGGATCGGCCTGGAAATGCTTCCGAATGGAAGTACATTGAAGTTCTTCCGGCGCTTCAGCCTCAGATTTTTGCCGTTTTGCCGGAAAATATAACAGGCGGCGAGATGGAAGAGCTTTTGGGTTTTTTGCTTTATATAACAGGAATCGACTTTGCCCCTGAGGCTGAAGTATTCATTCGCTTCCCTGACGGCACGCAGATTGCCGTCGAAACGCTTGATTTGAGCGATGGTGACGGCTTCAATATTGTTGTTTTTGTTGAAAGCGATATGCTGATCTCCGGCGAATATGAAATCGTTGTTAGAAACCCTAGCGGCCTGGAAGCGAGTATCGGAGATGTTCCCATTGCCGGATATGATCCGGAAATCGAAAAATACATAAGCAAGGAGGAATCCGCCGCTCAGAGGACAGGTTTCGATCCGCTGAAGCCGGTAATGACCAGCGTAAACTTTGCCTTAATACCATCGTTCCCTGTTTACGGCAGTTATGCTAAAACCGGCATAGCTTTTTTCGGCCTTGCTGTCAGGGCAAACACACTTTTCTACCTTCCTATCGGTATCTACATAGGGCCGGAGGTAACGGCGATGGTTTCTGCGATAAGTTATCATAATTATTACGGAGAAGATGTATCGTATGGTCCAGATTCGGAATTTTTTCCTGACGTGCTTACTCTGACGGCCGGAGTCAATCTGCTTGCGAGAAAATGGTTTCCCGGCGGGAGGTTTGCTTTGAGTTTCAGAGCGGGTGCGGATTTTGGAATCCTTTCCGATCAGGCGGATCAATTAAGCATCAGGATGGACATTTCCTTCCTTTGGCGCTTTAAAAACAGATTATTGCTGGAAGCCGGCCTTGATTATTCGCATTTGATATACATTTTTTCGGGAGGCTACTTCAGTCCCTGGCTGGGGATAAGCTATCAATTTTAAATTTTGCCTGCCATGACTGTGTAAACAACATAAACGATAATATTGTACATACCGTGGGCTGCGGCTGTTCCGTGAAGCGAATTATAGCGCAGGAAAACAAAGCAAAGAAACGCTCCTGATAAAACAGAGTTAAGAAATCCCCACGGGCCTTCGTAGATGTGGCAGACAGAGAACAGCGCGGTGGAAAAAACAAACGCCGAAGAGACGCTTAAATTTAACTCGTCATTTCTTGTTAATAGATAGTAACGGAAGTAGCTTTCCTCAAGGTACGCGGCGCAGATGCAGGAGACGCACAGGATTATCCATCCGGGGACATTAGACGGCGAATTTAGCGAAACTTGCGCCTGAGATCCTCCGATATATGAAGAGACAAAGGAGGTTGCGCCGCCGATGAGCAAAAGACACGGCAATGTAACAAGGAAGGAAACAATATCCTTCCTGCCGGGCCTGATAATCCAGTCCTCGATTCTTCTTGCCTTGAGTATCAGATACCAGATCAGGGCAAGCGAAGGGATGCTGTACAGTAAAATTCCCGTTATCTGCGCTTTTATTGAGAAATCCGCTGTCTGCGCCCCGTTTATTATTGAGCCCGCCGTCCCTGAAAAAAACAGGACAATGTACAGGATAATCGCTTCCGCAAAGCGGCCCATTTTTACTTCCTCTTTCATGTATTATATTTATGTATTATAATTGATTATTGGGAATATTACATAATTTATACGGGGTAAAATTTGATACCATTTTTCTTTTTTACGGCTGTTCTTCTCGCCTGCGGGTACTTTTTTACCCGAAAAAAAAAGGAAGGTTCAGGAAGCTGGCTTCAATTTTTATCGAAGGGAAAAGACGCGGGTTTTACGATCAAGGATTTGGACCAGCTAAAGCGTCTTGCCTCGGAGTGCAAAATTACGGATCCGGTATCAATATTCAAGTCGCAAAAACAGCTTGAAACCATCATCCGTTCCGTAGTCAGCTCGGTCAAAATGTCAGGGGAGTACGACACTTCTACTCAGCTTTTTCTTTCCCGTCTTTTTGATTATTGCAAGAAAATGGGAATGGAAGCGGCTGATTCCAAAACCTCCATCACAAATTCCCGGCAGATAAGCGAAGGGCAGCCTTTGCGGATATTGGTGGCGGGAACGGGAGTTTACAAATCCGAAGTTATCAAGAATTTCGGCAACTACCTTACCATCGCGCGGCCAATCAGCGCAAAATCGCCCGCTTCAATGCAGTGGAACGGCCTTAAAATTTCAGTTTATTTTTGGCGGGAAGACGACGCCGGTTATGTTTTTGACAGCGAGGTAATTGACGAGGTTTTTTCCAAAGGTATTTCCTCGTTAAAAATAGAACACAACGATTCGCTTTTCAGAACCCAGAAACGAAAATCCCTTCGCGTCAAATACCGCAAAGCGGCTTTCCTGTATCTTTTAAAGGAAATGGATAATCCGCACAGTCTGGAAAAATACGCCGGTCTTAGGATAATGCTGGATGATATTTCGGATACCGGCTGCGCTTTCAGGGTAAACGGGCAGGCCACCGCCGGACTGCGCCTGAAGGTGCAGTTTTCTCTGGACAGGATTCCGATTTGCATACCGGGTACGGTTCGCTATGTTGAATACAGCCAGGAGGCGAACAATTCCCTTGTTCACATGGAGGCGGACCCGATGCCGATTGGAACGCGAAATCATATTTTATGCCTGGTTTTTGATCTTCTGCCGGAAGAAGACGAGGACGAACTGCCGCTTCGCGTACTGGGTGAAACTGCCGATACCGTCGTCAAGGATGAAGAGTCCGAATCTTCCCTGAAATTAGAGGGGGTGATGTAATGAATAAAAAATTAAATGTTCTTGTCATATTTGTTTTGTTATCCCCGCGGGCTTTTTGCGATACGGCTGTTTTACAGTCTTACATTCAAAGATTTTCAGTATCCGATCTTTTGGCGAAAGCGGAAGTTCTGCGCAGCGCAAAAGACGACAGGACGATGAATGAGCATATCGGAGAATTTTATGAATACGCAATAAAGTATGTGCTGGATAATTACGCGCAAATGGGCGAGCTTGCGTATGCAAATAACATTATTCATATATCCTTAAACGGCCTTGTTAATGAGGACAGGAAAGAAAGCCTCGGCATTCTGTGGAAACTTTTTTCGGAATATCCCGATGTCAGAACAGGAGCCGAGATTCTTGTCGCGCTGGGAGTTCTTGGAAAAGGCAATCAAACAATCACGGAAAATATCAATAATTATCTTATGGAAAGGAATGTGATATTCCGTTCGGGAAGGAGCGTCGATTATTCCATGATCTCGGCGTGTATCGCGGCTATTATGGAGTTAAGCGACAGTTCTTCCTATCCCGCTCTTTTTGCGAGTATCTGCGCCGGTTATCCCGAAGTGATTTCTTCCGAAGCCTACGGCGCGCTTGAATTAATACACGGCAACCTGTATCAATTTCTGTCGGGCGTAATAGAGAACAACCCTCCTGAGGAAAAGTTCGCCGCTTTCAAAGCGGGCGTAAACAGCGAGCGCTTAAATCTGTGGGAACGCGGCCAGATTGCCGAACTTGCCCTTGAGCTTGCGCTTTCGGCGGACGAGGATAATATTGATATAACCGCGATGCGTTACGCGTCTGTTTCGGCGCTTGCAGGTTTCAGGTGGACGCGCGCGAACGCTTCTGTTATCAGGCATTATTACCGCGTATATGCGGATTTTCAAAATGACGCCGCAGCAAAGGAGCGGCTTGCCGAAGCGATTGCGTGTCTTGGCGCTGTTGGAAATTCACAGGCCGCCCTGATACTGGGAATGCAGCTCGGCCTTATTAACGCCAGAATGGAAAGCGCAGAATCTTTTGACGCGGAAATAACCCTGGCGATTGTTCAGGCGCTCGGTCTTATCGGCGATAACGCAGCCTTTGATCATTTGCTGACTGTCAGAAATTTACCTTACCCCGAAAACATTAAAGCCGCGGCAGAGGAGGCTATAGAGCGCCTGAAATGGTAAAGTTTCGCATCACGCCGCTTGTGTGCGCCGCTCTGGGGACTGCGGCAGGTTTTTATTTTTTATCCTCTTTTGTTTTTAGCGCGGCTGTTGCCGTGGCAATCGCGTCTGTTTTTGCGCTTTGTCTTTTCAGAGTTCTTGCCTCTTTTGGGAGGGAGCGCAAATGGCAAATAATGTCTTTCTGCATGACCGCGCTGTCCGCAGGACTCATTCTTGGAATTTGCGCGTCACACGCGGGGCGCAATCAGGTTAGTTTCGGGATACAGGAAGGCAAAGTTACCGCCATTGAAGGCGTCCTTCTTGAAGACCCGCGAATCATTTCAGGCGGCAGGGCACTTGCCTCTCTTTCTTTGCGCAGAAGCGGCGCGGGTTCTCTTCGCGCGGGCTCAAGCGGAGAAATTACGGTTTTCTTTTCACAGGAGTGCGCGCAAAGACTGAAAGAGTCAGGCAGGGGAACCGCGATTTTCGCGGAAGGAAAACTGCGCTCAAGCGACAGCGGCTATACTTTCGGCGCGGAATCTTTGCATATTGTTAAACGCGCTTCTCCCGTAGAGCGCATGAGAACTTCCGTCCGTCTTTCTTTAATAAAACGTTTTGACGGAAAGAGCTGGGGGGGTCTTGCGCTTGCCCTGCTTGTCGGAATAAAAGACAACCTCGACACAAACCTTGCCGCCATGTACAGGGACACGGGCTTTTCCTACATACTGGCTCTGTC
>JGI24698J34947_10001355_pt1 | contig 12867 bp, 8 predicted proteins | sample TergutMp193P3_FD_34947 | JGI IMG/M metagenome (IMG submission 34947)
GCTTTCAAGACCGAATAAAACGGTGGCGGTTAAACAGATAGACATATTGCTGGAATCCCAGGACGAACCGGTGGAAGTGGAAAAAGGGGATATGAGAAAATCCGGTTAGTAAAGCCGATTGAAGAAGATCATTGGCCCGGATATTACAGGGGATTTAGAAGAAGAATTATTGATGGGTATGTCTATTACCCTATATGGGTAGTATAATTTTTATGCCTCGACTAAATAAACCAACCTATAAAACGGTAAGATTTTCTCTGGCTCTTTCTTCTTGATATTGGTATAATTCCCTATGGGAATAGAGTTATTTATAATCATTTGGGTTGCCATAGTAATCATCTCTATATTGATAATCCGCCATAATAAAAAAGCCAGAGAAGAAGAACGGGAAAGGCAGCGGCAAGAAAGAGAAAGGCAGCGCAGGGAATGGAGAGAGCTAGAGGAAAAGGTAAGACAGCAGGACAGAGAAGTCAAAAAAACAATACGCCAAACCCAAAAAGCCATGATAAAAGCGATGGCAGATGATGGCTTGGCAAAAATCACAGCGCGGGGCAAAGCATGGCACAAAGCCATGGATCAGGCGCAGGCCGAATTTAAGGAAAAGGGTATTGAGGATTTGTCCTATCAAAATACCGACCTCAAGAAAAGAGCGGACGAGATATACGCGAGCGGTGTTTACGCAGAATTTGAGGAAGATAATTATAAAAAAGAAATTCAAAAAGGAGAAAAAATACGCCAGACAACAAACAATACGAGCAAGCGGACAAAAAAATTTAATCCCAGAATCACCACAACATACCAATACGCCGATTATGGCAAACAGCTTGTTATTGACGGTATTCCCATATACAAATATGAACGGGATGAGACAGATAAATTTGTCAAAAAGCCGGTGGATGAGGGTAATTTCGCTTCATCTGTTGAATATCGGATAAGAAACGCTCCTTATTGGCAGGCCGTAAAGGGTTATCAAGTCTACCTGAACGACTATATCCAATGGGATGCCGACAGATGTAACGAAAACAAGACGGAAAATATATTCGGAGGTTATTTGTTCACGGACGCTATGGTTGAATTGTGCGCTGGGTGTACGGAAGGGCAGAAAGAGAAGATCGGCAAAATAATGACCGATTATCGGAACGGCGGTATGCGGACAAGTCGCCTCAAACAACTGCTATGGGATGAGAATACCGGGGTTGACAACTATTTTTTCACAGACATAGCCCGCGCAACAGACTTTCAGGAAGAACAGGAACTAATGGCGGATTATTACCATGAATGCGAATTTGAGACCGAAGAAGAAGTCTATGAATACTTCAACAACAGCCAATATCTGAAAAAATACCCCCGTTTGAGGGAAGAAGCCATAAAAGACGCTCTAAAATGGAAAATTGGCAAAGATTCGGAATAATGCGCCTGCTACCACTGAGCCAAAGTGATATATACGAGGTTGTTTCCAGAAAGTAAAAAAATTTGCCTGTTCTTCTTTAGGGGGGGTATTAATGAGGTGAGGTATGAGGGAAAAAGCGAAGCAATTACCGTTTGTTATATGCCGTTCGACTTGTTTCTATTTCAATTCAATTTTTTCTTCAATTCCTTCATGAGTATATATGAAATATTTTGAATCTTCTGTAAAATAAAAATTTTTTGAAATATTTCTATACGGCCCTAGCAATTGATCATTAAGGAAAAGAAAATACCCTTCCATGCCGCGAGATATTGATTCAACATGGCAAGCCACATATTTAGAATTATTTGAAAAAATAAATGTCCCGAAACCATTTGGTTTTAAGTAAGCACCAGAAATCATTGGCGGAATATCGGGACCTCTTACGTAAAAAAGCAACGATCTATTTGGGCCATATTTTACTTCAAAATAATATAATTTTGAACCATCTGGACTAAGTTTTGGCCACATGAACATATCATTAGTTGATGCATATTCTTGATTATTTTTGAATAACCTCATTCTACCGCTTCTTTCAAGAATAGTATATGCAATATTATTTCCAACCAAATCTATTGAAAATGTGGATAATCCATTAATATAATCTAAAATAATATCACCGTTTTTATATATTTTATTGTCGTAATCTTTAATATAAAATATATCACCAGATATTGACACTTCAATTTTTTTTATATCCTTACCTAATGATATGATCTCATCTTCTTTTAATATTGAAATAGAATCATTAATTTTTATTGAAATTATATTTCCAATATATTCTTCTATCTCTATTGAAGGTTTTCTATCAAAAATTGATGATATTATTTTACCATTATATTGTAGAAAATAATTGTCATTTATTCTTTTTCCAAGATACATTTCTATATTATGAACTAATTCAATATTTTGACCATTATTGTTATATATTGCTTCAATTATTGCTTCAATCTCAGGTTCATTTAATGCAAGCTCAATTAATACTGGATTTGCAACTTTTATGTATTTACTGTTATTAATTGAATAAGGATTTTGCAAGAAAATTTTTTCGAGGGCTATGCAATCCTCAAATGCTGACGAAAAAATATACTTTACTGTTTCTGGAATGGTAATACTTTGAATTGTTGTATTCTTTGGTTTTGCGGCATCAAGATAACGCATATTGGCAGAATATGTAAGGCTTTTTATTGCTGTTACATTTTTTCCTTTGATTTTTGCTGGTATTACAATATCTTTTTCCAAGCCTGTATATCTTGTAATCATTACACCATCTTTTATATCACCATATATACTGCTATCATCAATCCAAGCTCTTTCATAAGTGAAACCTTCAAAATTACCTTCTAAAGTCATGCAACTATTTAAAATAGTAAAAAATAATATAGTAAGAACAGAAATCAAACACCTTTTCATCTTTTCCTCCAAAGATATGATTTTTCATTATATGATATTATAAGAGTATTGTCAAATCGAATTGCGCTTAACTATTATGAATACACAGCTATTTTTTAGCCCATAATTTCTTCTAAAAATTCCCGATGGCGATCTGTTCCCCCTTGCTGTAAGTTTCCGTGATGATTGTCAGGAAGCCCATTGGCTGACGCTTTACCCCCAGAACCCGTCAATGGCTTGGGCGCTGTCCCGCAATTCTAAAAACTGTTCTTCCAGTTCCGCAATGTTTATTATCGTGTAATAATCAGTCATGCTTTTCACGTCATGGCCTATCATTGCCCGCAGTTTATCCTCCGGGATTCGGCGGCGCATTTTGGTATTGTAGGTATACCGCAGGCTATGCGGTTTCAATATCCTATTTTCCGTACTTATCCCGGCGTTTCTCAAGCCAATGCCGAACCGGTATATCAGGTACGGACACTTTATGCGATCCCCCCTGAACGTAAAAAGCAAATCCAGTTCGTTTACCGGCCTTATGGCAAGCCAGCGTTTCAGGTATTTGACCGTCTTATCGGGTATAACCTCAATACGCATTTTGCGGTTTTTCTCATCCCCTTTTTTCAGGTGCATCACCGTTTTGTTCTGCCGGTTGAGCATACGGTCTAAGACCAGCCCGTACCGGATTTCGTTTTTTGTTTCCCCCAGCGGGTTTATCGCCTCCCTGCCGTCCGGCCCTACCATTTTGGCGATTTTCTCCCCGTCCGATAGAATCAACTGCGACGGGCTTATGCCCCGCGCCTCCCCGTTACGCAGCCCCGTTGATGTCATAAGCGCGTACAGGGTCCCGAACATAAAGCCCTCATCGGAAACCGTTTTATCCTTATTCCATATTTTGGAAAGTTCATTAAAATCATCGGGAAATAATTTATCCATTTCCTCGCGGGTTAAAATGCTTTTCTGTTTGGTATTCCGTTTGTATTTTTTTAGTACGGGTTTTACCTTTAGCATTTTGAGCCAGATCGCCTCGTCCAGTATCCAGTTCAAAATCGACACAATGCGGTTTTTCCATGAGTTTGAGTATTTCGCCTGCACGAGGTCATTGTCCACAACCGCCGGATCTAGTTCCTCCGGTTTCAGGTGCCCGTAGTTTTTTACGATGAAGTTTTTCAAGTACCCCCGTATCTCTTTCAGGGTTTCCGCGTCTTTTACATACCCCTCGTCCTGCCGCCGTTTTAGGTACGTGCTGCCGTCCGCGAACATGGCATCCACCATTTTAGCGATGGTTACGGATTCCACCTCCGCCCGCATTGCCAGATATTCACGGTCTTTTTTCTCCAACTGTTCAATTATATTTTCTGCATCGCGCTTTAGGAACACCGGGTTTTTTGCCGTACCGCAGGATTTCCGCACCTGCTTTTTGGTTACAGGATCAAGATACCAGAAATACCATGCCCTTATGGGTTCCTTTTTTTTCGTTTCCCCTATCTTGCGCCGGTAAAGATGTCGCTCCATGCCGCCCCCTAATTGTGCATAGAATTGTGCATAAAACCAAATATTCCCATATACCCCTATATATAACTATATACGAAATGCGCGGTCGGCGCAAGGGACGGGGCGGAATATTTTTTGACTGGCTTTCCGTAATTCCTTACCCTGTAAAGAATTAGATACGCCTATATATCCCTATATACCCTTGACAAAGGAATAGCAAACGTATAGAATAGGACGAGAAAAGCAGATTCCGCGGACGGGCAATAGCGCAGTTGGTTTAGCGTACAAGTCTGGGGGACTTGGGGTCCCCGGTTCAAATCCGGGTTGCCCGACCGTCGAATTTGCGCCTCAACCGGGCAGTGCCCAGGGCAGAGCCCAATTCTGAAGGCATCCATGAAAATACTCAAAGACAAAATCCGTACGTGCGGCAAGGTGATGCCCGGCAGCATACTCAATGTCGGCGGCTTCCTGAATCAACAGGTTGATATAGAACTCTACAATGAAATCGGCAAGGAATTTTACCGGCGTTTTTGTGATGAGCATATCACCCGAATCCTCACGATAGAAGCGTCCGGTATCGGCATTGCCTGCGTGACTGCCCAGTATTTCAAAGTCCCGGTTGTGTTTGCGCGTAAATTCCGTGCCAAAAATGTTGACGCTGATTTGTACGTTACCCAGATAACTTCATACACTCACGGCATTGATTACACCATCACCGTGCCCCGCGACTACCTGCACGCCGCTGATTCGGTTTTGCTTATTGATGATTTTCTTGCCAACGGCTGCGCCATGGAAGGCCTCGTTGCGCTAGTCGCCATTGCCGGCGCAAAACTCGTGGGCGCGGGCGCTGTCATCGAGAAAGGTTTCCAGCAGGGCGGCAAACGCCTCCGCGAAAAAAACATCCGTCTTGAGTCCCTTGCAATTATCGAGCGCATGAATCCCGATGGGGGGATTGTGTTCAGGGAATGAGCGCGCAGCGGTTTGCAAGTAACGGTGGCAATGAGCGGTGTTATTTTCTGTGCCGATACCCGTGCGAACCTTTGGTTCTATGCCTCCCGTGTTGCCTCGACAAAAAGAAAACTTATGGGTATAATGGCCTTGTTCGGGAACTGCGGACTAAAGCCCGCTTGTAAGTTTTGGCTTTTGGCCGAAACAGTTCTCTCACAAAATTACTGCTTAAGGACCATGTTATGAAAAAAGTGTTTTTTATGGAGCTTGCGTAAGCGGATTGTATGTCTGATTTTTCTGATGCTTCCCCGACAATAAATACAGCGCGGAATGAAAACGCGGCTGAGCGGCTGGGAATCGAACCCATAGGAAAGCTGCTTTTACGTTTCTCGATTCCGGCCATTACAGGCATGTTGCTTAACGCCCTGTACAATGTGGTTGACCGCATATTCGTTGGCCGCGGAGTCAATGAAATTGCCATTGGCGGCCTCTCCCTGATACTCCCCCTGATGACCATTACCCTGGCCTTTGCCATGCTCTTTGGCATAGGAGCGGCGAACATGATCTCCATGCGCTTAGGTCAGGGCCGCAGGCAGGAAGCGGAAAACGCCCTGAACCATTGCTTCTTTTTGCTTCTCGGCATAGGGCTGCTGTTAATGGCGGCGGGTTTCTTTTTTATGAAACCGATACTCTCCAAACTGGGAGCGCAGGAGGGCAGCGAGTCGCTGAATTATGCGCGGGAGTATTTCAGTATAATTCTTTTTGGCTCGGCGTTTTCCACAGTAGGTTTCGGATTGTCGCACTGCACCAGGGCCCAGGGCTTTCCCCTGATCGCCATGGTTTCAATGATCTTTGGCGCCGGTCTCAACATGATCCTTGACCCGATTTTTATTTTTGTGTTTCACTGGGGCGTTAAAGGCGCGGCATGGGCTACGGTTATTTCGCAGTTTTCCTCGGTGATATGGATACTGAGTTTCAATCTGGGAAAAAAGGCGGTTATCAAATTAAACCTGCACTCGTTTAAGCCGTCTCCTGAAATTATTTTGCAAATCATGGCGTTTGGGTCAGCGCAGTTTTTGCTGCAATTCGTTATGTCCGGCGTTCAGCTTCTGTACAATACGAGCGTTGGCTGGTACGGCAACGCCGCGCTGGGCGTTGATAACGGCGGGGACATCGCGCTTTCGGGAATGAACATCATCGGATCAGTCACCATGCTGATACTTATGCCGGTGTTTGGCATCAACCAGGGCGTGCAGCCGATACAGGGCTACAATTACGGCGCAAAAAAATTCAAAAGGGTTTTACGGGCCTACCTGCTGGCAATAAGCGCCGCCACCGGAATCTGCGCCGCCGGTTTTGTTATGTGCCAATTATTCCCGGCGCGGATCATCTCGCTGTTCGCGCCGCATGGGAGTCCGCAGTTAATGCATTTTACGGTGTGGGCTTTGCGGGTGATAATGATCTGTTTTATATTTAACGGGTTTCAGGTTGTATCGGCAAATTTCTTTATAGTAACCGGGCGGCCAAAATTTTCGATTTTCCTGTCCCTGCTCAGGCAGTGCATTGTTCTTATTCCCTGCATTTTTATATTCGGCAGAATCTGGGGGCTGTGGGGCGTAGTCGCCGCAGGGCCGGTTGCTGACGGCGTTTCGCTCCTTGTTACGGGCATTCTAATTGCATTTGAATTGCGAAAGCTCAGGCGGCAGATTGGCAATGTGCAAGTAGCGATTAACAGTTAGCGAAGAATGGGGGTATGGATTGATGGCGGTAAAAACCGTATAGGCGTATGTATACTCGTATAAGTTCACGTTTCGGCCCTCTGTCCTTTTATCGGGAGGCAATAGCCATTGCGCTGCCGGTCATGATGCAGCAGCTTATAATGAGCATGGTCTCGCTTATCGACAACTTTATGGTTGCCGGACTTGGGGACATCAGCATGGCGGCGGTAAATGTAAGCAATCAGATCAATTTTATTTACATTGTCGTTGTTAATACGATTTGCCAGGCCGGAGGGATTTACATAGCCCAATTCAAAGGAGCGGGCGACAGCGAAGGCATGAAAAACGCCTTTCGCTTTAAGGTGATTTTTTCCCTTCTAGGCGCGATCCTGTACTTTGTCCTGTGCAGAACCATTCCAGACCGTATGCTCGCCATGATGACTATGAATAACGCGGCGCAGCAGGAAATAATTTCCGTTGGCTCGCGTTATCTGAAACTCGTTTCATGGACAAATTTTCCCATTGCCATATCCATGTCAATGGGCACGAGCTTCAGGGAAATCGCCCGGCCAAAAGTTCCGCTGATAATTTCCGCCGCCGCTACCCTGATAAATACGGTTGGCAACTGGATATTGATTTACGGCAATCTCGGCGCACCTCGGCTGGAAGTAGCGGGGGCGGCGTATGCCACCATTATCGCCAGACTTGTTGAATGCGCCGTGTTTGTGATTTATACCAATTACGCGAAAGCGCCGTTTTACACAGGCATTGCCCGGCTCTTTAATATTCACCGGGGCATAATCGCCAAAATACTCTCCCGCTCCGCGATGATTTTTGCGGCTGAATTATCATGGGTCAGTTCTGAAACCATAATGACGGCAATGTACAACCGGCGGGGCGGCGCGGAGGTTGTCGCGGGCATGGCCGCCGGATGGACAATAGCCAATATTTTCTTTCTGCTCTTTGGCGGAATATGGACGGCCGCCGCCGTGCTGATAGGCGGCGCGTTAGGTGCAAACAAACTCGACGAGGCCCGCCGCCGCGCCGAATGGCTCAAGTCCGGCTCTGTTGTTGCCGGCATCATCATCGCAATTCCCGGCGCTGTGCTGGCGGCGCTGCTTATCCCCCTGGTCTTTTCCAATCTCAGCATGGCAGCCCGGAACACGAGCCTGGGCCTGGTGCTGGTGATACTCGTCTACCTGCCCCTGTGGGGGCTTTTGAATGTCCAGTTCGCCATTTCACGCGCCGGCGGCGACACCGCGCTGGGAATGTACACCGATCTGTCAGTCAACACTTTCATTTTTGTTCCCAGCGTGATTATCCTTTCGCTGGCAACCTCAATTTCCCCGGTGCCGATGTTCGCCCTCATAAAAATAAGCGACCTTATAAAATACTTTATCGCCCGCCATTTACTGAAAAAAGAAAAGTGGGTGCGGAATTTAACGGTGTAGGCAAGATTGTCGGCGTGTGGTGTTATGCGACATACCACGCCCTGCGGCACGATAGGCAACCATTCAATATTTTTCAATAATCTCGTTAATTTCGCTCAAGATTTGGGTGGTTGATTGGCTAACGTGCTTTTTAATATGGGCTTTAACTTGTTTTTGAAGCTGTTTTTTTGAGGAATGAGCCATTCTTATGTTTACTTGTTCAATTTCAGCTAAGGTACTGTTTCCTGTCCTGCTTTTGAAAAAAAGATACGGTTCAATTCTTAGAATCTTGGCTATTTTTTCTATCAGTTCCATAGAAGGAAACTTCCGCCCAACTTCAATTTCCCCGATATAACTATGCGCTGTGCCGCAATATTCGGCTAATTTCATCTGGGATAAGCCTTCTTTTTTACGGAATTCCTTTAGATTTTGGACAAAAATCTGCTTTAGGGTCATTTTCTATGCTAATAGCCATTAAAGTTACCTCTCAATGAGCCAATAGTGGCTATTTATACCTCTTGACAATATCTAGCTATTAGTGGGTATAATTAAAGGATAAATATTTTATTTGCGGCATTATTTTTGGATTTTTGCATATTACGGCAGTCATTTAGGCACATAAGCCGTCCGGCGGTTTATATAGATTAAAAAACGAAAAAGAGAGGTTTTGTATGAAAAAGATCAACAAACTGTCCGGCTTCATTGCCCTGGCCGCAATGATAGGATCAACGTGCATGCCGCTGGCGTCCTGCGTGCAGCCGGTAAACGCCCCGGTAAATAAACCCGTCAATAGCGCCAAAGGCATCGTGCAGGTAGTGGCGATGAATATCAGCGAGGCAAGCGGGGGCGAGTGGGACTGGATTGCCGCCGTTGACAACGAGTCAAAGTCAACAATGCTTTTCAACGTGGATGAAGAGACTGGAAAAATACCGACCCGCCTTTATTATAAACCGGATAAAGACCTTGACGCGAGCATGAACTTTATATGCAGGGAAAACGGCCTGCCGGAGATGATGGAATTCAACGGCTATATTTTGTATTTTGACAACTTCAGCGGCTACACGTTTGATTTGGCGGTCGTTGCCCCCGATGAAACCGTCGAATACCACTTCGGGATAGAGTACGACATAGACTTTGACTCCTGGGGCGCGCGGTTCATGGCAGACGGCGCGGCGCGTTCCGTTTACGGCGGGGGGCGGTCCATGCTTGACGCTTTTACCGGCGGTTTTTCAGACGATCCTGTTGGCACCGCTATAGACGTTATCGGTTATTTGGTTGATTTGGGCACCTGCGTCGCGTCAATCTTTTTACCGCCGCTCCTGGTCGGATGCATTGTCGGCGCAATCAGCCAGGTGGTGGATATAGGGCTTTCGGTCTTGAACTATTTTGTAAACGATACCGATTTCATCGGGGAAATGGGCGAGTGGACTATAAACGGGGTGAACCTCATGATAGACGCGCTTGGCTGTATGACAATGATTATTGGCAAAAAGTGGACGGACTATAAGGCATGGCTTGACTGCGGCGCGGCTTTTCTCACCCTCGCCGACGTTATATGGGGCACGGTCCAGAATTTATTCGAGTATTTTTCCTCCTCGGGTACAAAAGACAAGGTAAAAGAGGAGATGAAGCCGGTGATAGGGCAGGCGAAAGTCAATTTTTACCTCAACGGCGGCAGCGGCGCGGTTCCCGCCGCGCGGACCGTAGAAACGGCCAACGGCTACGGCGCGGTGACGCTCCCCGGGGTGGCCGGGTTTTCCCGGACGGGCTATTCCACTTTAGGCTGGTATACCTCCCCTAAAGGAAACAACTACTACGCCCCCGGCGCTGAGCGCATGGTAAGCGGCAATACCTCCTTTTATGTCAACTGGATACAAGACACGCCGAACGCCCCGGCCGGGGTAACCGCGGTGGCAGTATCATCAAGCAGTATTAAGGTAAGCTGGGCCGCGTTTCCCGGCGCGGGCTATTACAACGTATACCGCAGTACCAGCGCGTCCGGCACTTACGAAAGAGTGGGGGGAAACGTGTCCGGCACTTCATATACGGACAAAGGGCTATCCTTAAATACTACGTATTATTACAAAGTAAGCGCGTGGAGCCCCGGCGCTAAAGGGGAAAGCGATAAATCCGCCTACGCTTCCGCGAAAATACTGCCGGACGTCCCGATCGGGGTAACCGCGACAACAATATCGTCATCCAGTATCAGGGTAAACTGGGACGCGTTTGACGGCGCAACTTTGTACTATGTATACCGCAGTACGAGCGCGTCCGGCGTTTATGAAAAAATACCGGGAAATGTGTCCGCGCCGCTCACTGCCTTTATAGATACCGGATTATCCGCCAATACAATGTATTATTACAAAGTAAGCGCGTGGAGGCCCGGCGCTAACGGGCAAACCGGGCAGTCCGCCGCCGCTTCCGCGCGGACGCAGGCCGGAAGCTCCGGCGGCGGGACAGCCCCCGCCATAAGCACCGCCGCATCGCTGCCCAACGGCACAGTGGGGACACCGTACAGCCACACGCTTACCGCAAGCGGAGACACGCCGATCACGTGGAGCATTGAGAGCGGCGCGTTGCCCGCAGGCTTGACTATTTCTACCGCAGGAGTAATTGCGGGAAATCCGACAACGGCGGGGACATTTAATTTCACGGTTAAGGCAACTAACGCCGCGGGAAGCGTTACCAAACAGCTATCAATAACCACCACGTCCATAACCAACCCGCCGCCCGGCGGCACCAGCATGGACGACGCCATCCCGCTGAGCGAAAATATATGGACTAACGGAAACTTGCCACAGTCAAGCGAACAGTGGTTCGTTTTCACCGCCACCGCGTCCGAGCAGTACATACATTTTGAACGCGGCACGCTGCCGTCGTCCGCTCTTGTGTACGTGCAGGTGTATGACAGCAGCGAAGCAATGGTAGGATACCGAACAGTCTTGGCTGACACTACCACCAACGCCTCACGATCGCTGACACCGGGACAGACGTACTATATCATGGTTAGCTCGTTTGACAGTTACAGCGGCGACTACCGGATAGGGTTCAATACGTCATTCTTTGCGCCCGGCCCCTTCAACGGCGCCAGCAGGGACGAAGCCGTCCCTCTTACCGAAAACCAATGGTGGGCAGGTTACTTGCCAAGCGGTGTACAGTGGTGGTTCACCTTCACCGCCGCCGCGTCCACGCAGTACATACATATTGAACCCGCGTTGAGCGCCAATCTGTACATGCAGGTGTATGATAGCAGCGGCGCAGCGGTAGGAAGCGAAGAAAGCAGGGAGTCTGGTTCTTCTTCTACCAGCATCTCACGATCTCTGACACCGGGACAGACGTACTATATCAGGGTGAGGCCGTATAACAGCGTTTCTTACGGCTCCTACCGTATAGCGTTCTCTGCGATAATCGCACCGCCCAGCGCCATCCCGCTTACCGACAACCAATGGGTTGGGGACAAAGCGGAATTAGAAGTGGGAAAAATACAACAGTGGTTCGCCTTCACCGCCACCGCGTCCACGTATCAGTACATACATATTAAATACGCCAGGCTGGAACGAATGTACGTGTCGGTGTATGACAGCAGCAATGCACTGGTAATAAGCGAATCAGACATATGGGGCACTAACGGCGATATATATTCCTTCGGAAAACAGTTGACAGCGGGACAGGCGTACTATATCAGGGTGAGGCAGTATTGGACCGATAGCACAGGCTTAGGCAGCTACGACATAGCGTTCAGCGCGACAGCCTATTCGCCCGGTACTACTCTCATCCCGCTTACCGATAACCAATGGGCTGACGGCGCCATACCACCTGACATAAATAAATCACGTAAAGAGCAGTGGTTCACATTCACCGCCACCGCGTCCACGCAGTGGATATATGCCGATCTCGACCTGCTCAACAATAAAAGACTGTCCGTATCGGTGTATGACAGCAGCAGCATATATGTAGGAGGCGTAACCTTGTCTAGCTCTGCCCCAAGCGGCTCACAATCGCTGACACCGGGACAGACGTACTATATCAGGACTCGTCCTGCGTATGCCAACACTTACGGCGGATACCGGATAGCGTTCAATGCGATAACCACAGCGCCGACATCATAAGAATGAGTGCTGAAAAACCGCATCCATGCGGTTTTTCAGCTTAGGAGTTTTTGCGTTGCAAAAAGGCGGATAACACGGTATAATACAAGCATGAGCAAATTCATGGTGAACTTGACCGCCGTCAACCCAAGCGAAAGACAACGCCGCACTCCGCCTGTCGAGGTTATGGTCTATACCGGATCGGAGGTGTCATGGCTTCCCCGAAAGGAACTGCAAGACATCGGCATAAAACCCGAAGGCAAAAAACGGTTCGTAATGGCAGACAAGCACATAATTGAACGGGACATCGGCTACGCCATACTCACCGCCGAAGGCTACTCCACGATAGACGA
>JGI24698J34947_10001356_pt1 | contig 12865 bp, 12 predicted proteins | sample TergutMp193P3_FD_34947 | JGI IMG/M metagenome (IMG submission 34947)
AGATACCGGATCGTTTATGACAAGAATTTTATTTGTATCATAATCACCTGGCTTTTCCGTATATAGAAACAATACATTGTAACTCATATAGGAAAAGTTACGCATATTTTTAAGTAATTCGATAACCGTATCATTAATACCAACAAAGGCAATATCTGTATTTGCCGCAAATCTTAAAGCGAGCCCGTTATAAATCCAACGCCAAATGATTATCAACCACGAAACAATTAAAGAGTAAATTACCAAAATGGTCTTTGGTACAAGGCGAGCTCTTAAATTGAGGTAAAAGAAAGCAAATCCAAACAGGGTACATATTATCGCTATAATTGCAATAAATGAAACGGTCCTATACCCGATATGGGGCATTTCCAGTGAATAAAACCCCGCAGTATATAAACAAACAACCCAGGCCGCAATAATCGGTATAAAATACGGAATATGCCTTGAGAATCTGGCTATTGACGGTATTCTCATATCCCGAAGCCAAAGGCTTAGATAAACAGCGGACACAAGTATGATTATATCAATACAAGCGATAAAGAATTGGCGTTTTTTGCGGGAAATGGTCATTAAGTTACCGTAACTTTTCTATACCTTAAAAATTGATATAAACAAATGAGCATATTTTTTGGGATCAATCTGAGAGGGATACGAAGTAAAATTAATAAACAATATTCACTTCTTGAAATAAAACCACGTTCCTTTTGTAAACTAAAAAAAGACAATTCCTTTTTTGCATAAGCTAAACCATGACGACGGCCTATCATATCATTTCCAATACGAACATTAACCAATACTTCTGGAATATTACTTCCTTTATATTGAGCCTGAACCAGCCTTATCCATAGATCATAATCCTCAAAATAAGTCAATTTATCATTATAACCGCCAACAGAAAGAACGACCGATTTTTTAAAAATTACCGTCATGTGATTAAAAGCATTACGCCATTTTAAATATTTTATAATCACATGAGTATCAATAGGTACTTTACGAATATTATAGATATCATCAGGATCGCTCTTAAATTCACTGATATAACCGGATAATAAAACAACATCGGGATTTAACCTGAAAAAATCGATCTGCCTTTCAAATCTATTTGGCAAAGAAACATCATCGGAATCCATCCTTGCCACTAATTCATATTGACACTGCTGCAAGCCTCTATTCAAAGCCGCACCTAATCCAACATTTTCTAATAATTCAACGATGGACAATAGATCAGATAATTTCTCTCTCCATTTAGTAATACAATCATCCAGTTCTGCTGTAAGAGGGCCGTCTTTTACCAGGACTATCTGTCCCGGTTTCAGAGTCTGCTTGTCCCAGATACTGCATAACGCTTCATTCAGATAACGGGGATTCTCTTTTTCATAGACTGCCATAAGAACTGAAAAACTCATATTGCCTTTTCAAATATATCTATTCTTTCTTTAACAATAGTGGTAACTTTATCAATTCGTTCACTTTTTAGTCTTTCGTTATTACTCAAAACACTTCTTACAATATCTATTATTTTTTCCCCTTTTGTTGAATGATACCAACCTGGAAAATCTATATAATTTAAACATAGTCTATTACTGTCTCCGAACGCCTTTCCCAATGAATCAACACCAAAATATTCCATATCATCATTATCCCGATCAAAAAAGAAGCTGTTTCCATTATCAAATATGGGAGCGGGTTTTAACCATTCCAGACTATCGGCGTTTCTTATAATTCCAAAATTGCCCCTGTGTCTGTCATCATTGCCTATGATAAAATCCAAAGCTATCATTTCATCAATTTTTTCTTTGGCATTATGTATGCCGTTTTTTTTGCACATTTCTAAATAATGTATACACGGGTCTTTTCTTTCATATTCTTCACTTTCCATTACAAATAACGCATTTATATATTCAAAGTTTCTGTCCACCATACACTTACATTCACTATAAGGAATATTTTTATCTGTGGTTCTTTCCAGGCTATACGCAACATGCTCAATTCCCAATTCATCCATTATTTTTGACGCTATTGCCTCGTTAAACGGCTCCTGCATCCTGGTATAGCGGCTTCCTTTAAGCAGTACTCTAACATCATTTTCTTTAATTACCCATCTTTTTTCAATACTCCCGTCAACACAGAAATTAGGCGATTTATCTCCAACGCTTTCGTCAATATCAGGATTTGCCCTTCCACCCACTTTTAATTTATCAAATTTATTATCAAAAAAATTTAAATCTTTCCATTTTAAATTTTCTTCTGTTTTATGCAGCCAATAATGATCAGTAAGATTTAATCCATACGACCTCACTATCAACTCTTCCTTATTTTCCGCTTTAAAGATATCTTTTACCTTATTTATATCTTTTCTTGAATCTGCAAGCCCTCTTCCTCTTATCCAACTATTTAATTTTATAGCGCATTGAGCCAAATTATTGTCATTTTCTATTGAAAAAGGGAGCCTTTGGGCTTCCAGTATCTCGCTTACTCCCAGTAAATTATAATTTACTTCGTTCATTCTAAATATAGCAACAGGTATTTCCTTATGTTTTAATATATATTCTTTGTCCATTTATAAATATTATCTCCATAAAATAAATTCTTCAAAAAATAAAGTTAATCAATTTTTATTACTTCATAAGGCTTATTGCCAATAAAAGCCGATGTCTCCGCAAACTTGCTTTTATATGTAATTGTAGAATGAACAAAATATATTTTTTGGGCATTTGAAATTAAAAACATATCAATAAATGACTTTAGATACTCTTCATTATTAGTATTACTGCTATAATCTGGATGCGATCTTTCACCTGGAACTATATATACATAGTCGTACATTATCGCTTTTTCAAGAAACCGTCCGCTGTCAGAAGTTATAAGTATCCTTTGGCTTTCGGGAATTGTTTTTTTTATTGAGGGTATTACAGAAAGACAACGTTCCATAAAATCTTCTTGTTTTTTTTCTGACAATACAGGAAAATTTCTTTCCTTAAAATCTCCCAATAGTTGTTGAAACCTGAATGTAATCGAAACATAATTATTTCCAATTTGTTGTAAATGTTCTGAAATATGCTCTTGTAATAAGGGCACAGGCTTAAAAAGGGTATGAAAAGATTCATAAAACAGCTCTTTTTTATATCTCATAGTAGTATACACATGTATTTGCTTTTTTGATGATTTCAGACAATAATTAGTTATCTTTTTTTGAGGATCATCCATAACATTCAATATAAAAACAGGTTCGGCAACCTTCTTGTTGTACACAATATCACTACTCTGTTTAAGGGTCCAATCATATTTATTAGGTATCAAAAAATCGTTTAATTGAAATGGAAATACAAAATTAATTTTAAATTGTATGTCATTTTCGGAGCAATAATTAAAAAGAGATACTATTCCCCATAATCTATCTGATAATCCGCCATGAATTCTTTTACCATCTGCCATATATATGATACATTGTTCTTCCTGATTAATTAGTATATCGTTGTTATTGTAAAATTTCTTAAATAACGAGTATGACCTTTTCTTTGAAATTAAATAACCAAATATCCATATCTTTCTAACTATATATTCAATAATTCTTCTTATCATATTTTAATTAAATAAAATATTGTATAATTGTTCACAAGCAGTTCCCTTTTCATAAGAACCTAAATCAGCATGATGTTTTTTTACCGCTCGTTTATATTTTTCCTCATCAAAATGAATAATATTCTCCGCAAGCTGTTTATTTGTTTGCGCAAGAGGAAACGGCCATTCCTCAATAGGTGTATAAAATCCCTGATCTTCTTGGTATTTTTGAACATCCGGCGCATAAAGAAAACAAGGTTTAAATGTAAATGAAAAATCCCATATTGAAGAAGAATAATCAGTGATTAAGACATTAACTGCACACAATAACTCCTGCATATCGGGGTATAGTGAAGCTGATATTACATTTATAGAATTGTTCATATACTGTGAATCAGTAAGGGAGTGTTCCCTATATAAAAATAAATATGTTTCTCCATACTTGGTTTTAAAAGCATTTAGTAGATTTTCAACATCAATATTGAAAGATACATCTACGTTTTTCGCCGCATGAATACTGCCACGATATGTCGGTGCATATAATATTAATTTTTTATCAAAATCAATATTAAAATATTTATAAACTTTTTCCTTTATATCCATATTATGACAAAATAACATGTCATTCCTGGGCATACCAATTGGTAAAAACTTATCTTGTGAAAGGTTCCAAATATTCAAATGTATTTCTGAAAATTTTTCACATGATGAAGTCACATAGGTTATCATCTTTGCCCGTATATCTCGTACTAATAATCTGCTCCATTGGCGACTCCGTTTTCGGCTTTTATATACTTTTTTATAAGCACCGCCGCCATGCCAAGTGTAAATTACTTTTTGGTCTTTACGAATAGGAAAAAATGGTTCTATTACATGGGATGTAATTATGTATTTCGCAGTCAATACCGAATAAAAATATTTCAATGTTAAATAGCCACATATTTGAACATTAACAAAATCACTTGGCATCTTTTTCTTATCTCTTAAACTCCACACATATATATATTTATCTGGATAAAGATTATATATATATTCAAATATATATTTGGGGTTACAGGCATATTGCCTACCTTCCCAACTAACAAATACTATTTTACGCTTATTGATTGGTATTATATAGAATAACCGTAACACGACACGTAAACAGTAAATAAAAATTATTTTTATAAATTGTATCACGATTTCATTAAAATATCTTTTGCAGTAATTGTGTCATCTGTGATGTGGCTGTCCCCTGTTCATAAGAACCCAAATCTTCATGATGTTTTTTTACTCTGGCATTATATTCTTCCTGATTAAAATTCGCTATATTATTACACAATTCGTTATTTGTTTTCGCTAGAGTATACGGCCATTGTTCGATTGGTATGTAAAAACCACGATCTTTTGATAAATACAGGTCAAGATCGGGGGTAAAAAGAAAACAAGGTTTAAAAGTTAATGAAAAATCCCAAATACTTGAAGAATAATCACTAATTAATACATCCGAGATTAGCAGTAACTCCTGCATATCATTATATGAAGAAACATTAACGGTACCATCACAAGATAATTCATCAAGAAATGATGGATGTCCTCTAAATAGACATACAAAATCTTTCTTATATTTTTCTTTTAAAGCAATTTTCAGCCTGTTTATATCGAGTTCTATTATAGTCTTACTTTTTGAATATGAATGTGCGCCTCTATATGTCGGGGCATAAAGCACTATTCCAAAGTTCAATGAGATATTTAAATTACGTCTTAGTGAATTAATAAGAATATCATTATTGTTAAAAAAAACATCATTACGGGGCATTCCGATTGGTAAAAATTTTGTATATGCTATATTAAGGCTATCATGTATTATATCAGAAAAAACCTTTCCACTTGAAATAAAATAAGTGGTGTTTTGTGATGATAAATTAAACATCATTCTAAGCTTGATATTTATCCAATTCTTTTTTGCATTCTCCGAAAATTCCGCAAATCCAACTGTTTTATATGCTCCGCCGCCATGCCAGGTATTTATTATAATCTGGCCTTTGCGAAATGGTAAAAAAGAATAAAGATGAGTATTAACAATTATTACTTTTGCTGTCAAAATATGAAAAATCCATAATAATGATTTATCTTTTACCAATGTAATATTTTTATATTTTGATATTTCATGAGTATCTTTATTTAAACACCAAACATATTTTAACTCAGATTTTTTTTCATACAAGTCAATAAAAATATATTTTGGGTTACAAAAGTATCTTTTGCCATTAAAACTGGAGAAAAATATTTTTTTCTTGTTTATAGGGAAGATGTAAAATACACGAAGCAGAACCCGAACTATATGTATGGCGAAATATTTAAGCATACATTTTCCTCTCCCGCATACTGTCAATCATTCTATGATACGCTTCCTCAAGCCCAATCCCCGCTTCCCAACCAAGAGACTTTATGAGGTTGAGGTTGAGGTTGAGGTTGAGGTTGAGGTTGGGAGCATACTCTGCCGGAACATCTATGTCAAGTACCACTTTGATAATATTATTGGCTATCCTATCCACGATCATTTCAGCAGTTTCGCGTATGGTTGCGGTTGTATCTGTGTTCGCCACACTGTATGCTTCGCCGGAATTGCCTTTCAATAATACCGTACATAATCCCGCAACAGCGTCTCTTGTGTAAATGCAAGGACGCCGTGTTTTGCCTTCGGTTTTCAGAACAATATTTCTGTTTTCTATAACGCTTCTGGCAAACTGTGCCGCTACCCGCGTATCATTATAATCAACACCAGCGCCCAATACCTGTACAAGACGCGCTATTTTTACCGGTACATTGTATTCTTTCGCGTAACAAGCGCATAAACACTCGCATAGCCGTTTGCTTTCAGAATAACTGCTCCGGGGGTTTAAAATATCAATGTAACCGTAATCGCTCTCTTTTACTTCCTGCGTATCTGTTATGCCAAAAACTTCCATGCTCGACAAATATACGAATCCCTTTACATTTTTTGCATGGGCAAATTCAAGCATAGCACGAGTACCGGTATACGCCGTATCAATGGTTTCTACAGGATTTTCAATAAATGTCTTGGACGCAGTTTTACTCGCACCATGTATTATATAATCAATAGGAGCGTCTATCTGTGGCGCAGATTTTATATCGCCGATAACAAAGCTGATTTTATCATAAACAGTACTAAATATTCTTTTCGCTTTACTGTCATCCCTAATAAACGCATAAATTTTTATTCCTGCATTTTTTATTCTGTTCAAACATAAAAAATATTTTACAAACTGCGAGCCAATTAACCCTGTCGCACCGGTAACAAATACCGATGAGTTGTAAAATCCCGAAAAATTAAATTGTTCGGCAAGATATTCAAGGTCTTCCTGCAAAATCCTGTCGTCCGGCGATTCTATTTGCTCCATAACTAAAGCCCAAAAACCTGTGAATTTTCACGCGCTTCGTATAATGCCCGAAAAATGTAAAAATCTGATGCTGTGGTTATCTTAATGTTTTCATAATCGCCCTGTACCGTGTATAATTCATGACCATAATGCTTCATTAATGAAGCTGTATCAATCATGTTGTTATATCCATCCGCAAGAGCCAAAGTATGTCCCTGCCATATATCGGCAAAGCTGAAACATTGCGGCGCTTTTGCACGGAAACAATTGCTCCTGTCAGTTATGGATATTATCTTTCCGTCATTGTTATCAATGGAAACAACGGTTTCTATTTCCGGCGTTACCGTAATTGCACTGCCATGTGAAAGAACAGAAGCGATGCAATCTGAAATAAGTTTTTTTGTAATAAGCGGACGCACACCATCATGGATAAGAATCACAGAATCATCCGAAATATTATTCTTTATTGCGGAAAGTCCCCGGTATATTGATTCCTGCCCGGTTTCTCCGCCAGGAACAATCCATTTTACTTTTCCAATGCCATATTTTTCCAACAATGTTTTTAAGAAAGATATCCATTCCTCAATACAAACAACAACTATACCGTCTATCTCAGCATGGTTTTCAAAATTCTCTATGGTATGAATAATTATCTCTTTACCGTAAAGTTGTAAAAACTGCTTTGGCTGCGCAACACTATTCATTCGAATACCGGTTCCTCCGGCGAATATAAGGGCTATGTTCATGCGGTCTTATCCAACAATTCAAGTGTTTTTTGCAAGACTCTTTCAGAGGCATGGCCGTCATTGTACTTGCAAAATTTATCCGCTTCATCTTTTGGTATTGAATAATATTTTTTCTCTGCGATAATATTCATTAATTCATCCCAGTTGTACGCTTTTATACTGGAAAGCAAATTGTAGTCAAAATAATGCTCTCTGGATTCCTTAACATATCTATCATAGTCAAAAGGTGTCAGAATTGCCGGTTTGTTTAAACAAAGAAAATCAAAGTATACACTGGAATAGTCGGTTATCAAAATATCAATGTTTGATATAAGTATATATAATTCATTGTAATCGCTTTCACTTATAAGAACGAATCTTTCAGATAATAATGAAAAATTAAATGTTTGATCAAAATAATGTGGTTTATATAAGAAAACAATATCTTCCTTTTCCAAAAAGTCTTTAAATTTCTCACTATTAAAGCTTTCCATGTTAAAAGGATTGAAAAAATTACCATAGTTCCGCATACGTCTAAATGTAGGCATATACAAAATTATTCTTGATTTTTTATATTTTTCACAATTTCGTAAATTTGAAATAATCTTTTCTGTTTTATTCTCAAAAAAACAGTCTGTCCTCGTCAGCCCTGTTAACCAAATATTCTTTTTATCAAGTAAGAATGCAGACGATAAAAAAGGAACAAAGAATTCCGCCGATGAAATGGTTGAATATGGTTTTTTATTATACTTATAGTATGGAAATATTATATTCCTTATAACATTTTTTATTTTTATACCAATATTAACATTCTTTCCCTGTAATCTCTGCCCCAGTTTTGTATCATATTCTATTTTTTTTAAGGGCATCCCATGCCATAAACAAATCAACTTTGCGCCATGCATTGCGTGTATGTTTATATCTTTATTGTGAGTAGTAAACGCAGCAGATGCACACAAACTAATCCACCATCCTTTAAATGAATATGCCATTGCAACATATTTATGCTCATCCAACAATTTTTTATATACATTCTTGTCATGAGTCATCCAATACAGTTTCATTGTCGTTGTATTTTTCAAAATATATTCAAACAACGCTTTGGGGTTATCAGAATATCTTGTGCCATACCATGCCCCAAAAACAAAAATGTTTTTTCTTCTTGGAATTAACCGTTGAAGCCACCAAAAAGGAAGGAATAATAACCCAAGAACAAGCTTTATTATTTTTTTTATTAATTTACTCAATTATTATTTATTAATTCCAGTGTTTTCTGTAAGACTCTTTCAGATGCATGACCGTCATTATATTTACAAAATTTTTCTCTTTCCTCTTTTGGTACTGAATAATATTTCTTTTCAGCAATTATTTCTATCAATTCATTCCAGCTATAAGCCTTAATACTTGGAAGCAAATTATAATCAAAATTTAAATTCCTTGATTTATTAATATAGTCTTCATAATCAAAAGGTGCCAGAACAGCCGGCTTATCCAAACAAAGAAAATCAAAATACACACTGGAATAGTCTGTTATCAAAATATCTATATTTGAAATTAACACATATAATTCATCATAATCATTATCGTTTATCAAAGTAAACCTATCCGATAATATTGAACAATTAAATTTACTATCTACATGATGAGCCTTATACAAAAACACTATATTCGTGTTGTTTAGGAAATCTAAAAACAATATACTATTAAAACTTTTATCATCAAATGGATTATATGGCATTCCTTTCCTCTTGAGAGAATCACGAAATGTTGGCATATATAAAACAATACGCGAATCTATAAAATTTTTTCGTATCTTATTAATAATTCCTTCGGTTTTATTTTCAAAATAAAAATCTGTTCTTGGAAGACCTGTTGCCCATACTCTATTCTCCGATAAGAAAAATGCAGATTTCAAAAAAGGAAGAAATAACTCTCCTGACGATATAGTCGCAGAGACAATTTTCTTTAAATAATCATATGGCAGTAAATATTTTATCATTAATAATTTAATTAATTCTATAAAGGTGTGTTTTCTTTTGAGATTATATATACTATTATCAATATCTCCTCCAATCTTCTTTAATGGCATCCCATGAAACAACCATATACGTATTGCACCATTCAATGCATATTGATTTACGTTGTTGTAAGTGGCACAGTTAAACGCAACAGACGCACAGAGGCTTACCAACCATCCTTTGAATGAAAAAGCCAATACAACAGGTTTATTTTCACTTAACAATTTTTTATATAATTTCTTGTCTCTGGTAATCCAGTATGGCCTTATATTTGGTTCATTTTTTAATATGTATTCATACAATGCTTTCGAATTATCAGAATATTTCCTTCCCCTCCATGAGCCAAAAACAAAAATGTTTTTGTTTCTTGGAATCAACCGCTGAAGCCACCAGAAAGGAAGGAATAATATAGCTAAAATCAGCTTGGGTATCTTAAGAAGTATCTTTTTCATATTTGCAAATCGGTCTTTATCTTCGTCGTAGAGATTTCCTCAGTTCTTGGTAGATATACAACTTCACACTTTTGCTTTAAAAGATCAAATTTTCCTTCCCAGTCATCACCCATTACAAATATATCTATTTCATATTTATCAATATCGTTCTCTTTTTGTTCCCAGGACTTTTCAGGTATAACAAGATCAACATACCTGATTGCTTCCAACAGTTGCTTCCTCTCATTGTACCCAAAATATGTTTCTTTGTTTTTTTCCTTGTTGTTAAATTCATCCGTTGAAAGGCATACAACTAAGTAATCCCCAAGCTGTTTCGCGCGACGTAATAAATTTATGTGCCCATAATGCAATAAATCAAATGTCCCGTAGGTGATTACCCTTTTCATAGATTCCAAATAAATAATTTTCCGAAACTAAAAAACATTTTCCGCAGCCATATTCTCCATGCTTTGACAGGTACCATGACACGCAATATTTTTTTTAGAATGTTTCTGGGTGATCTTGGGTACATTTTTTTAATGTGTCTTTCTCTTATACTTAATTCAGGTTCAAATACACCCAAGTTTTCTCCCTGGTTCTTGTTCAGAAAATCAATTGTTTTCCGAAAATTATTATATGCTCCATTATATCTATCCCATTTTTTTTGAAGACTATGAACCAGTGAATTTGAATTATAAACATAATGATAAAAAGCTTTATTTATATACCCTATATTTTTAGAGAAAAATAATAATTGCGCTACTATATATCTATCTTCGGTATAACTATATATTGGAAACTCTATTCTCTCATATACTTTCCTATTTACAAGTTTATTCCAAACCGCTCCTTGCATACCAAATGCAAAAACTAAATATCTAATATTATAAATATAATCATTTGATAATGGCGGCATGTTTTTATATAAAACATCACCAGATTCTTTTTGTTTATACCAATCACAACATACCATATCGAAATTTCCAGATGTTGCAAAAGCATACAAATTTTCAATCATATCAGGTTCAACATAATCATCGGAATCAATATGCTGTATATATTCGCCAGACGAATTCTCAAAACCGGTCTTTCTGGCAAGCGGCAAGCCTTCATTTTGCGCCTTGTGAATGACCTTTATACGATTATCCTTCTGTGCATATTCATCACAGATTGCGGGACACCTATCAGGAGAACTATCATCTACCAAAATACATTCAAAATCGGTAAATGTTTGCGCTAGAATACTGTCTATACATCTTCGAAGATATGAGTCTACATTGTATACCGGAACTATGATAGAAACTACGGGCATATTATGTCCATTCGGAAATTTAGTCATTTACTACATTTAAAAATTAAATCTCTGCGTGTATTGTGTGGATTAATACCTGAATATCTTTTTAATTCATCCGGGGACAAATAATTATCGGTTGGGATTGCTTCTACTATAAATCTCACTGAACGTAACTTGTCCAAGAAATCCTGCCCATAAACACGAACATGATCATGATAACCAAATGATTTTTCCCTTCCTTCCGGAGTAGTTATCGACTTGTCTTCATATGTCTTTGCATCTAAAGACAATGGTACCATAATAATAGCAAAACCACCCTTCTTCATTACCCGATAAAGTTCTGATAATGCTCTATTATCTTCTGGAATATATTCCAAAACATGATTACAAAAAATAATATCGAATGATTCATCAGGATATTCTATCTTTGTTATATCCATTTTAACCATCGCTGTCGGATTATTCAAGTCTGCAGTCAAATAATTCTTAAAATTATCTTTAAACATTTTAATAAAGCAACGTTCGGGGGCTATATGAAGAAAGTTTGCTTCTTTATTATCAAAAAAATCAGCCTTTCTTTTTAGGTAAACCCAAAGCTTTCTGTGTCTTGGATGAGACTTACAGTTAGGACAGACTATTTCTTTTTCTTTACGTTCGCCAAAACGTGTTGACCAAGAATCGAACCGATATAGTCTTAATCCACAGATAGGACATTCTCTGGTTCGTTTAATTTCTAAAATTCCATATGGGATAAAGTACCTTAGAAAATTTTTCAATACAGACTTATATTTCATACTACTCTTTAGTTAAACACTATTACTCTTAATTTGAACTATACCCATTCCGATATTTCCTTTTTTGAAAGGTCCCAAGCCAAGTCGTATTCAATATCATTTGTTTTGCAATACCTGCAAAACGGAACTGGCTTATGTAAAAATTTTATTATTTCCCTAATATTTTTCACCTTATATATATCAATAAAATCTCTTTCTGATAAATCAAGTTTTTTGTTAAAATATTGATTAAAATGTTTTACATTAGGTATCATCGGACATGTATATAATTTTCCTTCATCAAGAAATACACACTTACTACGAAAACATTTCTTAAAGCTGTCTTTAATATTCTGTTTTCCTTCAATATCAATAGGAAATTTAAACATTGTATCGCTTCTTTCCCAAGAAGATATTTTTACATTATACTCAGATGCTTTTTGTTTAATTGTATTTATGTCCAATTTAATGGGATAGCCGCTAATTACTATATTGATTTTATTTTTACAGCATCTTTCCCAGAACATACTATCTTTATTTAACAACAAAACACCATTTGTTATAATTCGAATTTTACCATCTTTAAAGTGTCTACGGGAAATATCTATAAAATCGTTAATACCAGGATGTAAAAGCGGTTCACCTCCTATTAAACTTATTATTACCCCCCCCCCCCCCCC
>JGI24698J34947_10001357_pt1 | contig 12864 bp, 22 predicted proteins | sample TergutMp193P3_FD_34947 | JGI IMG/M metagenome (IMG submission 34947)
TTTTACCGGGGTAAGCAGGTAATCCTTCCTGAGTCGAAGGTATAACAATCAGAGGAGATCAAGATGGACGAGTTATTTGAGAAAATGAAAAAACTGATAGCCGAGAAACTTGAAGTGGATGAGGGAAAAATCACGCTGGAAGCTTCATTCCGCCAGGACCTNGGCGCGGACAGTTTGGACACCTANGAATTGGTTTANGCTATTGAAGAGGAGATGGGCATTTCCATCCCCGACGAAAAGGCCAATGAATTTGAAACTGTCAAGGATGCCTACGACTACATCAAGTCCCAGCACAAGTAAGCCGTCCGACTACCTGCGAGCGGTCACCGACCACTCGCGGGTGGTCAAGCTGGAGCCCGCCAGAAAAAAGGTTCTGGCGGCTTTTTTAAAGACCGCCGGAATCAGATTTAAAAGCCTTGAGCTTTTAAACCTTTCTTTCGTACACCGCTCCGTTTCCAATGAATCCGGCCATAAACTCAATAACGAACGCCTTGAGTTTCTTGGGGACGCCATTCTTGGGGCGGTTACCGCCAATCTCCTTTACCGGATTTCAGACGATAAAGCCGAAGGCGAACTGGCCAGAATAAAATCCGTGGTGGTGTCCGAAGACATCCTGTCCGCGGTAGCCCTGGAACTCCAAATCGACAACCTTCTCATCCTTGGGCGGGGGGAAGAACTCTCAGGCGGCAGGAACAAAAAAGCCATCCTCGCCGACGCGCTGGAAGCCCTGATTGGCGCGATTTACCTGGATTCCGGCTACAAAAACGCATTTGCCTTCGTAAGCCGCTTTATCAGCGCGGAAATAAACCGCGTACTGGAAAACCGCCACTCCCAGGATTACAAGTCCCTCCTGCAAGAGTTCTGCCAGAAGCGCTTCAAAAGATACCCCTACTACCGCGTCGTAAAGCGTACCGGCCCGGAGCACTCCCGCCTTTTCTGGGTGGAAGTCGAGGTAAACGGCGAAATCTATGGCCCCAGTTCCGGCCGAAACAAAAAAAGCGCCGAGCGGGAAGCCGCGAAGATGGCGTATGAGGCGCTAAACAACCCGTAAAACTCGAAAAAGGTGACAGTCACCTTTTTTAGAAGCGGCGCGTGTTACCATTACCACAGTTTTTATAGTAATCATTTGCCCACAAGCGCCGGGGTTCCTTGTTTCATTGCCTGCGCCCGTTCTTCCATTGTGGCGAAATTGACGGGCTTGAATTCCGCCAATTCTTTCTCCGTTAGTTTTGGGCAGTCTTCGTCATACTTAATCGGGAGTTTCTCAGCTTCCTCCAGCATTGCCTGTTCCTCCGGGGTTAAACCTGTACCAGCCGGTCTTTTGTAAGTCACTATCGCCATAACTATAACCTCTTTATCAGCTTTCGTAAATATAATTGTATTGTAATATATTGTATTCTCACTCATAGCGCTTATTAATATTCCCCGCTATTTCCAGCAACTTCTCCCGCGTATTGAGGGCGGGATCGTCGAGGACGGCTTCGAGAAGTTCGGAGAGGATGATGCCCATGTGCTTGTCCGGGGGGATACCGGCGGCGATGAGGTCTTTGCCGGTGAGAGCGAGGTCTTTGAGGGAGAGGGCGCCGCCGCGCTTGAGGGTGTCCTCGATCCGCTCCTGCAGGGGGGAGAGGAAATCCGGCGGCGGCTCCCTGGCGGCGAGGCCGTAGGCGTCGGCCCTGCGGAGTGCGAAGAGGCCGGCGAGGTTTTCCTCACCCACGCGGATCACGAAACGCCGCACTGCGGCGTCTGTCCAGTTCTCCTCGTAGTGGAACATGTGCTCTTCGATAAGGCGGCAAACGGTGACAGTCACCATATTTGGGTATCTGAAACGCTGGAGGATGCCGCGGGCAAGGGCGGCGGATTCCTTTTCGTGGCGATAAAAAGTCCTCATCCCGTCTTCGTCGATTTTGGCCGTTACCGGCTTTCCGATGTCGTGGAACAGGGCGGCCAGGCATCCGATAGTTTGGCTAAGCTTGTCAGGCAACACCTGCTTGTCAGGTGACGACTGACGGGCGGCAAAATCGCAGGCCAAAAGCGAGTGATCCAGCACGTCGAAACGGTGGTAGCCGCAGCCGTGAATACGATCCTGTTTGACGCCCCGGCAGGCGGCCAGTTCCGGGATGAGAAGCTTTAAAAGGCCGGTCTTTTCCATTAATAGCAGGGCTGTGGACGGCGTGCCCGAGGCGATGATCCTGTCGAGTTCGTCGCGGATCCGCTCGGCGGCGACTTTAGCCGTGAAGGGGATGGCTGCCGGGATAGCGGCAAGCAGCGCCTCGTCGACGGCGAAGCCCAACTCGCTCGCAAAGCGCAGCGCCCGAACCGGCCTCAGCCCGTCTTCGGAAAACCGCTCTTCCGGCCGCCCCACCGTGCGGATGAAGCGCCTTTTGATGTCTCCCTTGCCGTCGAAAGGGTCCACCAGCGGGCCGGACGGGAGCTTCCAGGCCGCCGCGTTCATCGTGAAGTCCCGGCGTGAAAGATCTTCCTCTATAGAGACGCCGAATTCCACGCTGTCCGGCCGGCGGCCGTCGCTGTAGCCGGATTCGCTCCTGAAAGTGGTAACCTCCATACTCAAGCCCCTGAAGTGGACGGTCACCGTGCCGTGCTTTATGCCGGTGGGAATCACAAAACTCGGGTAAGGTTTCTTCTGAAAGAGGGCGATCACCTCCTCGGGCCGGGCGTCGGTGGCCAGATCCCAGTCTTTGGCCTTCCGCCCCCGCAACAGGTCGCGCACCGCGCCCCCCACGAGATAAACCTGCTTCCCCGCCCCGGTGAAAACCGCCGCCGCCTCTTTCACCTTTGAATCTATGTTCACAATGGTTTTCACAGTATTGAATAATTGCTATATTGACAAGACACAAGAAGTACAATATATTGTTCATGTGGAGGATAAATATGGACGCGGTTACTTATACGGACTTAAGGCAGCATTTGAAGACCTATATGGACAAAGTTATTCAGGACAGTGATCCGTTGATTGTTACCCGGAAAAACAACAAAAATGTCGTTTTAATTTCTGTTGATGATTACAACAGCCTTATGGAAACGAATTATCTGTTATCGAGCAAGGCCAATGCTGAGCATTTGCGAAAATCCATAGACCAGCATAAGTCAGGTAAAGCAAAAACAAGGAAATTATTCGAGAATGAATAAGACCTTTACGGACGAAGCCTGGGATGATTATCAATATTGGATTGAGAATGACAGAAAGAAAGTGAAACGGATTAATCAGTTAATAAAGGAGATAGATAGAAACCCTAATGAAGGAATTGGCAAACCTGAACTTCTCAAGACAAATTTACAGGGGTATTGGTCAAGGAGAATAGACCGCGAGCATAGGATTGTGTACGCGGTAGAAAGCGGAGAAATTGTATATATTTCATTCAGGTATCATTATTGACGTGTAGTTGATTTGTTGACAAGTATATTTTACACTAAAATAATGGAAACAAAGACTGTAAATGGAAAGGCGATATTAACGATAAACGGAGACGGCAAAATATCCGAAGAAGAATTTTTGGGATCAAAAAAGATCGTCATAGAAAAAAATGTCGAAAAAAAGCATAAAACAACCAGGGAACGTCTGATTGAATTTTACGGAGAGGATTTTGAGCAAATAGTAGATAAGCAAGAGGAAATCGACTGGGGCGGCCCTGTCGGTGAGGAAATATGGTAAAGCAAGGCGATATTATATGGCTTGATTTTAGTCCACAAGCTGGTCATGAACAAAAGGGCTGGCGGCCCGCGTTGGTTTTAAGCAACGATTCTTTAAATAAATTTTCAAAATTTACTTTGGCTTGTCCAATAACAAATACCGATAAGGGGCACCCATTTCATGTGAAATTGGATAACAGGACAAAAACAACGGGCGTTATTTTATGTGATCAAGCGAGAATGTCGGATATTAAAGCGCGAAAATATGAACATATCGAAAAAAATCCTTATGATATTCTGGTGGAGGTGTTGGACATTTTGAAAGGCTTTGTTGAAATTGATAAAACATAAAAAATGCAATACAGCGTTAAGAAAAAAACTGCACGGATACATTGACGCCATGCCGGATCGGAGCCTTCCGGCATTAAAGCCTTTATTAACCTTCATAGCCGAGGACTACTGGAAACCAGTAATTGAACCGGCAAGCCCGGAAGAAATTGCTATGGCCGAGGAACGAATGAAGGACTATTACAGAGACCCGTCGAGTTTCGTTCCCCTTAGCAAAATCAAGTAAAAGGAGCGGCTTTGCGCGGAATCGTGATCACCGGGGGCGAGGGACCGGCGCCGGATGGCCTGAGGGAGATCGCCAGGGGGGCGGATCTGCTGGCGGCGGCGGATTCGGGGCTGGCCGCCGCCGAAGAGGCTGGACTTAGTCCAGACTGGGTCCTGGGCGACATGGATTCCCTGGACGACCCCGCGCGGCTGGGAAAGTACCCGCCTGAACGCGTCATTCGGTACCCGAGCGAAAAGGATTTCACCGACACCGAGCTTGCCATCGCGCTGCTTCGCGAGAAAGGCTGCGATGAGATTTGGCTTGCCGGCGGCGGCGGCGGCAGGACGGATCACCTTTTCGCGATTTTCTCCCTTTTCGAGCGCGAACCCTCCGCCGAGCGAACGTCAGTGAGCGTCGCATCAACGATGCGCGGTTCCCCTCCGGCGCTTCCGCCGGAGCCGCCGGACAGGTGGTTCACTGCAAACGAAGAGATCCGCTGCCTGAAAGAGGGCAGGGCGCTTGACGCGGCGCTCCCGCCGGGGAGCCTCGTCTCGGTCTTTCCCCTCGGCGCCGGGCCCTGGGCGGCGGAAAGCTCCGGTCTCAAGTGGCCCCTTGACGGCCTCGCCTGGGAACGCGGCGGCTTCGGTTTGAGCAACGTGGCGGTGGAAGGCGCTTTTCGGATTCGCTCGATTCAGGGGCGGTTCATGGTGATGTGGCAAAAAAGGTGACAGTCACCTTTTGGGCCTTCCGCTAGGCAAAACTATACCATTTATCGCCGTGGCGGCCGGTTAGTTCCTCGCGCACCGGGTCAACGATGAGGTCCATTTCCTCAAGCGGCCAGACGCCCAGAAGGACGTTGGGCCTCTCGGGTACAACCAGCGCGGACTGAACCGCATAACGGTCTTTCCAGCGAATCTCCATCGATTCGGTACGTTGGCATATTATTTCCGTGTTGTCCGCCAGGGCGACTTTCTTTTCTCCTATTATTTCCAGGCCCAGTTCCCGGCGGAGTTCTTCATTGATGATCATCGAAAAACAGCCTGTGTCAACCAGAGCCTTCACCGTTTTCTGGCGAACTTCCGATTCTTTGCTTATCCCACGTACTACATTAACCACGTCGTAAGGATTCTTTAAAGTAATTTCCGCGAATACATATCCCATAACATAACCTCCATAACAGAATATACCAGTAACTGCATGAAAACAAGTTTTTGGCCGGTTTTTTATGACAAATGTCATATATGCGCTAATTCGCTTGACGATGCATATAGAAATGCAATACTATATGTACGTGAGAACCACTTTGGAATTGCCTGATGTGCTGGTTAACGAGGCGATGTCCCTGACGAAGATCCCCACTAAAACAGAAATGGTCAAATTTGCTTTGGAAAATGTGATCCGGCGGGAGAAAATAAAGGAATTGACAGACTATTTTGGCAAACTCGACCTGGACATTGATATTGATAAGTTGAGAAACCGGTGAATAACCTTGTTGGAGATATTCAAATGAAAAAAGGTGACTGTCACCTTATTGACGGCAGGGCAATCGCGGCGAAGCTGCGCGAGGAAGTGCGGCTGAGGGCGGAAGAAGTGAAGAGGCGGGGGGTGGTTCCCTGCCTGGCGGTGGTGCTGGCGGGGAATGACCCCGCGAGCGTGTCGTATGTGCGGGGCAAGCGTAAGGCCCTGGCCGAGGCCGGCATGGAAGGCCGCGACATACGCCTTCCAGCGGAGGTCTCCGAGGGGGAGCTGCTTGCGCTTGTCGCCGGCCTCAACGCCGACGCAAAGGTTCACGGCATTCTGGTGCAGCTTCCGCTGCCGCCCCACATACGCGAGGAAGCCGTCATAGAAGCCATCGACCCCGCGAAAGACGTGGACTGCTTTCACCCGGTTTCGCTGGGGCGGCTGCTCCGGGGCCAGGCCGGCTTCGCACCCTGCACGCCCGCGGGGATAGTCGCGCTTCTTGAGACGCTGAAAATCCCCATCGCGGGCAGCCACGCGGTGGTGGTCGGCCGCTCGAACATCGTGGGCAAGCCGCTCGCCATGCTCCTGGCCGGCCGCGGCCTGAACGCCACCGTCACGATTTGCCACACCGCCACGAAAGACCTCGCCTCCTACACCCGCCAGGCCGACATCCTCATCGCCGCCGCCGGCAAACCCGGCCTCATCACCGGCGATATGATAAAAGAGGGCGCCGCGGTCATCGACGTGGGCCTGACCAAAAAAGGTGACGAAAAAGGTGACAGTCACCATTTTTCAGGCGCCGGCGGCCAAAAAGGTGACAGTCACCTTTTTGGCGACGTGGTTTTCGACGAAGCGGCCGCAAAAGCCGGCTGGCTCACACCTGTGCCCGGCGGGGTAGGCCCCATGACGATAGCGATGCTCATGCGGAACGTGGTTCTGGCGGCGGAAAAAAGGTGACAGTCACCTTTTTAATTCTATTCTTTCTCATTCAGCTTCGCCAGCTTCGCTAAAATCTTGATGAGTTCTTTTAAATCATTGGGCGGGATTTGTTCACTGCCGATATGGAGTGTTTGAATATCGCCTGTCTCCTCGTTGATGATGTACATCCTACCATTAATAGTATAAACCTGCTTTCCCATAGCAACCTCCAAAAAGGTGACAGTCACCTTTTTGAGTATTAAACCAAAAATCAGCCCTGTCAAGGACAAAAAAGGTGCAAAAAAGGTGACAGTCACCTTTTCGGGTCACATTCCCAGGACTAGTTTCATGCCGATTTCCACTTGTTGCATTATTGAGCCGGGGGCTTTTGAGAGTTTCTCTTTGAAGCAGCCGCGGTCTATCGCGTATAGTTGAGAGGTGATTATCACAGAGTCATCAGGCAATTTTAAGTCTTTTTTGCTTAATAAGACATTGCCGGGAGCGTCCGCAAGGCGCAGATTTGTAGTTAAGGGTACAACAACAATGGTTTTTATCCTGCTTTCGTTATAACTGTCATCCTGTACTATCAATACAGGGCGGGTGAAGCCAGGTTCGCATCCGTATGGGATGCCGAATTCGGCTCGCCAAATTTCACCACGTGTCATCTTTTGTCAGTTCTCTTAAACTCTCGAGAGCGGCATCCTGCATTGGTTCAAATTCTTTGAAATATTCGCCATCGCCGTATACTTCATTCAATTTTTCGGTGATGTTTTTTCGATTGTATTTAGTCAGGTATTCTGTCAAGGCGTCAACATACAACGCGCTTCTGGAAATTCCCAGATTCTGAGCGGTTTCTTCCGCCGCGTAAAAGACTTTTTCAGGCAAAGATATTGCGGTTTTCATTTTATTAGTATAACAATGGTATAACTGGCTGTCAAGGGGTAATTGAGAAGGTTTGCAAGGCCCCCGCGCCGGGGGTCAGCGTTCGTCGTGGTTCTTTGGCCTCGTTAAGAACAGTATCAGGCGGAGTAGTAAACTAAACCCGAGCAGACAAACCGACACTAACTGTAATGTGTCCTTCATATTAACTCCTTTAGCAAATTATATACTGCTATCAAGAAACCTGCAATACTGCCTAGCTCGGCTATTAAGGTTATCTCGCTCCGAATAACAGCGAGAACCTTCGATTTCCGCTTGGCGGGTTTGCCGGGTTTCTTTCGCAGAGTGGCGAGGCTCTTCGATTTCCGTTTGGCGGGCTTACCGCGTCTTTTCTTTTTCATGCCGGTATACTGCGTGAAAGCGCGGTTTTGGCTGGAAATTATGACAAATGTCATAAAAAGGTGACAGTCACCATTTTCAAGCGCCCGGCAAAAAAGGTGACAGTCACCTTTTCGAGTCACCTTTCCGGGAGTAATTTCACGTAGGGGCGGCGTTCGAAGGGCGTGTAGTCCACGAGGCTGTCGAGGTGGTTGGCGATGTGGTACGCGCCGGAGGGCCGCCAGTCCGATGGGTACAGGGCGAGGCCGGATTTTACGGGGTTCTGGTCGATGTAATCGAAGACAGAAAAATAGTCCCAAAGGTCTTTTATGGGGCGGGCGAAGAACCTTTCGCCCCACAAGTGGTCTTTGGCGCCGTGGATGCAGTTCCAGCGTTTGGCCGATTTGGTTTTTATCCACTGGATGATTCGGGACAGGTCTGTGCCGCCGGCGGGGGTGATGAGAAGGTGGATGTGGGTCGGCATTACGCAGAAGTTGTGCAGCCTGAAGCGGTACTTTTCTTTCGCGTCTTCCAGGGTCAGAAGCATAATTCTCTGGCCGAGGTAGCCGGAGAAAACCGTGGTTTTACCGTTGGTGCGGCTGGTCACATGGTAGGCCGCGCCGGGGATGATTTCGCGTCTTTTTCGCATGGTATTGTCCTCCTGTACGGGCAAAAAAGGTGCAAAAAAGGTGACTGTCACCATTTTCAGCGCCCATCAAAAAAGGCAAAAAAGGTGGAAAAAGGCAAAAAAGGTGACTGTCACCTTTTTCGTTTTTTCCACCTTTCCCCTTTTTTGCCCGTACAGCTATACTGCACGGACTCGCGATTTTGGCTGGAAAAAATGGTGACTGTCACCCTTTTTTTATCTTTTTTCACCGATATTTTCTGTATGAAAGCGAAAAACGGCAAAAAAGGTGACAGTCACCTTTTCGACGTGCAATCCCAGGCGGACGACCGCGAGATCCCGCTGGCGAAGGTGGGGGTGAAGGGGCTGGAGTACCCGATCAGGGTGCTGGATAAGGCGAAGGGGACGCAGTATACGGCGGCGAAGGCGGACCTTTTTGTGAATTTGCCGCACCATTTTAAGGGGACGCACATGAGCCGCTTTGTGGAGGTGTTTCACCGCTACAGGGAGGACCTGTCAATGCCGCGGTTTCTGGAGATGCTGGACGAGATTCGCGTGGATTTGAGGGCGGAGTCCGCGTTTGGTGTGCTGGAGTTCCCCTATTTCGTGGAGAAAGCGGCGCCGGTCTCGGGCGTCTCGGGGATTATTGCGTGTAAGTGCCGTTATCAGGGGCGGGTGAGCGCCGAAAAAGGTGACAACCAAAAAGGTGACAGTCACCATTTCCAAGAAAGCGGCAAAAAAGGTGACAGTCACCATTTTTCGCACTTTTCGGTGGCGGTGGCGGTGCCGGTGAGTACAGTGTGCCCGTGTTCGCGGGCGATTTCCGAGCGAGGCGCCCATAATCAGCGGGGGATTGTGACGGTGGAGCTTGAGATGGGGCCGTTTTTCTGGCTGGAGGACATCATCAGCCTGGTGGAAGATTGCGCGTCCAGCCCGGTTTACTCGGTTATCAAGCGTGAGGACGAGAAGTTCATCACCGAGCGCGCCTACGACAACCCCCGTTTCGTCGAGGATTTGGTGCGGGAGGTGTACGGCAGGCTCCGCGATCTGGGCAAATTCCCGCGTTTTTCGGTCGAGGCGGAGAATTTCGAGAGTATTCACAACCACTCGGCCTACGCGTACGCGGAATATAGCCCAAAACGGTGACTGTCACCATTTTTCAGATAGCGCCCAAAATGGTGACTGTCACCTTTTTAATCCTCCTTCTGGTTTTTGGATAAAAGTTTGATGATTTCCTTTAAGTCATTGGGCGAGATTGGTTCATTCCCAATATGGATAGTTTCTATATCGCCGGTCTCATCGTTGATGATAAACATCTTGCCATTAATAGTGTAAACCTTCTTTCCCATTGCAACCTCCCGAAAACGGTGACTGTCACCTTTTTAGTTAGTATTGAACCAAAAATCAGCCCTGTCAAGGAGAAAACGGTGACTGTCACCATTTTCCGCTGCCGCCCTCAAAACGGTGACTGTCACCATTTTTAGAGCCTCGCACAGGGACACAGGGGGACACGGAGGGGAAAGAGGGAAGGGAAAAAAATGATGATTGTCATAAAATTCAAAGTAAAAACGCATCTTCGTGCAGTTATTTGGCAAAATTAATTTCACGGAGGCATTGTGATGAATGAAAACGAAATAGGCACTATTGTTGTCAAAACCGCTGTCCATATACACCAGAATCTGGGGCCGGGTTTATTCGAGAGTGTATATGAGGCTATTTTAATGAGGGCTTTGACCAAAAAAGGGCTGTTTGTTCAGCGTCAGGTACCATTTTCCTTTGAATTTGAGGGAGATCACTTCGATCAGGGATTTCGAATAGACTTGTTTATCAATGAAAAAGTAATAATCGAGCTCAAATCAGTGGAAAAAATTATCCCGGTCCATAAAAAACAACTATTAACATACCTGAAACTAACTAACACGAAACTCGGCTACATAATAAATTTTGGGGAGGAGCTAATGAAAGATGGAATAGTCAGACTTATTAATGGTATCATTGACTGAAAAACGGTGACTGTCACCATTTTCCATTTTTTCTTCCCCCCGTGTTCCCCGTGTTCCCTGTGCCCCTGTGCGATGTCTTCTTCTGCGCCCCTGTGCGAGGCCAAAAAGGTGACTGTCACCGTTTTTCACCTTTTCTGCTTTTCCTTGACAACTTTCCGGTTTGGGGGTATACTTCTTAATAGAAAATATCTCTATCTGTTTTGACGGTGCGCGCGAGGAAGAAAGGGAGGTTATAAAGTAAAGATTTATGTTTTTTTTTGAAAATTGTATTGACTATTTTGCGCGTTGTTGGTAAAATACAGATAAGGTGTTGTTGAACCGCAGATAAACTATGCAAGGAGTAATTTTTATGAAAGCTTTAAAAGAAAAACGGATCAGTCTCCGTTCTCTCTGGAGGATGGGTCTTGTCGTCTTAAGTGTCTTTGCCTTGACCTTGGCCTTTGCCGCTTGTGCCGATACCGGCGGCGAGGATCCCAACCAGGGTGGCCAGGGTGGCCAAGGTGGAACACCGGGGAGCACCGTGGGCACCGGAAAGGTCCCGCTGACCCTGGCGATAGAAAAATACCCGGATCCGCTTCTGGACCTGAACGGAAATCCGACCGGGGTGGTTCATGAGGGCCAGCCTGTCGAGCTGAAGGGTATAAAAGCGAAGCTTTACTACAGCGACGATAGCTGGCAGGAGATTACGGACGTCACCAAGTTTACCGTTAACCCCAGTATATATAATTGGTATTACAGGAATGGCAATTACACGGTTACTTATACTCAGGATGGGATACCTTTCAGCGCCACTATTCCAGGCAGTGCTTTAGGGACACACAGGAGGATCGTTGACATCTCCGCTACCGGCCGTTTGAGTAAGCAGAAGTGGTACATCGATGAAGTTCCCAAGCTTGATGGCGTGGTATTAAACGCCTGGTATAGCCTCAATAATGATGTTCCAAATTATGCGCCCGGTCAGAATACAGAGTATGATTGGTACAACCTGTACCTTCCCTTTGACCCGCTCAATCCCGATTATAAATGGGCGTGGGTATGGAACACCAGTAGAAACTATGTAAACGACCAGCCCGGCCTTCTTCTGGAAGTCGGCGCTTACGGGGACATAGCAGGTAGTTATGTTGAACCCGGGAATGTTCCTAATGACTCTATCGGGCATTGGGGTGAGTTGATCGGAAGGAGGCTCCCGATAGAGCAGTTGGTTCAGGTTAAGAGCCTTAAGTGGGATCCTGAGCCGACGTTCCCGGACATTTTCTATGACAATCCTCTGCTCATAGACGCGTATGTTACGGCAGATTATGTGAAGGGTGATTGGGGTCTTGGATCGTGGAGAGACATTTTGAATACCGGGAAGATCAGCCTGGAATACGAAGACGGCGAAGGTCCTCCGAATAATAGACCGTACACCCTCACCGAGCTGGAGACGAGAAACGCCAACAGGTATTGGGGTAGCTACAGGGGGTATGATCAAAACTCGAACTTCCAGGGCGGTACCTGGGCAGAGGGCATACAGATGGGCCTCTTTAACCTCAAGGGTACTACGGGTTATGCGCAACAAGTACTCACCGACGCTTCTCTTTCTATGGGCGATACCTATATTTGGGGAGCGACTTCGGCTTCATATACTTACGGCGGGGGATGGGCTCAATGGGCCGCCCTTGCACAGCCCCAGATTCGGATTGCTTACCGCGGCAGGACTACCCCGCTTCTGGAAGTCCCGATTTACAACAGGCCCAGCAGCATGGCCATTACGATTCGTGGTGATAGCGGACCTCCCGTCATTGTGAGCGGTTACAACTACGTTTACAAGCGCGCCGAGACTATGAACGACTTCCTCCAGAAGGTCGTAGTAGCCGTTACGTATGAAAGGCGCGGTAACACGAGCGCTACGGCGGTAAGGGAAGACATCTATAACGATATCTACATCCTGAAAAATTGCCGCGACACGTATACCAGCACCAACGGCTTTACAGCGCCTACGCTCTTCTCATCCAACGTGTACAACGCGGTTGGGTTTCCGGCTGATTCGAATTCGCCACCTGGGAGCGATATACTCTTGATGGCCAATATTGACGCCGCTTATGATGTCTCTTACTCGGGATCAGGCGGGTCGATATTGACCGCCACCAACTCCCAGAAAGCCAAGGACAACCTGATGGGAAGGATCTACTACTTCGGCTGGGCCGGAGATCCTGACAATCGCAGGAGTGTAAACGCCCGTATCAATGTGCTGCCGGAAGGCTGGACGTTTGACTATCAGTAAGGGATACTGTTTCGTTGGGGACGCGGGTGCGTCCCCTCTGAAAAGTTTTTGTGGATTTAAGGTTTTAGGACTGAAGATAAACTTACGTTAAGGAGAATATTTTATGAAAGCTTTGAAAGAAAAACGGAACAGT
>JGI24698J34947_10001358_pt1 | contig 12861 bp, 14 predicted proteins | sample TergutMp193P3_FD_34947 | JGI IMG/M metagenome (IMG submission 34947)
CACCATTTTCACCTAATTCCAAAGGGGCTTCCCGGCGAGGGGGATTTTCTGGTCTTTGACAACGGCGGCGCGGGCGGATACGGCCCGGCAAATCCCGCATCAGCGGACGGAAGGAACAACGCCGTTCGCGACTATTCGCGTGTACTTCAATTTGATCCTCTTACTCTGGAAATCCGCTGGCAATATACCCCCGAGGAGGGCGGTCACCGGCTGTTTTCCGATTCCAGTAAATTTTATTCATCTTATATATCCTCCGCGCAGCGCCTGCCCAACGGCAACACGCTTATCACCGAAGGTTCCGACGGCCGCCTGATTGAGGTAACCCCCGATCACAAAATTGTATGGGAATATATAAATCCCCATTATATCGCCATTCAGGAAAAATTCAGAATGAATATGGTTTACCGCGCTTACCGCGTACCCTACGAATGGGTTCCGCAGGCAAAAAGGCCGAAGGAAAGCAATGTGATCCCGCCCGACGTGTCAAGCTACCGTGTTAGCGGCAATGCGAAAAAAGAAACCGGCAAAATTACAACTGTCGCCGGTATCAATCCAAACAGGAAAGCCCTGGTCGGCATGAGCGATCCGGCGGAAAACAAAAACGCTTCCGCCGATTTCTGCGTTGTTGATTTGAAAAAAAAATAACATAAAAGGAGTTATTATTATGAAGAGGAAAATTTTCAATCTGTTTTTGGCGTTTGCGGTTTTATCGATCTTTGCGCTTTCAACGCTTGCGCTTTCGGCTTGCGGTTCTTCCAAAAAGAGAACCGGAATCATCAACATCGGATTCCCCACTTCAGGCAACGACTGGCCGGGCGGGACATTTGGCGTGGCTATTACCAACGGTTATCTGAATGAATATTTACAACCCCTCGGTTATCAGTTTTCCGAAAAAGGTTTTGTAGGCGCGGCTCCCGCCATTCACGAAGCGCTGGTAGCGAAAGAACTGGAGTATGTCGCCTACGCGGGCATGGCGGCGGATCTTTCAAAAGCCAACGGCATTGACCACACGCTCATCAGTATTACCAGTTGGGGCGGCGGCTGGAGGCTGCTGGTTCGTAACGGCGCCGGTATTGAAACGCTCTCTGATTTAAGGGGGAAAAATGTCGCCTACACCAGAGGCGCAAGCCCCCACATGTATCTGATACGGGTACTTAATGAGGGGGGGCTTACCTTCAACGACATTGAGGCGATTAACGCGACCCTTCCTGAATCTTTGGCGGGGATCGCCTCGGGTACGATTGACGCCGCTGTCGCTTCGGCGGGATATGAAAAACAATTGGTTGAAGACGGCATCGCGAAAGTTATTCATAACCAATTTACCGCCGACAAGAATGTCTATTATGAGCCGATGGTATTTATCGCGCGAACCGATTTTCACAGGGAACATCCCGATGTGGCCGTGGCTATTCAAAAAGCATTTTTAAGGGCGAGGGACTGGATTAGGGAGGACCCCGATCGTTACTTTAACCTGGTATCCGAAAAAAACAGGATACCGTTAGAAGTTGTTTTGGAAACGGCTAATTATAATATTGACGAATCTATTCCCCTCAACCTTGATGAAAAATATATTACCTCGCTGACGGAAATCCTGGCTTTCTTAAAAACCAATGAGTTGACAAACGGCAGCATTAATTTTTCATCATGGCCTGACAGAAGTGTCGCCGCAAGGGCGCTGGAGGAATACAACAGTGGGAGGTAAGACGCGCAGGACGCTTTGGATACTGTTCTCATTTATTTTGCCGACGATTGTTGTCCTGTTCTGGTATATTGCGGCGAAAACAAAAATGGTCTCTTCCCTGCTGCTGCCAAGCCCAAAGACAGTAACTGATGAATTTTGGAAACAACTTACAGTTGGCACTATCAAAACGGACATATCGATCAGCCTTCAGCGCATAATAAAGGGCTTTTCTTTAGCCGCGGCGGTCGGCGTGTTTTTGGGAGTCGTGATGGGAATGAGCCGGAAGGCGGAAGGTTTTTTTTCGCTTACATTTACATCACTACGGCAGATACCGATGATGGCATGGGTTCCGCTTCTTATCATCTGGTTCGGCATAGGTGAGGAAAGCAAGGTCGCCATTATTTTCATGGCGGCGTATTTTCCCATTCTCATGAACACTTTAAGCGGCATAAGGCGCACCGACCCGAAATTGATAGAGGTCGGTAAGATGTACAAACTCAGTAAATTAAAGCTGTTCCTGAATATTTATCTGCCGAGCGCCCTTCCCAACATTTTTGTCGGCTTAAAACTTGGACTTGGAATTTCGTGGATGGCGGTTGTAGGCGCGGAGATGATCGCCGCTTCAAGCGGCATAGGTTTCAGGCTCAGCGACGCGAGGGCGCTTATGCAGTTTCCCATCGTGTTCAGCGGAATGTTCGCGATTGCCATTGTGGGCGTTTTCATGGATATGGCTTTAACTTTTATTTCCAGAGCGGCTACTCCCTGGGAAAAGAACCGTCATTAAAAAGGGGGACGGCAAAAATGGCGGAAACACTGGTTATACAGAATCTTTTTAAGACTTTTTTAGTTGAGGAGCGTTCCCTGTCCGTACTGGAAGATATCAACCTGACTGTTTCAGACGGGGAATTTGTCGTTATTGTTGGACACTCAGGCTGCGGCAAATCAACATTACTCAAAATTATCGCGGGACTGGAAACAAAGGACTCAGGCGGTACTGTGTCGCATAACGGACAGCCGGTTGACGCTCCCGGCCCTGAACGCGGAATGATTTTTCAGGAACACAGGCTTATGCCGTGGCTGACGCTGGAAAAAAATGTTATGCTTGGGCTTGAGGGAAAAACAAAAAGCGAAAAGAAACGTTTGGCGGACGAATATCTGAAGATGGTTAAATTGGAAGATTTTAAAAAAGTATATCCCGCGCAGCTTTCGGGCGGCATGAGCCAGAGGGCGGCTATCGCCAGAGCCCTGGTAACGGGGCCGCAGATGCTGCTGTTGGACGAACCCTTTGGCGCGTTAGACGCGCTTACAAAGATAGAGATGCAAAAGGAAATACTGAAACTTCGCGACGACAGAAAAAACACCATGATTATGGTAACCCACGATATTGAAGAAGCTGTTTATTTTGCCGATCGCATTGTCGTTATGTCAAACCGTCCGGGGCGAATCAGGGATATAGTCGAAATACAACTGCCAAGACACCGCGACCGTACCGGCCCTGATTTTGCATATTACAAGAAAAAAGTGTACGATTACTTTTTTGAACCGGAAGATGAACAGGAGAAAGAGGAATTTCTGATTTAACAAGGAGTAGATTGATGGCGGTTGATTACAAGGCGCTGAAAAACGGCGGGTTCATGCGGCAGGTGCAGAAAAACAACTTTTCCCTGCGGTTGAAAGTTGTTGGCGGCAATTTAACTGTAAACCAATTACTGACAATAGCGGAAATCAGCAAAAAATACGGAGACGGGCATATTCACCTAACGTCCAGGCAGGGAGTGGAGATTCCCTTCATCAAACTTGAGGATGTCGAGACTGTCAAAGCGGAACTTGAAGCGGGAGGGGTAAACACCGGAGTCTGCGGTCCGAGGGTGCGCACCGTAACCGCCTGTCAGGGAAGCGAGATATGCCCCTCAGGCTGTATCGACACCTATCCTCTGGCGCTGGAAATATCCACTCGCTACTTTGGGCGCGAGCTGCCGCACAAGTTCAAGTTTGGCGTAACAGGCTGCATGAACAACTGCCTGAAGGCCGAAGAAAATGATCTTGGCGTCAAGGGCGGGTACACTGTCGAGTGGCTCAAGGATGTTTGTACTCTGTGCGGCGTTTGCGTAAAAGCATGCCGCGAGAACGCAGTCAGGCAAAGTGCAGACGAAATTTTACTGGATGAATCAAAATGCAATTACTGCGGGCGCTGTGTCAAATCCTGTCCTGTTGACGCGTGGAAGGGCGAGCCGGGGTATATTCTTTCATTCGGCGGGACATTCGGGAATCTCATTGCAAGGGGAGAGCAATTTTTACCTGTCATCCGTGATAAGGAAAGCCTGTTCCGCGTTGCGGACGCGGCGCTTGATTTCTTCGACAAACACGCGAAACCCGGTGAACGTTTCCGCGCCGCGATTGATCGAACCGGCTGGGACCTTTTTAAGAAGGAAATGGAGGCTGCCTATCATGGCTGATTTTATCATAAACGAAACTGTAGACATCACCGATGTTGTCTGTCCTATTACCTTTGTGAAAGCAAAAGCCGCGCTTGAAGAACTGACTGACGGGCAGATTGTCTCCATCCGGCTTAATGACGGAGAGCCGGTGCAGAACGTACCGCGCAGTATCAAGGAAGAAGGACACCGTATTCTAAAACTCGCGGATAACGGCGACGGGACATACAATCTGATTGTGCAAAAAATCGGAGAGTAATTTTTTAAGGAGAAAAAAATGAAACTGACCGTATCGGGAAACAACAAAGAATATACTGACGGGCTGACAGTGGAAAAATTGATTGAGCTTGAGAAAGTGGAAACGCCGATGTATGTGACGGTGTCCGTCAACGATGAATTTATTAAAAGCGGAACTTTTGCAGAAACCGTACTTCATGACGGAGACAGCGTGGAATTCCTTTACTTCATGGGGGGAGGGGAGGGGGTATAATGGCCTTTAGCAACGAACAGTTGGAAAGATATTCTCGTCACATCATACTGTCCGAAGTCGGCGTTAAGGGACAGAAAAAACTTATGGAAGCGAAAGTGCTTATTGTCGGAGCCGGAGGACTCGGCTCTCCCGCTGCCCTGTATCTGGCTGCCGCCGGCGTCGGCACTATCGGCATTGCAGACGCGGATGAGGTCGATCTGTCAAATTTACAGCGGCAGGTTATTCACACTACTCCTGACATTGGAAAGGCGAAGGTGCTTTCGGCTAAGGAAACCATGCTGGCTATCAATCCGGAAATTACCGTCAACACCCACAGTCTTTTTGTGAACTCGGACAACATTATGGAACTGGTTGCCGCCTATGACTTTATCATTGACGGCACGGACAATTTTCCGGCAAAGTTTTTGATTAACGACGCCTGCGTACTTTCAAAAAAGCCTTTTTCTCACGCGGGGATTATTCGTTTTAAGGGCCAGTTGATGACCTATGTACCCGGCGAGGGGCCCTGCTATCGCTGCGTGTTCCGCGAACCGCCGCCGCCTGACGCGGTGCCGACGTGCAGACAGGCGGGAGTTATCGGCGCGATTGGCGGCATAATCGGTTCTCTGCAGGCAATGGAAACGGTCAAGTTCATCATCGGCAAGGGCGATCTATTAACAGGATTTCTGTTAACTTACGACGCGCTTAAAATGGAGTTTCGTAAAATTAAACTGCCGCAGGTAAAAAACTGCGCCGTGTGCGGAGACGATCCTTCAATTTTCAAACCTTTTGACTATGAACAGGCGGCGTGCGAATTATGATGATCCGCTTAAAACAACCGGATTTTGAAACTATCGCCGCTCATGCCCGCGGCAGTCTGCCAAATGAAGCGTGCGGATTGATCGCCGGAATTGCGGATAACGAAGTTAAAACAGTGGAGAAAGTTTATTTGCTGTCCAACATGGACAACAGCCCGGAACATTTCTCTATCGACCCAAGAGAACAACTTGCCGCTGTTAAGGATATGCGCGCCAACGGTTTCATCCCGCTCGGCAATTTTCATTCCCATCCTTCCACTCCGGCGAGACCTTCCGAAGAAGATATAAAGTTATCCTATGACCCAATGGCGAGCTATCTTATCCTTTCACTGGCGGAAGAAACGCCGGTGTTAAAGGCTTTTGGAGTAACAGGCGGCGAGGTTAGGCCGCAGACACTGGAGATTGTTTGAAACTGTTCATGACAGGACTCGATCACAAAAACTCAAGTCTCGACATTAGAGAAAAGTTTGCGATAACAAAAGAAAAAGCGAAAAGAATAGCCGCGGATTTCAAAAACAGCGATACCGCAACAGGCACTACAGGCGGATATGTTATTGTCAGTACCTGTAACCGGACGGAGTTGTACGCTTCTGTTCCGGAAAAATGCGATTTTTCACCTTCACAAAAATTATGTGACATTCTTGGATTGAATATTTCAGAATATCAAACTTACTTGACGGAAAGAAACGATGAACGCGTAATGGAACATCTGTGCCGCGTCGCATCGGGGCTTGATTCGCAGGTTTTAGGCGATGATCAGATAATCACACAGGTACGCGAGGCTTTGGAATTATCCCGCGAACAGAACTGCACGGACAGTTTTCTGGAAAAAATGTTTAACCTGTCTATTCAAGCGGCAAAAGTTATAAAGACGAAGGTACTTTCCGGCACTCTCGGAACAAGCTCTATTCCGCAAAAAACTGTGGAAAAATTAAAAAATATGCACCCATTGGCAGGCAGAAACGCGCTCGTTATCGGCAGCGGAAAGATAGGGCGGCTTGCAGCAGAGCTTTTGATCAGAGAAAATGTGCGCGTAACTATCACCCTGCGTTCACATAACAGGGATAAAAAAGCTGATGTTAAAATCCATGACGAAGCAAACACGATAAATTATGACGAAAGGTACAGGGCGGCTGAAAAGGCGGATATTGTAATCAGCGCGACAACAAGCCCGCATTTGACGCTTTCGTATAATGAAATAATCGCGCTCAAAAAACGGCCGGACCTTATTATCGATTTAGCCGTTCCAAGAGATGTGGAGTCTTCCATAAAAAGCCTGCCCGGTGTTACACTGTTGACTATAGACGATATATCCGGCGATGTTCGCCGCCTTGGGCCTGAAAGCGTTTCTTTGATAGAGAGCGTAATCGGTGAACATATCGCAAAGTATCGCAAGTGGACTCAGTTTAAGGAAAGTATGCCGGACACGATAAAAAAAACAGAGCGAATGTCTTTTTTCCCGCTGTTTGTTGACATGAAGGGCAGGAAGACGCTGATAGCGGGCGGCGGAAAAGTGGCTGAGCGGCGCATAAAGGTTCTGCTTAAATTCGGCGCGGATATTACCGTTATTGCGCCCGAAGTGAGCGAATACATTGAAAACGCGGCTTCTCTTGGGACGATAAGGCTTTTCAAGCGAAAATACAAAGGTGGCGACATAAAAAATTTAATTCCGTTTCTTGTTATCGCGGCTGCAGACGACAGGCAGGTAAATCATCAGATAACAGCGGAAGCTAAAAAACTTGATATTCATGTATCGACTGCGGATTGCCGCGAGGAGTGCACCTTCTATTTTCCTGCGATTGCAGATAACGATTCATTTGTAGCGGGGCTTGTTTCCAAAGACGGCGATCATGCGGGAGTTAAACAGATGGCGGAAAAAATAAGGGAAACTCTCAACACATGAACAAAACAATAAGAGTAGGAAGCCGAGACAGCGCGCTTGCCGTCATACAGGCGCAAATTGTTATAGGCACTGTAAAAAAAATAAATCCAGACATCGACTTTGAAATTGTTACGATTAAGACAACGGGAGATAAAATATTTGACAAAAATTTGGACACAATCGGCGGCAAGGGTTTGTTTATCAAGGAGATTGAAAGCGCACTCGCGGACGGCAGTATCGACATAGCCGTTCACAGTTATAAGGACATGCCTTATCAGGAAACGGAGGGTCTGCCGGTGGTAGCGTTATCTGAAAGAGAGTCGCCCTTTGACGCGCTTGTATTGCCGCAGGGAATTGACAAAATAGACAACTCAAAACCTGTTGGCTGTTCAAGCCGGAGGCGGGCAATTCAGTTTGCCATACTGTACGACGGCCTTAAAATAAGTCCTGTGCGCGGGAATATTCCTACCCGTTTGACGAAATTGGATAAGGGCGAATATTCCGCGCTGATACTCGCGCAGGCCGGCCTTAACCGCCTATCCTTACAGCACAGGGTCTCCCGCGTTTTCACAATTGACGAAATGATACCCTCCGCTTCTCAGGGCATTTTGGCGGTTCAGGGCAGAGAGGGCGGGGATTATTCATTCCTTGACGCTTTTCACAGCAGGGAATCGGAAATAGTCTCCAAAGCGGAAAGACAGTTTCTTAAAACTTTAGGCGGAGGCTGTTCATCCCCTGTCGCCGCTTACGCGCAATTATGTAAAAACGAAATTTTGCTGACAGGGATGTATGTTGATGTTAGCGGCAATGCAGAAACAGGAAAAATCAGCGGCGATATTGACAAGCCTGAATTGTTAGGCGAAATGCTTGCCCTGCGCCTGAAAGAGAGGGTTAAATGAACGTTTCTTTGGTCGGAGCCGGTCCCGGAGGCAGGGGGCTATTAACTCTCAGGGGGGCGGAGCTTTTGCAAAGAGCCGATGTTGTGATGTACGACCGTATTGTCAGCGATGAGATTCTCGCTATGATACCAGAAAAGGCCGAAAAAATAAACGTTGGAAAAAGCGCGGGGAATCATCCCGTGCCGCAGGAGACGATAAACCGACTGCTGTTGGAAAAAGCGCGGCAGGGGTTAAACGTGGTCAGGCTAAAAGGCGGCGACCCCTTTGTTTTCGGACGCGGCGGCGAGGAACTGGAACTGTTAGCTGAAAATAACATTCCTTTTGAAGTAGTGCCGGGCCTTAGTTCCGCCATAGCAGGCGCGGCTTATGCCGGAATACCCGTGACTCACCGGGACTGTGCGTCTTCTGTGCACATAATAACCGCCCACGCGAAAAACAACGAAGCGCCTGACATCAACTATGACGCGCTTGTAAAAACAGGCGGCACTTTGGTGTTTATGATGGGCGTCGCGGCTATCGCCAATATTTGCGAGGGCTGCGCCGCCGCCGGTATGGACAAAGAGATGCCCGCCGCCATTGTAGAAAACGCCGCAACAAATTTACAGCGCAAGTTTTTAGGGACAGTGAGTAACTTGCCCGCTATAGCCCGCGCAAATAATGTTGAGTCTCCGGCGGTGATTATCATTGGAAAAGTATGCGGGTTTTCAGAGCGTAATGACTGGTTCAGCAAAAAGCCCCTGCGTGGCAAACGCGTCATTTTCGCGCGCGGCAGGGACGGAGCGTCCAGGCTGTCGGACAGTCTGCGGGAATTGGGCTGTCATGTTATCGAAATATCATGTTTGAAGATTTTTCCGCTCACAGGTTCCGGCTGCGTATTGGAAAAAAAACTCGCCGAAATAAAGGACTATACATGGCTGGTTTTCACAAGCGGCGTTGGAGTCAATATTTTTTTTGATTATCTTCTTGAAAAAAAAATTGACATAAGGGTATTAAACAACCTGAAAATAGCATGCGTTGGAATCGAAACTGAAAGAGAAGTTAATAAACGCGGCGTTAATGCGGATTACCGTCCGGCGGAATACAACGGAGAGTCTCTGGCGCGCGGTTTAGCCGCGTTAATAAAAAACCCCAAGGGCGAAAAATTACTTATCGCCGGAGCAAAAGACGCGGACGCGGATTTACCGCGCATACTGGCGGAAGCGGGCATCGCCTTTGACGAAGTGGCTGTTTATGAGAAAATTAAAAATATGCAGAACGCAAGCGCGGCTGTTAAAAAACTTTGCGAAAACGATATTGTCGCAATTACGAGTTCATCTGCCGCGGAAGTTTTCGCAGAGGCGGCTGCCGAAGCCGGCGCGTATTTAAATTTTGGTAAAATAAAAGTTGTGTGCATTGGAAAGAAAACGGCAGACACGGCAAGGGCGCATGGCATAGAAGTCTATGTAGCGGCAGAAGCTACTGTACAGAGTATGATGGAAAAGATAAAGGAGTTATGGGAAATATGAAAACACGCACAAGAAGACTGCGCGGCAGTGAGACACTCAGGCGCATGACGCGTGAAACAAGGCTTTCTGTGGACTCACTTATCTACCCTCTCTTCGTCAGAGAGGGCAGGGGGATTGAGGAAGAACTGCCTTCGCTTTCCGGACAGATTCGTTACAGCCCTGACACTGTAGCAAAAGGAATTGAGGCGGCAAAAAACGCGGGAGTACACTCGTTCCTGTTTTTCGGCATACCGGAAACCAAGGACGAAAAGGGCGGCGGCGCTTATTCCGAAAACGGCGTTGTTCAGCAGGCTCTCAGAAACGCAAAAAAAGCGTTTGGGAAAGACGCTTTCCTTATCACCGATGTTTGTCTGTGCGAATACACATCGCACGGGCATTGCGGCCTTGTTCATGACAGCAGGATTGACAACGACGCAACTTTGCCGCTTCTTGCGCAAACGGCTCTTTCGCAGATTTGCGCGGGCAGCGATATGATTGCCCCTTCGGGAATGATGGACGGAACAGTCTCCGCCATAAGAAGCGCGTTAGACGCTAACGGCTTCGAGGATATCCCCATAATGAGTTACTCCGCGAAATATGCGTCCGCTTTTTACGGCCCGTTTCGTGAAGCGGCAGGTTCCGCTCCCCAGTTTGGAGACAGAAAAACTTATCAAATGGATTTTCACAACAGCAAAGAAGCGTTAAAACGAATAGAGATCGACATTGAGGAAGGTGCGGATATTGTAATGGTTAAGCCCGCCCTTCCATGCCTCGACATAATTTCCAAGGCCTCGCAGATGATAAAACTGCCGTTAGCCGCATACAGCGTCAGCGGCGAATACGCTATGATTAAAGCCGCCGCCGCTTCAGGGTTAATTGACGAATATAGCGTAATGTGTGAGAGCGCAGCCGCCGTCTTTCGCGCCGGAGCGGGTCTTCTGATAACTTATTTTGCCAAAGAACTGTCCGAAGCGATAAGAAAGGGAGATATAGGATGACAGACAATTCGATTATTGATGCGTCAAAAGCGTTATTTGAAAGGGCGTTAAATGTAATGCCGGGCGGAGTAAACAGCCCTGTACGCGCTTTTAATGCTGTAGGCGGAACCCCTTTATTCATCGACCGGGCGGAAGGTTCAAAAATATACGACGCGGACGGTAACGGGTACATTGATTATGTCTGTTCGTGGGGGCCGTTGATCCTCGGTCATAACCATCCAACAATCCGTGAGGCTGTCATAAACGCGGCGCAAAAAGGCATGAGCTTCGGCGCACCGTCACAAGCGGAAGTTAAGATGGCGGAAAAGATTGTCTCGTTTTCGCCTAACGTCGAAATGGTGCGTATGGTAAATTCCGGCACAGAGGCTGTAATGAGCGTTTTGCGTCTCGCCCGCGCGTATACAGGACGGCAAAAGGTAATTAAATTTGAAGGCTGTTACCACGGACACGCGGACAGTATGCTGGTTAAAGCTGGCTCAGGCGCGCTGACAAACGGCGAGCCTGACAGCCCCGGCGTATCAAGCGCGGTTGCCTCCGATACGCTCATCGCCTCTTATAACGATTTGGCTTCGGTCGAAAAATTGCTGAAAAAAAAAGACGCCGCCTGCGTAATTGTTGAACCTGCCGCCGCCAATATGGGCGTGGTTCTTCCAAAGGATGGTTTTCTGAGCGGACTTCGGCAGTTATGCGACATTTACGGCGCGCTGCTGGTCTTTGACGAAGTGATTACCGGCTTCCGCCTGTGCAAGGGCGGCGCTCAGGAATATTACGGTGTACGCGCGGATTTAACCGCCTACGGAAAAATTATCGGCGGCGGCCTGCCTGTTGGAGCCTATGGCGGCAGAAAGGAGATCATGAAACTTGTTTCCCCAAGCGGACCCGTCTATCAGGCAGGGACGCTTTCAGGCAACCCGGTTGCAATGGCGGCGGGACTCGCCTTGCTTGAAGCCCTTGAAAATCAGGACATTTACCGCCGCATCAACACAATGGGCGAAAAACTTGCGCATGGGCTTTCCCTCATCACGCAAAACTCGGGGCTAAAGGCCTGCGTGAATCAAATAGGCTCGCTCGTCTGTCTGTTTTTCGGGATTGAGAAAGCTGACGATTACCCTTCGGTCAAAAACGCCGACACCGCCCTTTACGCAAATTACTTCCACGGAATGTTGAAAGAAGGCGTATATCTCGCGCCCTCACAGTTTGAGGCTCTGTTCGTCTCTTACGCCCACACGGAGGATGACATAAACCAGACGCTCAATATAGCCGAACGGACAATCAAAAAAATTGAACGTAATATCAACAGCACTTAGCCTGTCCGCGACAGTATTAGTTTCAGGATCAAATCCTTCTACATAACCGTATTTTTCTTCATGTTCCTTAAACCTTTCTATAACAGGAAGTACCAGCCCATACCAGCCATAGCCGCATGTTATTTCAATGCCTTTTAATCGCTCTAAATATTCATTTCCCATAAATCCTCCTTAATGCTATCTCTTTACATCATTATTTTCATTGTAAATTATTAATTTGCCGTTAACTCTGTCAATTACTTTAGTTGATTTATACAAATACTGGTATCCGTGTTTTGTTTCAGTTTCAAAATAATATTTATCTCTATGCCAATGACCGCACCACCATTCTTTGAATTGTATTCTGTCGTGTATATCGTCATTCAATTTCGCTACTTCATCAATAATACTTTGATTACTTTTTTCATCCCTAAACAATATTTTATTAATATGATGAGGGCCGGTGTGGGAAAGAATCAAGTCAAATGTATTTTCACTGTCTAACAATTTGAATACATCCTGTTTTTCCTTTTCAGTCCAATATTCCAGTTCCCACCATGTTTTTCTTGATTTTTGATAATTCTTATCAATAGAAAATGCGCCGCCCAATACCAAAAATCTAAAACCCTCAATGGTATACGCCTTCCCCCGTTTCAGATAAGCAACAAAAGGCTCGTCGTTAATTTTATAAACAGTTTCTCCAATCCCAATATCTGTTTCAGGCACATTGCTCATGCCGAGTATAGGTTCATGATTGCCGATTACGCAGAGGACAGGGAAACTCCGTTTAGCCAGTATCTCGTAATTCCGAATGTCAGTTTTTTGATTATTTGGCAGCATAAATTCTCCGTCTCCCAAAATGATATGATACTTTATGCCGCCGTATATTCTGTGTCCGTATCTTCTTAT
>JGI24698J34947_10001359_pt1 | contig 12855 bp, 5 predicted proteins | sample TergutMp193P3_FD_34947 | JGI IMG/M metagenome (IMG submission 34947)
CCCGCGATCTTTGAGATAGATACGGATAATATCCTTGTCGTGGTTGGAGATTGATTTGGATAAAATTACTATCATTGCGGTTTTATTATAGAGGAAATTTTAGGGGGTGGGAAGGGGGCGGAGGATTGGGGGTATTGTATGGGTAACGGGTGTATAGTAAAAATTATTAAAGAAACGAATAGTACAGCAAATCATGAAACAAGATATTCCGATGCCTCAGTTATGAGGTCATTCGTTGCCGTTTCAAACACAACCGTATCTGTTGCATCTTTGACAATAAACTTTCCGTCTTTGAAATGCACATTTAACTCTTTGACACCTAAATACCGATCTGCCCAAGTTCCTAAATCACCGTAAAATTCGGGCGACAATCTATGTTGCTTTAACAATTCACTTAATGCCGACAAAAATATTCCGTAATTATAGCCGTTAGATGCCTTGTTCGTAACCATAATTAATTCTTTGTCAACCCAGCGCAAACGCAAATGAGAGGTACTCATCTTGGTAAATAAGTCCGGAAAATTGATAAAACAGTATCGCCAATCGTTTTGGGGAACAGTAGAATTGTTTATAATTGTTCTAAGCTGATCTTCGATATTATCGCATGAAGTTAATGCATCCAAAAGCTGCCTGACAATTTTGTTCTGATTTGAAAACAGCCGTTTCAAACTCGGTGTACTTGCCGCCTCTTTCGGATCATCAACGCATAAGGTTTTATAATCCGATACCGGCAAAGTATAGTCCCCAAACGTAAGTAATGCTTGTCGTAACAAATGCTTATATTTCGGTCTTGTTTCATCGAACAATGCGGATATATTATCCCAGTATCGTACAAAAACTGCTATATCCGCCTTCTCTTCAATCGCATAATACAATGCCGAGCGTATCTGACCGCTGAAATAGGGGTGTCGTTCTGCTTTGTAAATCTCTTCTGCGAAGTCTTTATTCTGCAAGATGATTTCGGCTTTTATTTGCTCTTCCTCGATTTGATCTGGGGAAAAACCCACAACGCTGCCTTTTCTTGAGAAATAATCAAGCAAATTATTCCAATTATCCGCAATCCCGTTTATCCCGTCAATGGCACGGCGGTACAAATGCACTTGATCAATCTGGGAGTTGAGGATTAAATTCTTGATAATACGAATCCATTGCATTAATGAACCTTTATCAATGCCTTTCGCCATGTACATATATACGGTAATAGCATGGAACAACACCCTATCTTGGTATGTACACTTGTCTGTTAAAGCATTGAAAATAAGCTGGTGTATTTCTTTATAGTCCGGATTGTCGCTTATAAAATTTAACGTATAAAAGGCCGTTTCAAATATTTCCGCTCCAATCTTCTCATATTCAAGCCTGTTCGACCAGTTTACATCAATAGGACATATTCCTTTGTTCATTAGAAGTCCGCCAAAAAACGCCAGATAAGTCAGATCAAAATTCTTTTTATTATTTGACCAGAACAGGTCGGTCCATTTGCCATCAAAAAAATTTTCAAATTGATTAACAAAATCCATATTGAGTTTTTGAAGCTGGCCTATCAGCCGTGCTTTGAAATTTTCTAATGGAGTTAGTGGTTTTCCACGCGCATTAAGTTTTATATATAAACTGTCCTCCATACCGAGGTTTTTCATATCATGAAATTTGAATGTTATTGGCTTAAACTCATTGCCGGACAGATACTGTGCAAGATTCTCCACATCACTAAATACTGCTTTTATCTCGTTAAGCATCGTTAGCACGGCTTGAATTGTCGGGTCATATTTCCAACTTGAAACGAACCAATCAGAATCTTCAATTTCATCAGAAGGCGGTACTGTAGCTATGCAAACGGATTTGCGTTTTTCGATTATTTTTTTCAAAAAATCACGTGAACTTTTGCGTGTTTCGTAAGTGAATTTGCACAGAAGTTCAGTCTTGGATTCATCATCGTAAAAAGCATACAGATACAGGAGAAAAAGCGTTGTCAAGCGCTGCTGCCCGTCTATGGGTATGAATTTATTTTTTTCAGCTTTGCCATATACAAAGTTAAGGTCAAGAGGCGGTGTCTTGCCTTGTATAGCCGACTTCATGTCCTTCAAGAGATTTTCGCGTACCATTTCTGCATGATCATCGTTCCTGCCTTGTACATAGTCGCGCTGAATTATTGGCACTTCAACTTCATAAATATCAAATAATTCCAATAACGTATCTGGTGTTGTTTCTTTCATTTTTTGAACTCTCCGTCAAAGAAGGATTTTAATATCTGCTCCATTTTCTTAATATAGTCTATCTTGTCTTTTTCATCCCACTTGTCCATTTCACTCAAATCTGTGGAATACACTTTCAGGAAAACGTTTTTTGTGCACAACGGCACGAATAACCCCTTTGATTCTCGTTCAATGATTATACTGCGCTTTTCTTCAAAAGGAGCGTTTTTATATAGGCGATTTGTTTTCTCATCAAGTAACGCAAGGTTACCAATGCTATCATCTGGTTCATCACTTTCGTCTGCTGTCGCATGAATATGCTCAATATCCCATTTAATTCCGTCTTTCGTTTCCCCCTTGTAAATATCAAACGGAAAACGATACTGTTTTTCGCTTTTGCAAACCAGTGTTGCAATGTTGAATAATAGCAGCAGTCTGCGGATTCTTCTGCGGACATTTGTATTATTTTCGTACGCGATGGTTGACAGTTGGTCGTATCTACCCGTTGCCATTTTTGCTTTTTCAAGCAACGCTTTAATAACGCTACCTTTTCGCTTGTTACGTGTGAGCATAAATATATCAGCAATCTCTACCCCTGATGAGATAAGATAGCCTATTATATGATACTTATTCAAATCGTTATACCAATCATGGAATTCTGCGTATAATTTTTCAACTTCATCCCACAATGTTTTAACAAGCTCCTCTTTGTTATCGGCAGTTTTCATTCGAGCCAAAAAAACCAGAAAAGAAAAATAGTTTTGATTGGCAGATACCAAATCCGGCAATTCTTTGTTATATTGATTTGCAAGTAATTCGAATAGCATATCTATGCGTGTACCGCTTTGTTCTTTCTCGTTAAGAAAGTACCAAAAGGAATCATCACGCAGCCCTTGCTCTATTTTGTCCCATGCTATAGAGATCTCAATCTGTCGCTTGTGTATATCCGTATTCGTGCTGAAATTGTCTTTATTTAGTAATAAGGCTTTGATGAGCTCTGCATTCGTCAGTGGTATCTTCCCCAAGTTAACTTTTGTGAACATGGTAATGGGGTCGCTGTCAGATGGTATTTCGTACCAGATAAAAATTACAGAATCAATAAATTTTTCAAAGATTTTATTAAGAGCTATATACCTGTTATTTTTACCATCCAGCCAGTGATTTATAGCTCCCCTCGCAGTTGTAATATGAAAGTAATCGATATTATCGTTGTTTATCTCGCCTTTTGGGGCAAGTTTAGACAAAAAAGTTTGGCTGTTTTTTCGCGTTTCATATTCGAGATCAAACGGTAAATATTCTGTTTTTTCCTCGGCGATTTTCATAAAAATATATATTGTGGTAAGCCGTTGCTGCCCATCAACCACTTCAAACGAACCGTCATTACGATCTTTTACGATGAGCGGTTGGATACAGTATTGTTTACCTCCCTCTGCCGAAAACTCGTTTACGTCATCAAGTAGGGCGATTACTTCATGTTCCGTCCAACGGTATCCACGCTGATAAGAAGGAACAAAAAAACGATGACCTTTTATGTCACCAATGGTTTTTGTTATAATTGACATCCGTTCCTCCTAATACTAACATATCGTAAATATACAACAATTATACAATATTATAAGGAATAAATATAAGTAGACAATTGGAGTGACTAGTTTCAATTCATGCGCTCGCATGGAGCGCGACCTTCCCTGTGTCCTTCCTTTCCTTCGGGGACCCAAGTTTCAATCCACACACCCGTGCGGGGTGTGACACTTATAGCTTCCGTGCCGTTTCACCTAACAGATAGTTTCAATCCACACACCCGTGCAGGGTGTGACTTATCTTTGAAATACTCCGCCGCCTTAGCCGGATCAGTTTCAATCCACACACCCGTGCAGGGTGTGGCTTCAGATTGGGACGGGGTGGACGGGCAACAGCGCGTTTCAATCCACACACCCGTGCGGGGTGTGACGCCCGCCTGCGGACGTCAGATCATCGAGTGCTCTTGTTTCAATCCACACACCCGTGCGGGGTGTGACCCTGACCAGCAAGTCAAAAGGCCCGTGGGGAAACGTTTCAATCCACACACCCGTGCGGGGTGTGACGAGAGCCATAACAAACTCATCAAGTTCATTACGTGTTTCAATCCACACACCCGTGCGGGGTGTGACATTTCCTCAAAGTACTTATTCAGGGTCTCCATTCTGTTTCAATCCACACACCCGTGCGGGGTGTGACGTTTATTAAATTAATAAATGCTATTTCACATGAGTTTCAATCCACACACCCGTGCGGGGTGTGACGGGAGCAAAGCAATCGCCGAAAGAACCCAAAACAGTTTCAATCCACACACCCGTGCGGGGTGTGACTTTAAGTATTTCCATTATTTCTCTTGCCGTCATAATTGTTTCAATCCACACACCCGTGCGGGGTGTGACCTTAGCCCCGCCGCAAAAAACAAAACTATGGGAGGTTTCAATCCACACACCCGTGCGGGGTGTGACTTACACCCAATAAAAAAAACACAAAGAAAAAACAGTTTCAATCCACACACCCGTGCGGGGTGTGACTCCTTTCGGCAATACTCTTATGTTCGGGAATAAAGCGTTTCAATCCACACACCCGTGCGGGGTGTGACAACCAATACAGCCGCAATAATACCGCCCATAATAAGTTTCAATCCACACACCCGTGCGGGGTGTGACGCGTTTCCAGCCGCTCCCTGGCGGACAGTCAAATTGTTTCAATCCACACACCCGTGCGGGGTGTGACACAGGGAAACACTGTTCCCCCGCCAGCCTATACAGTTTCAATCCACACACCCGTGCGGGGTGTGACAGGTGAAAAGCCGAGAATAATCCCCGCGCCGCCAGTTTCAATCCACACACCCGTGCGGGGTGTGACCCGCCGTTAGCCATTAGTCTCCCCCTGTTGATCAGTTTCAATCCACACACCCGTGCGGGGTGTGACCCGCCGTTAGCCATTAGTCTCCCCCTGTTGATCAGTTTCAATCCACACACCCGTGCGGGGTGTGACATTGGCAGTATTAAACGTATACAAATACGAAAAAGTTTCAATCCACACACCCGTGCGGGGTGTGACCTGTAAGGGTATCTGTGGGGTATCTGGCTTCATAAGTTTCAATCCACACACCCGTGCGGGGTGTGACCAAATACTCGTTTCCTGTCAGCAGTACCCTGTCAATGTTTCAATCCACACACCCGTGCGGGGTGTGACGCGCATTGTTTTGTGTACTTCTTTGGAATAAGCTGTTTCAATCCACACACCCGTGCGGGGTGTGACCCCATAAGGCTGATGGCGTAAAAACCCCTGAATAGTTTCAATCCACACACCCGTGCGGGGTGTGACTATTTGTCTCCCGGCTTCTCTGCCGGCTTGGTAAGTTTCAATCCACACACCCGTGCGGGGTGTGACCGATAATTATTGACGCGGTGTGGCGTAACTATGTTGTTTCAATCCACACACCCGTGCGGGGTGTGACTTCTATAGAACCAAACTCCGCCTTTAATGATATTGTTTCAATCCACACACCCGTGCGGGGTGTGACAGCGGCAATTGCGGATGGAATCCGAGAACTCGGCGTTTCAATCCACACACCCGTGCGGGGTGTGACCCCCATTTAATAAGCGGCCTGACCCTTACACCCAGTTTCAATCCACACACCCGTGCGGGGTGTGACAATCCCGGACTTCTTTCCAATCCTCTTTAAACTCTGTTTCAATCCACACACCCGTGCGGGGTGTGACTTTAATAGGAGGATTGCAATGAGCTTGAAATTATGGTTTCAATCCACACACCCGTGCGGGGTGTGACCAAAAGCGTAAATTCATTCAGAGGTATTTATGACGTTTCAATCCACACACCCGTGCGGGGTGTGACTAAGAGTAAGGAGACGAAAATGGAAGTAACACAAAGTTTCAATCCACACACCCGTGCGGGGTGTGACAGGGAGAACACGGAGAAGGACGGCAAGATACTGGTTTCAATCCACACACCCGTGCGGGGTGTGACGCGTGTAGGGTCACGCTACACGGAAAGCCTTGTCGGTTTCAATCCACACACCCGTGCGGGGTGTGACGTGAGCCGATATGATAGATGAATGCGGGCAAGTCTTGTTTCAATCCACACACCCGTGCGGGGTGTGACAAACAGCATAGTCAAGGACTTTTTAAGAGAAAGTGTTTCAATCCACACACCCGTGCGGGGTGTGACACGACAATAACATTATCTCCGCCATGGCACAGATGTTTCAATCCACACACCCGTGCGGGGTGTGACTGGAAGAGGCAAAACTACTTGGCAAATATATTATCGTTTCAATCCACACACCCGTGCGGGGTGTGACTTTAAGGAGTTTTAAAAAATGAGCATTAATGAATTGTTTCAATCCACACACCCGTGCGGGGTGTGACTTAACATTGGTGCAATACATCAATGACGCGATACGGTTTCAATCCACACACCCGTGCGGGGTGTGACAACTCCCGAATTGATTTATAAAACTTTTTCGTATGTTTCAATCCACACACCCGTGCGGGGTGTGACATGGCAAAGTTATATTTAATTTTACCAATTTTGCGTTTCAATCCACACACCCGTGCGGGGTGTGACAGGAATCCGAAAACAGAAGGATAATAAAACAAATTGTTTCAATCCACACACCCGTGCGGGGTGTGACAAAAGACAATCGGCTTTCTAATATGCGTTATGTGTTTCAATCCACACACCCGTGCGGGGTGTGACATACCGGGATCAATACATTGCAAAATATCCTGTAGTTTCAATCCACACACCCGTGCGGGGTGTGACATTCGCCAGTGTACAAATAGGCTATGTCTTTGTTGTTTCAATCCACACACCCGTGCGGGGTGTGACATACATACGCTCTATTGATTCTTGATGAATATATGTTTCAATCCACACACCCGTGCGGGGTGTGACTAATACCGCCGTCAATACCTGCACATCTTCGTCTGTTTCAATCCACACACCCGTGCGGGGTGTGACGCCTAACTGCATGAACCTTATTACCTATAGAAACAAGTTTCAATCCACACACCCGTGCGGGGTGTGACTTTTCCCAACATCGTATATGCAATCCGTCAGACGGTTTCAATCCACACACCCGTGCGGGGTGTGACCTTTGCGAACGATGGTAGTTGATACGTCGCCTCGTGTTTCAATCCACACACCCGTGCGGGGTGTGACCAGCACGGGTATTTTGATGATGTTAAATTTTTAGCGGTTTCAATCCACACACCCGTGCGGGGTGTGACCGTGCGGCCGCAGAAAAGTCGGCCGCTTTAGTGTTTCAATCCACACACCCGTGCGGGGTGTGACACGCCCTCAAGAGGACGTATTCTCCGGAGACCCGGTTTCAATCCACACACCCGTGCGGGGTGTGACTTGTCCAACAATGTTTTAATAATTGCCTTAATAAATGTTTCAATCCACACACCCGTGCGGGGTGTGACTTCGGCTGGGGCAATCATGGAAAGCCCTGTTATGTGTTTCAATCCACACACCCGTGCGGGGTGTGACCTTCGGCTTCGTCGTTTGTCCCATCATGTATTATGGTTTCAATCCACACACCCGTGCGGGGTGTGACAAATCCCGCAAAATATTTAAAATATCAGCATCGGGTTTCAATCCACACACCCGTGCGGGGTGTGACATGGATGCGGTTTCTTCCGTTTGTATTGGTATTGTTTCAATCCACACACCCGTGCGGGGTGTGACGCGGCGAGGGTTGTTTTTCCCGTTCCGCCCTTCCATGTTTCAATCCACACACCCGTGCGGGGTGTGACTCATCATTCCAAAAAGACATTGTAAATCTTCATCTGTTTCAATCCACACACCCGTGCGGGGTGTGACCTTTAAAGATTATTCAACTTTAGAATTTTTGACCGGTTTCAATCCACACACCCGTGCGGGGTGTGACGATAAGACAATCCTAAAGACTTTGTCTGAAAACTAGTTTCAATCCACACACCCGTGCGGGGTGTGACTATGTACAAACTGCGGCCATGGTTCTTCATATACAGTTTCAATCCACACACCCGTGCGGGGTGTGACAATAACTCATATCCGTCATAAATTTTCCATGTACAGTTTCAATCCACACACCCGTGCGGGGTGTGACTCGGATCTCCCTTCTGCTGCCATGGCAGGGCAGTTTCAATCCACACACCCGTGCGGGGTGTGACGCTTGCTAATAGGGATAATTTTAATCCGGATAAGGTTTCAATCCACACACCCGTGCGGGGTGTGACTCCCGTAAACTCAAGAAACTTTACATCCGCTCCGGGTTTCAATCCACACACCCGTGCGGGGTGTGACATCCTTGTCGGCGATAGAAAAAATATGCCACAAAAGTTTCAATCCACACACCCGTGCGGGGTGTGACTCGGCAGATGGTACGTTATTTCACAGGCATACAGAGTTTCAATCCACACACCCGTGCGGGGTGTGACTAAGAGCAAAACTTGACAGCTTGACAGCCGATGTGTTTCAATCCACACACCCGTGCGGGGTGTGACGTTATTTTCTATTCTTTAAGCAGTTATTCTTTAGAGTTTCAATCCACACACCCGTGCGGGGTGTGACCAAAAAAGTCTGCGGAACTTTCTCCTGTTATTGGGTTTCAATCCACACACCCGTGCGGGGTGTGACCTCTTTCGGTTCCGTTTTCTTCCGGTTGCCATTTTACGTTTCAATCCACACACCCGTGCGGGGTGTGACACCGCCGCTTATGTATCTGTCAACATATCCGCATGGTTTCAATCCACACACCCGTGCGGGGTGTGACATCTGGTAGAGATGTTTTCGATAGAATCGAAGAACGTTTCAATCCACACACCCGTGCGGGGTGTGACTTCCCGCCTGTCCGATTAAAATACCCTTTGCTTCAGTTTCAATCCACACACCCGTGCGGGGTGTGACGCAAGCCGCTCCGCGTCCGGCTGGTGTTCATCGTGTTTCAATCCACACACCCGTGCGGGGTGTGACGTCAATTCACCGTTGGTTGCCGTAAATATCTTGCGTTTCAATCCACACACCCGTGCGGGGTGTGACGTTCAACGATTGATGTATCATCTCCATTTAACAGAGTTTCAATCCACACACCCGTGCGGGGTGTGACGACAATGTGCCGTAATGAGGGATTGGCAGCCAATGTTTCAATCCACACACCCGTGCGGGGTGTGACGGCGCCGCGATACCGCTCAAATCAAGGCCGTCAAGGTTTCAATCCACACACCCGTGCGGGGTGTGACTCAATGCCTGGAGATATAAAGGAGGCCCTATGAGGTTTCAATCCACACACCCGTGCGGGGTGTGACTTCCCCCGGCGGCGCATTTGAAAAGGTATCAATCGTTTCAATCCACACACCCGTGCGGGGTGTGACAAAGATTGAGCCTTGAATTTGGGTTTCAATGATTGTTTCAATCCACACACCCGTGCGGGGTGTGACCGCTGTGCCTGTGACGTTAATCGCGCCTTCCGCCGGTTTCAATCCACACACCCGTGCGGGGTGTGACTTAAATTTGTATCCCTTGAAACATTTTCATAATGTTTCAATCCACACACCCGTGCGGGGTGTGACAAAACCTAAAAATTTTAATCCGTCGACTACTATTGTTTCAATCCACACACCCGTGCGGGGTGTGACCTCCCGCAAGCGGAAAAAAGATTAACGCCATTAAATGTTTCAATCCACACACCCGTGCGGGGTGTGACAATAACGTCTATTTTTTCATAATGCTCTGACCGCGTTTCAATCCACACACCCGTGCGGGGTGTGACAAAACGCGAAGACGACTTAGTTAATGCGTTAAATGTTTCAATCCACACACCCGTGCGGGGTGTGACAAAATACATCAGCAAATGTTAGACGCTGAAAAAGTTTCAATCCACACACCCGTGCGGGGTGTGACACGCTCATTATCGCTTCCATATTCTCCCACGCTAGTTTCAATCCACACACCCGTGCGGGGTGTGACTATAAGCCATCAGAGGAAAGGCATCCGGATTTACTGTTTCAATCCACACACCCGTGCGGGGTGTGACGCGCACCCTGGGTGGCAACGGTGGCACGGAGGTTGTTTCAATCCACACACCCGTGCGGGGTGTGACCAAAGTCAATTTTAGAGCAGGTTCCGGGAATTACTGTTTCAATCCACACACCCGTGCGGGGTGTGACGCGTCCGGCAGGATTGGCTCCAAAGCGGTACAGGGGTTTCAATCCACACACCCGTGCGGGGTGTGACATGGGCTAGTTGGCACAGATGCGCCCTTGTTTAACGGTTTCAATCCACACACCCGTGCGGGGTGTGACGCCCAAAAGAGTTAGAAATCCTGGCAAAGACCGGTTTCAATCCACACACCCGTGCGGGGTGTGACTAGGCTTAACAAAACTTAAATTCAAAGGCGGAGGAGTTTCAATCCACACACCCGTGCGGGGTGTGACAAACCTAGCCGCCCGCCTCCGTAATACTGAAATAGTTTCAATCCACACACCCGTGCGGGGTGTGACTGGATCAGTTTGACAGGAATTTGAAACTTGCTCAGGTTTCAATCCACACACCCGTGCGGGGTGTGACATTAAAAAGGGCAGTCAATGATTAGCGGGAACTGGTTTCAATCCACACACCCGTGCGGGGTGTGACAAAACCTCATAGTATTGCAAAACGAGCTTATATGGTTTCAATCCACACACCCGTGCGGGGTGTGACGCGGTTACGGTTACAATAATTCTGTTAGAATGATGTTTCAATCCACACACCCGTGCGGGGTGTGACGAAAGCCGGAGGCTTTGCCGCGGTATTATAAAAAGTTTCAATCCACACACCCGTGCGGGGTGTGACACTTTGCAAAACAACCCGCGGCGGTCGAGGTTATGTTTCAATCCACACACCCGTGCGGGGTGTGACACGCCATATGCTTACAAAACAATCCGGCTGACTTGTTTCAATCCACACACCCGTGCGGGGTGTGACGGTCTCCAATCGGGCATTTATCGGGCATTTATTATGTTTCAATCCACACACCCGTGCGGGGTGTGACGGGCTTCATCGGCTTGCTTTTCACGGTTCTTTTTGTTTCAATCCACACACCCGTGCGGGGTGTGACAAAGCCGGAGCGTCTTTTAATAGTAACATCGACTTGTTTCAATCCACACACCCGTGCGGGGTGTGACAGCAACGCAGAAATATGCTTGCCGATATTGCAATGTTTCAATCCACACACCCGTGCGGGGTGTGACCGGGACATGGTATTACAGCGGACAGATCTTTTATCGGTTTCAATCCACACACCCGTGCGGGGTGTGACTCTGAGTATGGCCCGTGGAAATAGGAGGCAAAAATGTTTCAATCCACACACCCGTGCGGGGTGTGACATTAGCAAGATCATATATATCCGGTTCATATAATGGTTTCAATCCACACACCCGTGCGGGGTGTGACATACGAAATAATTTTATAAGGCAATTCGGGAGTTGTTTCAATCCACACACCCGTGCGGGGTGTGACTCATTATCAGTATAGTTATAATTAATAACACAGGAAGTTTCAATCCACACACCCGTGCGGGGTGTGACTTAGAAATAATTATATTTATTCTCGGCGAACTAGTTTCAATCCACACACCCGTGCGGGGTGTGACGCAATATCAAATAATATTTCCCCACTAGGCGAGGTTTCAATCCACACACCCGTGCGGGGTGTGACGTCTGCGACGCAGACGACGACGCCCAATTACAAATGTTTCAATCCACACACCCGTGCGGGGTGTGACATCATCGAATATGATTTCCCTTGAGGTTCAATGCGTTTCAATCCACACACCCGTGCGGGGTGTGACCCCAGCCAGACCAGCTTTTTGATTTTCCGCATCCTTGTTTCAATCCACACACCCGTGCGGGGTGTGACGACAGGCTGGAGGAGATTATACAAACCCGTTATGTGTTTCAATCCACACACCCGTGCGGGGTGTGACGAAAATAACCGAGTCCGGCATGGCGGACGATTTAGTTTCAATCCACACACCCGTGCGGGGTGTGACTTTCGCTCGTTGTTTTGCCAGTTAGTAAATGTGTTGTTTCAATCCACACACCCGTGCGGGGTGTGACTCTGTAGCCTGTTATGTGTGACCCGATGTGGTAAATGTTTCAATCCACACACCCGTGCGGGGTGTGACCTCAAAACTTTGTGAATCATGCCACTGATTACGCTTGTTTCAATCCACACACCCGTGCGGGGTGTGACCCGGCCATGTAGCTTTAGTTTGTCCGGATGAAGATGTTTCAATCCACACACCCGTGCGGGGTGTGACTTCCGAAATTGATTAACAAGGTTTGTCGTTACTATTGTTTCAATCCACACACCCGTGCGGGGTGTGACCAGTTGTTTCTTAATTCATTGATAATCGAAAGTATGTTTCAATCCACACACCCGTGCGGGGTGTGACATGGGTAACGATAACGAAACATTCGTTATTAATTGTTTCAATCCACACACCCGTGCGGGGTGTGACGCCGATTTTTTCCGCTAACGGTTCAAAGTCAAAAGTTTCAATCCACACACCCGTGCGGGGTGTGACCAGCCGATAATCCGGCGATTGCGTTTGACGTATCTGTGTTTCAATCCACACACCCGTGCGGGG